>OBWZ01000353.1_pt1 | contig 16328 bp, 18 predicted proteins | sample 1476561 | NCBI WGS metagenome assembly OBWZ01 (sample SAMEA2580138, study PRJEB22360) | human gut metagenome | biome: human gut; feature: human-associated habitat; material: faeces | place: Denmark | collected 2008/2010 | reverse complement strand
CGCTCCGGATGAATATGATGATCTCATATCAGGAACTTGTTCGCACCTTCCTTAGACTACGGCTCCTCATTTTTTCCGCTAAGGTTACTTTACCGTTTAATATGCATTATGCGCCTGAAACACTCGCGTATAGACAATTACATCTCAATTTCCGCTCCTGACCCTTTGCAACTCTTTGGTATTTTTCTTCGACTCCAATAATTTACTTTCAGCATCTAAAGTAGCTAAAAGAAGTTTATATTAATCAGATGGGAAAGAAATGCTTTAGCCCTTCGTCTATATAGTTTTCATTGAGCGGTGTTAAACAGTGGGTGGTGATTGATATCCCACTGTCATCTCAGATGCTGAAGAAAACCTCAAGCGTCCCTTCCTTTCTTACTTTCATGGATTCAATCTTTAATTGGTCAATCCATGCTCCTGAGTTATGGTCGGTTACTGCTATACATTCTATTCCTTTATTTATATGGTCTAATAGCCAATTTCTCAGTGTCATAGTCTTTTTGATTTCATGATCACCCTTGCCATAGTCCATTGAGGCGGGTGTGCGCGTATGGAAATAAAATTTCCACCATTTTGAACCTATTTGCTGCATGAGAAACTCCTTTCAAAGGTTTTTTTAAATTTCTATGTTTCAGATAGTATTTACACAGTGGTTTACTTTACTCTTCATTTGTCGCACTGCCCCCTACCAGATATTTGTATATGAAGTGGTATCTTGCTCGCAATGCTCTCCCCGCCCCGCCTGCCCGCTTAAGGGGCGTTTTTAATGCAGGTGCATGACCGGCCTCAGGGCGCGCCAATGCTGGCGGGGATTCGGTGTCGTTAAAACGCATGCAAAACCATGCACCTTATGCATGCATGGCTTTTTTACAAGAAAACAGCGGGTTTTGCGGGAATTTTTGAAAGGAATACTGCAAGGCTGTTCTGCACGGCGGAGGGTATAAGTGAGATTCTGTGCAGGCATGAATTTTTCACGACTATCATCGCGCGGAACCGCGTCAGGCTTGAATCCGATGGCAGTTAAAATGTTATTATCCTGCGCCGAATAATTAATTTTTTTACCGGCGACCAGCCAGAGCTGTAGCGCCTCGCGCAGATAATCTATTGAATGCTGCATAGCGTAGCGCTGAACGGCGGTATGTTGCCCGGAATAATTCATTTGTTCAGGGGCAAGTGCGGCGGCCAGGCGGATTTATTTGCCTGACAGGCCTCAAAGGGTTCCTGTAGTGTCAGTGTGGTCACGTAAGTTTCTCCGATGACTGGCCGCGCTTACGCACCGGCATGGTTAACGGTGACCGCGGTTGCGGGTACAGGTACAGGGATGACCGGCTCTGTCGCCGGTGAACGAATCACCACATCGATGGATTCAAGCGTACGGAAGGTTGCCGAACACTTGATGCTCATGGACTGACGGTGATCCGGGCGTGTTCCATAACGTTCTCACGTCGTCGTGTTGTTTCCTTGCTAGGGCGAGCTAGGTGGATTTTGGAGTGGCTAAGGCTTGCGGTACTGTGAGCAAAGCCAGTAACAAAAATGGTGAGCTTTAACTCATGATAATAGTCTAAACAAGCTTGTTCAGGGCAGGCTAGAACAAGGGCAGGTCAATATTTTGCTAAGTATTCGTTTGTGAATAAAATTATTTTCTCCAGTTGGCCTGGTTTTATACTATCTATTTTGAGAGGGAGGAAACGTATCAATTTCTGCGCTAAATTGTAAAAATAATGTAATTATATTTATGTGTGGGATTGTGAATTGTTTTTATTGTATAAATTAATTTGTTATAATGGGTCGAGATTGTGAAATATTCAAATAGGATATAGGTATGAAAAATAAAAGGGCTTGGGCCTTTAAAACAATCAGTAAAAAAGAACTAGTTTATCGTGGTAATGATGGTTATGATGATAATCCATTTGAGTTGTATTCTTATGATAATTTGGTTGCTAATCATAAGCAAGTTGAATCTGGGGATATTGTTGTAATATATAATAGAAAGCATGTTATTGGTGTGGCGGTAATAACCTCTCTTATCAAAGAAGACTCTCAAAAAGAAATAAATCAATGCCCTATAAACAACTGTAAGGCAGAGAAAATAAGAACCAGAACTAGCAAAAAACCCGAATGGAGATGTAGTAATGGCCATGAATTCGAAAAACCATTAAAAAAAACCATACCTGTAATAAAATCTACCGCATTCTATTCTAATAACTTTAAAATACTAAAAATGAATTATCTTGAGCTGGAGGGTAAAATAATAAACCATAACAAACAACTATCTATCCAGGAAGTAAAATTTGAATGGGCAAAAGATCTATGGGAAGGAAATGGGCGTTATATCGATAATTTAGAAAGCATGGAGGCTAGTGAACCTGAAGCCCTATTCAATAAGGAGGATTTAAGAGAGGTAGTTAATCGTTCTATTAAACAAAGACGAGGACAACGTTCGTTTAGGGAAAAACTTCTCAAAAAAAATAATCATTGCGCTATAACTAAATGCGCGGTTTTAGATATTCTTGAAGCCGCTCATATCTATCCATATAGAAATAAATCACATAACCATATAAGTAACGGTATTTTACTTAGGGCTGATATACATACACTTTTTGATCTTGATTTAATAGCTATTGAGCCTAAGAACTTCACTGTTCACATTAATGAAAATCTTAAAAAAAGTGAGTATTCGATTTATGAAGGTAGTATTCTTAGTATTTCCCACAAACTGTCACAAGATGCATTAGAAGAAAGATGGGAAATATTTATAGATAAAAATAAATAAGTTAAAAGTTTCTAGAATGGTTCATACATATGAATATTATAAACTAAATATAAGACATCTTTATGGCAGTTCCTTTTCGATAAAAAACTCACAATACAACAGGGGATGTTAATAACTTATAATCACCGTTTATAACTCCTTGCAGCCATCCAGACCGTCATCCAAACCATAAGGCGGTAGGTAGAAACATCAGCATTATGGTACAAGCAATGGCTGCGTTCGAGAAACCGAATGCCCTTGGTATTGCTACAAAACTAGTCGATCGTGTTTATACAAAATTGTTATTGGTGATATGGTTTGCTGTGCGTCGGGTCGCTCAACTGGTTTAGTGCGCCATGTAAATGACGAAATGAACGATACGATCCATCGATGGTTTAGAGCGATGATGAGCTGAAGGGCGAGATTGAATAGCCTTGAGAAGAGTCAGGTTTAGGACAGCGATTTTATAAGCCTCTTACCGGTATTTCTTTAGGGAAGTTGGATGGAGCTACCGGGTTTTAAAGCTTAACTAATTGATTTTTGTATTATTTATTATGCGCTATACCGTGATATTCACTACGCATGCCGCATGTATACCACTTGGAAGCATCATTAGCTAAATCTCATAATTACTACTCTCTGTTGAGTCCATATACTGATCAAATATCCAGAATAAATCGTTTCATCTGGGTCAAATGAGTGATATATTTTCACCCATAAACCCCTAGGAGGCGTTATGTCTGAATTCGATTTATTTGCTCAGGAACTGCTCGAAAAAGCAGAAGCTGAAGAAAAACAACAACAAGAACGCGACAGGAAGCTGATTGATCGGGTACTTGAAATTTACGACCAGAAGTATGTCGCAGAACTGCTAAGAAAAATAGGTAAAAACGAGTGGAGTCGCGAAACTCTTAACCGCTGGATAAATGGCAAGTGTGAGCCAAAATCGCTTACCATGGCAGAAGAAGCGCTGTTACGGAAAATGCTGCCGGAGCAACCCGCTCATCATCCTAACTATGATTTCCGCTTTATTGATCTGTTTGCCGGTATTGGTGGTATACGTAAAGGATTCGAGGCCATCGGCGGGCAATGCGTTTTTACCAGCGAATGGAATAAAGAAGCGGTACGTACCTACAAAGCAAACTGGTACAACGATGAAGACGCTCATACATTCAATCTGGATATCCGCGAAGTCACGCTAAGCGGAGAAGAAGGCATCTCAGAAGAGAAAGCCTACGCCCATATCGATCAACACATCCCGGATCATGACGTCCTGCTGGCCGGTTTTCCCTGCCAGCCATTCAGTCTGGCGGGTGTAAGTAAGAAAAACTCTCTCGGACGTGCACATGGGTTCGAATGTGAAGCGCAGGGCACTCTGTTTTTCGATGTTGCCCGCATAATCAAGGCTAAGCAACCAGCCATTTTTGTGCTGGAAAACGTGAAAAACCTTAAGAGCCATGACAAAGGCAAAACGTTTAAAGTTATTATGGATACCCTTGATGAATTAGGCTATGAAGTCGCTGATGCCAATATTACAGGGAAAGATGATCCTAAAATTATTGATGGTAAAAATTTCCTGCCACAACATCGTGAGCGTATTGTTCTGGTCGGATTCCGCCGTGACCTCAATATCCATCAGGGATTCACTTTAAAGGATATTCATAAATTCTACCCTGCGAAAAGACCAACATTTGGTCAGCTTCTGGACCCTGCGGTTGACAGTAAATATATCCTGAGCCCTAAGTTATGGGAGTATCTCTATAACTATGCTAAAAAGCATGCTGCCAAAGGTAATGGGTTTGGTTTTGGTCTGGTTGATCCGAATAATGAAAATAGCGTTGCGAGAACATTATCCGCTCGTTACCATAAAGATGGATCTGAAATTCTCATCGACAGAGGATGGGATAAAGAACTCGGCGAAATCGATTTCTCAAATCTAGTGAATCAGGAACAAAGACCAAGAAGACTGACGCCTCATGAATGCGCCAGATTGATGGGTTTTGAGCAACCCGGGGGCAAGCCATTCCGGATCCCCGTTTCCGATACCCAGGCCTATCGCCAGTTTGGGAATTCAGTGGTCGTTCCCGTTTTTGAAGCCGTGGCGAAACTGCTTCAACCTTATATTATTAAAGCCGCAGCAAACAAGGCGACAAATAAATAATATAAACATATCCCCCGGAATTTATCCGGGGGATAACAGTATAAAATTATTTAATCGACATACAATGATTTAGTTTCATTGATAAATGTATCTAAAGAAATAAGATATTCCCGGATAGCTTTCGGGTACTTATCATGAAGACTAATGGGTACAACCAACCTGACTCTTTCCTGCTGCATCTCCTGAAATTGAGCAACGGAAACACCTTCCTGAAGGGTAAAGAGGTAAATGTCCTGAATTCTATCCGCTTCATTTAATATTTGCCGCCAGCGATCTTTACAGGTCGTTTTTACTGCCAACATGCGAAGCTTCTGCTCAGGGAACGTCTCATCGTGATAAGCTTGCGCAGAGGGGAATAAAAAATCTGGCTTCTTATTTCCTTCTGTAACGGCCTGAGTCTCAAAAGTTTTCAGCCCATGCTCATTAAAAAGTTGTTCAAGATGCAGCTCAAGTGATTTACCGGCTCGTGATTTTCGTCTGTTGCTCACGGAATTCGCCAGTGCAATAAATTCATTAACGGAACCAAACCCAGACTGAACTATGCCCAGCACATGCATTTCCTCCACCAGTAGGAAAATTTCATACTCAACACGACGACGTTCAATGAGTTGCTTATCCGGACCTACGACATTTGGGGAATAGTGAGCTGCTGCATACTGGATAATTTCCTTACCTGAGGGGAAATTTGTTCTCCACTCCTCAGGAAGACGATACCCATTGGAAACTGGTTCTTTTAAGGCCAGGCCGCCCAGAATCTCATTTGCGGGGCCATAGACCAACGATCCAGGAACAATTTCTCCGAGCGATGACTCAACGATATCTTCTTCTTCTGCGTCATGACACACCCAAATATCAACAAATTGGCTATCAGATCCCTGATGGTGATCAAACGCCAATAATGCCAGCGCTCCCGTATTCTCCGGGTCTTGCAGAGGATTCTTTCCTCCCCCCCATCGAGTGATACGCTTTTCATTTCGGGTCTTACCAAAGAAACGACCATTGTAATAAATGGCCCTAGCCTCGCTGTCCGGGCAGCTGTGCGAGGAGGTATGCGCATTCAGCCTTACAGACGGGTTAGGATCCCTTGTATGATTAATTGAAGGGAAAAGATGTCCAACAATGCCAGAGGGTATGTAAATACCAACCTGATGTCCGCCCGTCGCGCCGGTGTCGTTGGCTGACAAACGCTTGATGAACATATAGGTGTCACTGGTTGATTTATTTAACAGCCATGAATGTAGCCCCGACATCATCACTTCCTCGCTGTAAAAATATCGCTGATTTTTAAACGGTTATCCTGCCACAGCTCTGCTTTAGTGAATACTCACTATGCCGTTTTATTTGATGTTGTTATTTTATTCATCCTCCCGGATTTAGCTCAGATTCCGGAAAACCTTATAAACCATTTCTGACCGTTTCTGATATCTCGGCTAAGAGCTTTTCAAGCTCAGTGGTTCGCAGGTCATGCGATCAAAGACTAACTAATCGTGTGTTGAGCTGACTAAAGTGATGAATTACTGAGTTAACCTACTCCCTGTCGATTAGCACCGCCTGATGATCAAGCGGCGGTTTTTCGTAATATCCCATTCAGCCATGTCTCATCCCTGTCCGGGCGGTTATCCTGAGTCGACCAAAGCGAAGCTATCTCCATCCCCTGAACCGCCTTCACCAACGCCCGCAACCCCTCTTCATCCAGATCCGTAAACAGTCTTTCACCCTGCACGCGTTCACCGTTGCCATACTTAAAGGACACGTACCAGACGCCGCCAGGCTTAAGCGCATCCGCAAGCTTTTGCATCACCGCAGGCAGCTCAGAAGAGGGGACATGCAGCAAAGAGGCACAGCACCAGATCCCATCGTACTGCGCTTTACCGTCGATCTCTGAAAACGTCATCAACTGCACGGGTAACCCGGTATGTTGCTTCGCCAGCTCCACCATCGCGGAAGAGGCATCAAAAGCATCCACCTGATAACCCATCTCATGAAAGGCTTTTGCGTCCCGGCCTGAACCGCAGCCTGCATCCAGAACCCGGGCACCATGAGGCAGATGTTGGGTAAAGGCCTCGTAAAGCGGGGTCATATCGACATTGACCGTGCCATCGAAGAAATCCTGTGCATGGTTCTGGTAGTAGTGAAGTGTCATTAAAACGTTGCCTCGCCTTCCGCGTTGGGTTTCCAGGTATGGATAAGTTTGTCCAGCGCGGCCTGCCAGTTGCGCTGAAGAAAGCTTTTCCGTGCTTCTGGACGTTGCCCTGTCTGTAGAACAATCGTCTCATGTAACGGCAGTTTGCTCTGAATAAAATACTCATTGCGGGTGTGTAACCGCTGCAGGAGCCTGAGGTCGGGAATGCGTGCAGATTTGCCTTCGACGCCACGGTTACAGCACCGACAGGCCAGCACCAGGTTCCATACCCCGTTTATATTGCTCACTTCATGGCGGGCAGCCCAGGGAATAAAGTGGTCGACGTCCGCCAGTTCTGCGTCTCCCGGTACCAGACTGATGGGTTTGAAGCAGTAAAAACACCGTCCTTTCTGGTAACCATTCAGGCTGTCGCGGCAGCTGGTGATGTCTACGCGACGCGCATTTACCCTCGTGAACAACAGCTGATTATCTTCGTCGAACTCTATGCCCACAAGGTTACGCGATATCCCCATCGACCAGGCCTGTTCCACCAGGTTCCAGCGGGCATTGGTTTCAAAGGCGAGGTTTTTATACTGCAGGCGTTCGCCCAGTAAAAAGAAGTTGTCCGTCAGTCGGATCCCGTTGTGGGTTTTGCGTTCATCAAGGAAAAAACGTTTATCGATCTCGCCCTGGTTCACGTAATGAAAGGCATCAATCACGTTGTTAAAGCCAAGGCGCACCGTCGCTTCAATGAGCTGGGCGTGGGTGATTTCACCTCTGTTGAACTTCAGGCAGGTTTCCAGAAATTGACTACTGCGGGAGGTGATCTGTTTTGGCGCATGTTTCAGGTGCTCGCAAAGATAACGGCTGAACGGCACAGCAAGCTGGTCGAGCGTAATCAAATCGCTGCCCGTCTTATCCACTTCATACAATGCCGATGCCAGTGCAAATTTGTAAGATGCGACGTTTCTTCCAAAGAGGATCACACCACGCCAGTAGTTCTCAAGCGTCGGATCGGCCTGATAAAATTCCATCGATGAAGTCCTGTTACGGTTGGCTGGGCAGGGCGTTACTAAAGCCTGTAACAGGATCACATAACAAAATCAGGGTGATGTAAATCGTTAATCTATAGGTTTGATGAATTTTTGTGGGATCTGAGAAGAAGGGCTGGATGCGATGAATTTGTCGTCTAAGGTACTTTAGCGAATGAATAGATTTCTGGATGAGGAAAATAAGACTGATTTTCAAGCCAGCGAGTTATCAGTATCCCCCAAACCCATTTCCTGAATCCCCCTCGTATTTCCCAATTTTACCTGTCGCAAAACCGCTGTATTTATATTCAGTTCTGTATAATAGGCAGCAGTAATTACGCCAGTCGGAAAAACGCCTTTTCATGGGAATGTCCTCATGTGGCTTATGAAGACATTACTAGCATCAGGGAGCAGGTCATTCTGCCAGCGGTTCGGTCACGCCCCTGAGGGTACATGGTCAACTTGATAAACTTGGCTTCCTGATACACCTCTGATGTTACCGGTTAACGGCCTTACACGTTGTCTTACCACCAACGGGCTATTGTCTGAAAATCAGAGGTCTCTCGGAAGAAAACCTTCTTATGTCCGATTGCGTAGGAGTACGATAAGCCAACAAATCATTATAGATAAAAGGGTTATCTATGGCTCTACATGGAAAGTTCGTAATTAATGATGCGTACTATTCTCCGTTATCGTTTCCTGGTATAGGCACTTTTTTAGCTTTCTCTGGTAATGGTGCTTACCGTAATCGTGGGGCATGTGGAATGATCCCCAAAGAGGGGCCAGTACCAGCGGGTAAATACTGGATTGTTGACCGCCCTCAGGGTGGACTCAAGTCACAGCTAAACACAGTGGGAAGAGACATTTATAATCACTTCGCCAATGGTGCAACGTTCAAACATTCTGAATGGTTCGCATTATGGCGTGATGATTGGGGGATCGACGATTACACATGGATTGAGAGCGTTCAGCGTGGCAATTTCCGTTTGCATCCAGGCGTACTATCAGAAGGTTGTATCACTCTCCCACATGATTCTGATTTTGCCATGTTGCGTAATGCTCTGTTGAGAAGCCAAAAAATAGATGTTCCTTGCATGAGGAAGCTACAGGCATACGGCACGATTGAGGTGATCTCCAATGGCAAAACATGCCCTTAGTTTATTCATCAAGATAGTGCTGTTCGCTGTTGTTATGCTGATCGTTGCTGAAATGGTTCCGTATGATGGATTAGTTAATTCTATTACGGAGCTTATCGATTTCCAAAGCGCCGACAAGTTTACCCGCTTCATTTTAGGTGAACCTGATTCAGAAGTTTGGGAATCGTTAGACGGCTACTTTAGCATCTTAATCAATACATTAATCAGCGTACCTGTCATGAGCGCTATTACCACGGCGTACCGTGGCGCGACTCACAAAGTTAGTCCAGCTGGTATCCCCAGAGAGTGGTTCAGTTCCACATTGCGACGGTTAGCTAAAATCTTCGGGTTTACCTTCCTGTTTTGGGCGTTATTTCGCTTGCTGCCTTATCAGTCTTTATTCCCGGATCAAACGTATTCAAATTTCACAATGGCGGCGATTGTGGGCTTTCAGTTGCTCTTAACGATTGTTTGCTACTGGTTCATCACGAAGAAAATCACAACTAAAAGGAGTTTGTAAAATGCCTATTCCGGCTTACATGTGGCTTAAGGACGATGGCGGCGCAGACATTAAAGGAGCTGTAGACGTTCAGGATCGTGAGGGGAGTATAGAGATTGTTGGCTTTAGTCATGGTCTGAACATTCCAGTAGACAGTGCCAACGGGAAGATTACTGGCAAGCGTTCACATTCTCCGATGATGATTGAAAAGGAGTTTGATAGCTCCAGCCCGTATCTATACAAAGCCGTTGCCACCGGTCAAACGTTGAAAAGTGCGGAGATTCGCTGGTATCGCATTAACCATGCAGGACAAGAAGAGTGCTACTTCGTCATGACCATTGAGGGTGTGAAAGTGACGGGCATTAACCCAGGGATGCCAAACGCTAAGATGGCAGGAAACTCGCAGATCAACCACATGGAATCTGTTTCCCTGATGTATGACAAAATCACCTGGCGTTATGTTGATGGTAATGTCCAGTATACGGACGATTGGAACGTAAGAGCGTAACAAATAGAAAGGAGGCATTGAGTGCCTCCTCTTTATTAACGCTTATCCTCTCAAAGGATCCTGTCTGAAATGCTGTGTAACTGCCATCGTATTAAAGGTGATCGCTCAGTCGGTCACCGAACTTGATAATAAAACGACGCATTGCCAGCCCGCAGATCGGCGAATGGTTGTTCTGAGGTTCATGCGGACGCTCACCTTATATTCTGATAGTCCTCGCTGCTAATTTCTCTGACCCAACCCTTTTCCTGAATCCCCCTCGCAAAATTCAAATTTACCACCTCCAAAACCGCTGTATTTATATTCAGCCCTGTATAATGAGCACCAGAAATTACGCCGAACGGCAAAGGAAGTATCAAAGAAAATTTAACGAGGAATTCGCGATATGAAGGTGCTGCAACACCCCCATACCGCTAACCACAACAACTACTGAGGAGTTGAAAATGGCTGCGACGAATTTTAAGCCAGAGTTTACCGTTTGCAAAACAGAATCAGACGCTTTCACCGGCATGAATGAAAACCGCGAGCTGGTACGCAAAAACAGCGTCCACCCTCGAGCGGAAACGCCGCAGGACAGTGCCGCCTGCTGCGAACTCTATGCACGCATAGACATGAAATACCTTCTCCTGGGCGGTGACTGGTTAACCCGTGCAGGTTTTATCAACGGTATGCCGGTAAAAATCCGCGCCATGAAAGACTGTATTGTGATTACGCCACAACATACAAGAGAATTATGGGGATGCCTGGAAGGTATGAGCGTAGTGAATATAAATAAACAGAAAGTCGCGCAGTGGTTAAAAACGTTTCCGGGGGCGCTGAATGATACAGGTGATATCCCGGTAGTTAAGCGCAATATAGGGCAGGCAAAATAATAACGCAGTGGAACACCCTTGCTCCTGAATCGAGGGTGTTTAAATTAGTGGAAGGGGTAATCTTTTTTTCAATAACATTATTGAACTGAATGTTATGGCTGTGTTTTTATCATTGCGGTTATATAAAGAGGATTTTCAGAAGTATGTTGGAGATCTCAATTTAATTATTATCCAACATTTATGATTCTTCCTGGAGCAACTCAATGGAATGAACTATGGACACAACCGAAGAACTAAATGGAACGTATTTTTATGCTGGCAGAACAAATCTTACCGCTGGCGGCCTTTTCTTTATGATTTACTGTGAGTCAATTGCCGATCATTTTGGTATTGACGATGTCGCTGGAATTGCTGCGCTATACAGCGGTGCTAATAATCAGAAGACCAGAAAGAAACCCGCGGGAGCGAAGGAAGGAACGTCCCGAGCCTCGAAAGCCATGAGGCGCTATTTCAAACAAGCTAAGTTCCCGTATGGCATCAGGCTCCCGACATGGATTGGCGGCTACACGCCATGGACTGTACGCTGTAGGATGGTTTCACAAATCAGTACGTTTATCGGAAGAACGATTCCATTAGTTGGTATGGTGATATTAGTCGCTGATGTATCACTAATCACCTATGCTGCAATACGTGATTATAATCGAATCGCACGGGGCAGCGACAAACTATGGTAGAGGATATTGACCAGCGCATCTACGCCTTAGCCAGACGCTATAACGGCGTTTATCTGATGAATAACGAAGCGAAGCAGAAATTACTGAATGTAAAAACTGATTTGGATACTGACATGCAGCTTGATGTCACTGAAGCAGAAGATTTAATGGAAGAGTTTTTTAAAGAATTTGATGTTGATAGAGGGAATTTTAACATAAACACCTACTATCCTGATGAGCCTTTTTCATGGAATCCATTCAAAAAATTCCCTGTGGTGATGGTTCCAGATTTCACCATTGGAATGCTTATCGAATCCGCAAAAGCGGGCAAATGGTTATACGACTAAAACGCAAGGAGCAATAGAATGGCCGTACCTGTACATCTCTTTTTAACCAATGACGGCGGCACAATGATTTGTGGTTCCTGTGACGTTGCAAAGAGGGAAGGAAGTATTGAACTAAGAGGATTACAACATAACCTCAGCCTGCCAACCGACTCGGCAACGGGAAAGGTCACCGGCACTCGCCAACATTCGCCGTTTCAGTTTACCAAGGAATTGGATAGCTCTTCGCCCTATCTGTTCAAAGCGGCAGCAACGGGTCAGACCCTTAAAACGGCAGAATTCAGGTTTTACCATATTAACTATTCCGGGCAATAGGAGGAGTATTACCGAATCACGCTCGAGAACGTTAAAGTCATTTCTGTGAGTCCAGTAATGTACGACACCCGAGGCTGTCCGGGGACGGGGCATATGGAGGAAGTGGCGTTTAATTATGAGAAGATTACCCATTTGTACAAGGACGGTAACTTGTTAGCGCACGACGCGTGGAACGAACGTCCAACATCAGGTTCCGCTGCTTGATTCTATCTTGAACTTGCCCGCCAGCGTTTCGTTTGTGCGGGCAGAGAATATCATTCTTTATTCCTTTTCGTAAATGATGGCCGAAACATCATAAAAATAACCCACGCAAACATTCCAATAATCTTCATAGGCCAGGGTTCAAACACATCCAGACACACAATTGCGCCAATCATTAATAGCGGACCTTCTATCAGTTCAGCTATCCCCCCTAAAATATGTAACTTATGAGGCAGTGCCCGATTAAGTAATGTCGCAATAAGTTGTGCACTTCCTAATATGATTGTTATTGCGATTGTACGGTCCTCCCAGTTATCAAAACTAACCAAAGAAATGAGGCATGTAGCCAGTACATAACCACAGAATAATATATTCAGCATGTAAATAATAAACTTGCCCATAGCATTTGCCGAGACGGTTAAAAAAATAAAGAGTCTATGAATATAGCGCTCTTAACAGAATGACAAACAACAATGGCTAATAATGTATTAAAGAATTTTTGCGCCTTGCTTATTTCCGCAATAATCAAGTTAGCGGCTTCATGCCAATGCCACGCACTCCACCGCCCAACCTCAATCAACTCACCTAATCAAAACACCGGCACCCCCAACCCCACCTTCACCTCCCTCAACGTCTCCTGCGTCACCCCCTGCGCCCGTTCGGTCCCGCGCTTCAGCATCGCCATCAGTTCCCCCTTATCCTGCATATACATCGCCCTCCGCTCCCGCATCGGCGCAATCAGCTCCTGCAAACACGCCTCCAGCTCGTTCTTACAAACCCGGTCGCCCAGCCCACCCGCCTGATAGTGCGCCTTCATCGCCGCCACTTTGTCCTTGTCCGGGTGAAACGCGTCGAGATACGTAAACACCACGTTCCCCTCAATCTGCCCCGGGTCGCTCACCTTCAGGTGGTTCGGGTCGGTGTACATGGCGCTCACCGCACGGTGAATGGTCTCTTCGCTGGCCGAAAGGTGCAGCGTGTTGCCCAGCGATTTCGACATCTTGGCGCTGCCGTCGATGCCGGGCAGGCGGCTGGTGTCGCTCAGCATCGCCTTGCAGTGGCGCAGCAACGGGGCGGGCAGCAGGCTGTTCATCTTGTGCACAATCTCGTTGGTCTGCTCAATCATCGGCAGCTGGTCGTCGCCGACGGGCACGCACTCGGCCTTAAACGCGGTGATGTCCGCCGCCTGGCTGATGGGGTAGGCCATAAACCCGACCGGCAGCGAGCGGGCGAAACCCTTCTGCGCAATCTCGTTTTTCACCGTCGGGTTACGCTCCACGCGGGCGACGGTGACGATGTTCATATACAGCATCGTCAGCTCGGCGAGGGCGGGCAGGGCGGACTGCAGGCAGATCGTGGTCAGGTTCGGGTCGATGCCGGCGGCGAGGTAGTCGGCCAGCACTTCGGGAATGTTGTCGCGGATCTTCTGCGGGTTGCTGCCGTTGTCGGTCAGCCCCTGCAGGTCGGCAATCAGCACAAACTGGTTGTGCGTCTGCTGCAGCGCCACGCGCTGGCGCAGCGATCCGACGAAGTGGCCGAGGTGCAGCGGGCCGGTTGGGCGGTCGCCGGTGAGGATGGTTTGCGTGTTCATAAAGACTCCTTAATGGGCAGTTGCCGAAAGGGGTCTTAGAAATGTGAAAGCCGCCTTTCGGCGGCTATCTGAAAATGGGGAAAACTACTCCGTGCCGCCTTTAAGAAGGCAGCCACCAGCGGTTTACGGTGAGCACGGCGTGATTTATGTTCATGCTTTTACCGTACCACGTCCGGCGCGAAAAACAAAAGGGCACGTCATGCTGCAATCACTTAACCACCTGACCCTCGCGGTCAGCGACCTGCAAAAAAGCGTCACCTTCTGGCACGAGCTGCTGGGGCTGACCCTGCACGCCCGCTGGAATACCGGGGCCTATCTCACCTGCGGCGATCTGTGGGTCTGCCTGTCGTACGACGAGGCGCGCCAGTACGTGCCGCCGCAGGAGAGCGACTACACCCATTACGCGTTTACCGTGGCGGAAGCGGATTTTGAACCGTTCTCGCACAGGCTGGAGCAGGCGGGCGTCACCGTCTGGAAGCAGAACAAAAGCGAGGGGGCGTCGTTCTATTTTCTCGACCCGGACGGCCACAAGCTGGAGCTGCACGTGGGCAGCCTCGCCGCGCGGCTGGCGGCGTGTCGCGAGAAGCCCTACGCGGGTATGGTGTTTACCTCAGACGAGGCTTGAGGCGCGTACCTTCAGCCTGCCCGCCAGCGTCACGTGCGTGGCGGCATCTTCCTGATTACACAGGTACTCCACCGCCAGCCGTCCCAGCTCGCTGTAGGGCAGCTGGATACTGGTCAGCGGCGGGGTGAGCTGCTCGGAGATCTTCTGGTCGTCGTAGCCCGCCAGCAGCATATCCTGCGGGATGCGCACGCCGTTCACCGCCAGCGCCTGATAGCAGCCAATCGCCAGCCAGTCGCTGGCGCAGAAGATGGCGTCCGGGCGCTCGGTCAGCTCCAGCAGAGAAGTCGTGGCGGTAAAGGACTCGCTGAACTGCCAGTTGGTCTGGCGCACCAGATTATCGTCGCACGCGAGTCCAGCCTGTTGCAGCGCGGCCTGGTAGCCCGCCAGACGCTGGCGGGATGCCTCCATCCAGCTCTCGCCGGTAATGTGGGCGATGCGTGTGGCCCCGCAGGCGATGAGGTGTTTCGTCACCTGGAAGGCGTTGGCGTAGTCGTCCGGGATAAACGACGGCAGCAGCGGCGAGCCGGGGTCGCGCTGGTTGAGCAGCACCAGCGGGATGCGGGTGCAGTCCTGAAACGCCGTCATGTCCACCAGCGTGGTGACCGGTGAGGCGAGGACAATCCCGATGCAGTTGCGCTTCTCCAGCTGGCGGATGATGTTCAGCGCCAGCTCGATGTCGTCGCCGTAGTCGTAGACGGTGAGCAACGTCTCATTGCGCCACGCGGCCTCCCGCGCCTGGCTGATGGCGTCGATAAACGGGTCGAAGCTCTGCATGGAGCTCACCAGCAGGGCGATCTCTTCCTGGTTGCGCGGAGCGTGAACGGCGGGGAGGCGGTCGTAGCCGAGCTCGGTGGCCACGTTAATCACCCGCTGGCGGGTGTCGTCGCTGAGCTTGATGTTGCGGGACTGGTTGAGCACCAGCGATACCGTCGCCTGCGACACGCCCGCCGCCCGCGCAATATCGTTCATCGTCACTTTCGTTTTTCGCTTCATCCGTCCTCTCCCTTTCGCGAATTCGCATCATACCCTAACCGCACGCTTTAGCGCCGTCGATCACGTTTCTCATTCATCGAAGCGTGAACTTTGTGAGGGGCATCGCTTTTCTCAACGCCGTGATTTGCGCATTTATCCCGCAGCTAATATTTATTAGCTAAATATTATCAGTAAGAGGACGCGTAATGAAAGAGCAGTGGAGCAGGGAGCAGGCACAGGCGTGGTATCAACAAAAAGGCTGGCTGTGCGGGTTTAACTACCTGCCGTCGACGGCGGTGAACTGGACCGATATCTGGCAGGCAGAGACCTTCGATGCCGCCACCATCGAGCGCGAGCTGGGCTGGGCGGCGGAGGCGGGCTACAACACCCTGCGCATCAACCTGCCGTTTATCGTCTGGGAGCACGACCGCGACGGGCTGATGGCGCGCATCGACCGCTTTTTGACGATTGCTGACGGCCACGGGTTCAGCACCATGCTGACCCTGATGGACGACTGCGGTTTCTCCGGCGACGAGCCGTACCTCGGCC
>OBWZ01000352.1_pt1 | contig 16380 bp, 10 predicted proteins | sample 1476561 | NCBI WGS metagenome assembly OBWZ01 (sample SAMEA2580138, study PRJEB22360) | human gut metagenome | biome: human gut; feature: human-associated habitat; material: faeces | place: Denmark | collected 2008/2010 | reverse complement strand
CACAACTTCTCCGGGCATAGTGGCGGAAAACAGCATCGTGTGGCGATTGGCGGGGGTGCGCGAAAGGAGTACCTCCACGTCGGGAAGGAATCCCAAATCTAGCATTTCATCGGCTTCATCTAGCACCATAGTGCGCACTGACGACAAGCTCAGATGCCCTTGTTTCATGAGGTCAATCAGGCGACCGGGGGTGCCGACTACAATTTCGACTCCTCGTTTCAGATCCGCGATTTGAGGCTCGAAAGCCCGTCCCCCATAGATTTCGCAAATACGCACTTTGCGGCGGGCAGCTGCCTGCGCGGTTTCCCTCGCTACCTGGATGGCGAGCTCCCGGGTGGGCAAGACGATTAAGGCTTGCGGATGGCCAGGATCTAGCAGGTCTTCGTAACCGTCCTCATCTGGAGCCACCACGTCCTCCAAAACCGGGAGCGCAAAGCCCAAAGTTTTACCAGTACCGGTCTTAGCTTGGCCGATAATATCGTGGCGCTCGAGCGCCACCGGCAAAGTGAGGGCTTGAATCGGGAAGGGGTGGATGATTCCGGCATCTTCAAGAGCCTGGCATTGCGGAGCAGAGACCCCGAAATCAGCAAAAGCTTTTTCGGAAAGATCTATAGAGGAATCGCCCACTACATCGGCTTGCGCCTGCTCAATCTGTGGCTCGTGTGCTGCGGAAGTGTCAGCAATTCCACTGGTTGCTTGTGTATTTTCTTCAGTTGTCAATCGAATACCTTTCACGGGGATTGTCCCCTGGAACTATGGAGGTAGCCGATCGCAAAAAATCTTGGCTCTGCACATGAGAGGCCGGGGCGAGATGCCCTATTAAAAATACTTCGTTTACGAAAACGATCGGTCAACCCGTCTTCTTCTCTTCCATCCTAACCCACCGTCTGGGAGGGGAAACAATATGGGTAACACAACTTACAGTTATTTAGAAGCAACTTTGAACGCTAGAAGCGACTGGAGCCTGTTCAAAAGCGAGAATCAAACCCCAAGGCGCGTTAGTCTAAGAGGGTGAGTGACGCACAGAGACTGGGACTTATCGGATACTTCACCCTGGCTATGCAGCAGCGGCTAGCAAAAGACGCGTCGCTATGCCCCACGGTGGATCAAGAAATCGCCTTAGGGGGCATGTCGGCTCGGGCTTGGGAAAACTATCAAAAAGTAGCCCAGGTTAGCCAAAACCTCGGGGTTGATCTACCAGAAGAGATGAAGCAATATATGGGACTGACCGTCCAGCTAGAGGAACGTTTACGCCCTACTGACTGGTATGAACGCCTCGTCAAAAGCTACGTAACGATTGGAGCCATGTCCGATTTCAACCGTAGCTTAACTAGGGGACTCTCCTCGCCAGCACAAGCAGAGCTTTCCGAGGTCTCCTGGGACTGCGGGCAAGAAGCTTGGGCGGCGCCGGTAATCACTCAGGCGTGTGCTACTCAGGTGACGGTACCGGCCAGGCTATCTCTGTGGGGACGGCGGGTGCTCGGAGATGTGCGTTCTACTTTCCGTCAGGCCATTGTGGGCTATCCCGAATTAACGGCTGAGGACGGGGAAGATATTCCCGAGGCGATCAAGGAACATCACCGGGCTCGGATGGAGCGTACCGGACTGAAGGCTTGATAGCTGCAGAAATATAACGCCCCGGTAGGCCGGGTGTTTAGCCGATTCCGAAACCCACCCGCTGCGGTTGTGTTTCGCTTATCTGGCAATAGGCGATTAGACGCGGGTTGATCAGTACCTGCTGACCCTGCTTATTAGTTAGCGATAGCAACTCTTCGGGCTTATCTAAAGCTGCCTGCAAAGTGGCTTTAATCTGGTCAGCATCCATAGCTAGTTCCAGCTCTAAAGTTTTAGCTACACCTTTAAGTCCCAGTGAGATATTCACGTTTTCCTCCGTTTAACAATCGTCTAGCCTTATCCTACCTGCTTGCCACCGGGCGCTGCCCGCTTGCTAGCTAATAGCTAAAGCTTTGGATACGCTTTCCAATCCTAGCTGCCACCTACTACGCAAAATCCTGCCTGCGTGTTGGGAGTTGAGGGCGAGTTTCCGGGGTACCTGCAGTGGATCCGAATCGGGTAGCGGGAAATCGCGCCAGAGCAACCAAACCCCTACCGGAACTGAAGTTTTTCCTATAATTATTTGTATGTCTTTTAGTCTGCACGCCGTTCCTTTCCCTGCCGAATTGGAGATTCCGAAGCTAGGAGAAAAGGAAAAGCAGTTACTTGAACAGCTGCAATCGCCTAGTTCGCTAATAGTGCGGGGGCCAGCTGGCAGCGGGAAAACCATTTTGGCTCTGGCAGCTATGCAGTTACTTCACCGCCACCACAAACAGATAATAGGAATAGCTCCTTCCCGCGCGCGAGCAGAATACTTAAATACCGCGCGGGCGAGTCGAAAACTTCCTATCTCTCGTCCATTCATTACCCCTACTGCCTTGGCTTTCCAGGTACTTACAGATTTTGCTAGCGCGCGGCGCGAACAACTCCCCGAACCGGTATTGCTGACCGGATCACAAGAAGACGCCCGGATTCAGGAACTATTAAAGCAGGTAGATGCGCCTTGGCCGGAATATATCACCCCTGAGGTCAGGCAAACTGATTATTTCTGTTCAGAAATGCGTGCCCTGTTTGCCACCTGTGCCCATTGGGGAATCAGCGCGCAACGTCTTGATGAGTTAGGTAGCGAACTCGCGGTTGCCGAGTGGCAGGCGGCAGCGGTATTGCTTAGTCAATACGAGCCCTCTTATAAAGACAACAGCTGGGATGCAGCGCGGATGCAAGATCGCGCTGGTCAAGTCTTAAACGGCTGGGAGCGCGACGCCGCATTACTATCACCGCCCCAGCTTCCTGACTGGGTGGTAGTTGACGACCTGCAAGATTGCCCGGCCTCTACTGTGCGTCTGCTAACAGAAATGGGAAAGAGAGGCACGAAAGTTTTCGCCCTCTACAATCCGGAGGTGGCGGTGGAAACCTTCCGTGGGGGTTACCCCCACGGCGGTAGTTACCTGGCCGAGCAGCTGAAATGCCCTCTGGTCACGCTAGAAGAGTCTTTCCGGGAAACTTCGGGAGGGTTGCAGCTTTTAGATCCCCTCAGCGCTAAGGCAGACTGCGATAGTAAGCGCGAACAAAAATTTGCGGAGTTTTCTACCGTTTCCTCCCAAGCTCGGGCGATCGCGGAATATCTCCGCTATCAGCACCTAATTCGGCAAGTCCCGTGGGCAGATATGGCGATTATTGCGCGGAATCGCTCCCAGCTAGACGAAATAGTTTCGCTGTTACGGGGCCTGGAGATTCCCGTAAATGAGCGGCAAAGGCCGATACTTTTCAAAGCGAATCAAGTTACGGGCGCCATATTGTCACTTTTTACTCTGCCGGGACAAAGCGAGCTCGCAAAACAGAGGAGTAAATATAGCCCCACTCCTTCCACCTCAGATAATACTTCTTGGTCTACCTCGCAGTATCTACTGGATGACAAGCTAGTTTCTCCGCGAGGTAAAGCAATTCGACACCTGTTGCGCTCGCCGCTTTTCGCTTTGGATTCCCTGCAGATGCTGCGCTTGGAACGCACGTTAGTGGGCGCCGATATCGCTGTAGAAGCAAAAATAGAAGACTTTTATGCTGCCATCGGCACCCCCCGTTTCCCACTTACCCAGGTGGAAATGGTAGAGGGCGGACAGATCTTTATTCTCTGTCACCAAGTTTTAACTGCAGCATTATCCAAGTTGGAAGAGCCTCCGCTAGTGGTTCTAGAAAAAATTTGGGATTTGCTGAATCTTGAAGATTCTTGGTGTCAGCGCGCCCTTTCTGGAGACGAGTTTGCTGATCAAGCCTTAGATGCGGTTATTGCCTTGGTTCGCCACGCCGAGATTTGGTCACAGCGCCACTTAAATGCCGATATGCGGGCATACTGCCAGGTGCTCTTGCGACAAACCCAAGCCGAGGACGTGCTAACCGGCACTCATGGGATAGGTTCGGCGGTAGCTTTGGAAACCGTGTTTTCTGCGGCCGGACGCACCTGGGATACCTGCGCAATCATTGGAATGCAGGACGGGCAATGGCCAGCTATTTCCGAGCGCGGTTCCCTACTGCGCTCTGGGGAAATCTCGGATCTGCTCCATGCCACCGCTCTGCTTAGTTCCACTGGAAAGCTACAGTTTGCTCCTGGGGAATCTCGCAGTCGTGCCTTGGAGAGGGAACGATGCCTGGCAAGATCCGCCCTCAGTCGGGCTCGCAGCAAAATGTTGGTTACCGTGCGCAGCGACGCTGAGGAAAACCCTTCAATATTTTTTGATAATCTGCATGCTCGCTTGGAAATTAGCAATTTTTCTGTCGCGCAATACCTGGGCAGTGATTGGGATCAACAGCTGGGAGCCGGCGAGAATCTGCAAACCGAAAACCGCGGTGATCATCAGTTATTCCCTTCCTTGCGTTCCCTGGTGGGACACCTAAGGGGAGTGCTCGCCAGTAACACGGATGGGGAAACTCGCCAAAAAGCAGTGGAAACTTTAGCGTTTCTAGCTTCTAAAGGAGCTCGGTTCGCCAATCCTGATACTTGGCGTCAGGTAGGAATAGATAGTGACTGGTGGACGAATCCCGCCGGACTAAAATCTACTGGTAGCCGGGCAGTAATATCGCCCTCTGCTTTAGAAAATCTGAACGAATGCGAATTCCGCTGGCTGCTCTCGCGGCGGGGAGGGGAAAAAGTCGAGGCTACCGGTCACGCCGCTTGGGGAACTCTCGTGCACCAGATTGCTGAAGAAATGACAGACAGTAGCTTGTCAGAGCGTTTGGCGTTCTTCTACGCCCACTGGCCACAAGAAACAGAAGCCTTCTTTTCGCGCCAAGACGGGAAAAAAAGAGAAGAAATGGTGCGCCGCCTCAGCCGCTATCTAGATGATCATAAAATGCCGGCGGTAACCGAAATTAGCTCCTATGCGGTGGTATCCGACGTGGCGATGGTGGCCGCCCGACTAGATCGTTTAGAAGCTGGCGAGGACGGGATAAGAATAGTCGATTTTAAGACGGGCAAGACGGTTCCTAGCGAAAAAGAGCTAGCGGAACATTTGCAGCTTGCCTGCTACCAATTGGTTTTAGAAGCTGCGCTGCTAGGAGGAGATAGACGATCCCGCCAGATGCTGGCACCAGTGCTAGCCAGGTCACCAGAACAGATTCAAAGCGCAAGTTTGATCTATCTTTCCAAGCACAAGCGGAAAGCTAGGGGCGAAACTGACTATGAAGAAATCGCGAAAGAAATGGTGCAAGCGCCGTTAACTGATGAGCAAAAAGGATTATTGCTCGACAATATTATCCAGGCGGCAAAAGTGGTTTCCGGGTCGGTATTTCGGGCGGTGGAAAACCAACGATGTGACCGTTGCTCCCTGCGTTCTAGTTGTCCCCTAAAGGCTGAAGGAGAACAAGTGCTATGAGTGATACCCCAAATATTCGCTACTCTCCAGCGCAGATTGCGGCAGCCATTGGGCAGTATTCGCCGAATGAAGATCAAGAAAAAGTTATTACTGCCCCTGTTGATCAACCAATGATGGCTATTGCTGGTGCCGGTGCCGGAAAAACTGCCACCATGGCGTTTCGAGTAGTATATCTGGTGGCCAACGGCTTAGTCGCTCCCGATCGGGTGCTGGGGCTTACCTTTTCAAATAAGGCGGATGCAGAACTGGCTAGCCGCCTGCGAGATAACCTGCAGGTCTTAGCAGCTAACCCCGACTTTTCTGAGGTAGCAGAGGTATTAACCGATCCGGAGACCGGCGGGACGATCCTGCCGGTAACCTCTACCTATAATGCCTTTGCGAACCAGATTGTGCGCCAATATGGTTCGCGTTTGGGGATTTCTCCGGCAAGCATGCTATTAGATGAGGCGCGTCGCTGGCAGATTATGTACGAAATTGTCAGTACCTGGCCGGGAGATTTAACTACTGATAAAACTGTGGCCACTACGGCGGGTAGGGCTTTAGCTATCGGTTCCCAGGTACGTGACCAGCTATTAGACATCGCAAAGGTGCGAGCCGGGTTAAAGCAGATGCGGGAACTTTATAGCTTAGGCAAGCCGAAAGGAAGGTCGCAGAAACCGAATGCTAAGATGCAAGAATTCTTGGATTCATTAACTCATCGCAGTGAGCTACTAAATATTTTTGAAAGCTACGAGGAATACAAAAAAGAAAACGGTTATCTCGAATATGCTGATCAAATCTACTATGCGGCTATGTTAGTTTCCCGTTTCCCCGATATACGGGGTGCGCTGCGCCAACGCTATGACGTGATATTGCTGGACGAGTTTCAAGATACTTCCGTAGCGCAGCTAAAACTGTTTTCTACTATTTTTACTGGTAAAGGCGCGATGGCAGTAGGTGACCCTAACCAGGCTATCTACGACTGGCGGGGTGCCTCTGAGCTTTCGATGCAAAATTTCTTAACCGAATTCGGGGTTGCCCCTCAAGAAATGACCAATCATATCCAGGATATGCCGGTCACCTATCGCAACCGGGAAGAGGTTTTAAAGGTAGCAAATCAGGTGGTATTGCCTTTAAGTAAACTTGCGGACGGAGAAAGCGCTCAGCAGGTTGAGCAGCAAATTCGCTTCTTGACTCAGGTTCCTAACCCGGAATATAAGCTAGATCCCGCTCCTGCTCCCGATGTTTTTGCCGCTCCCGCGTCCTCGGTAAAAGCTAAAGAACTGATTACCTGTCCGCAAAAACGGGACGAGGCCGGAAAAGTCCATCTCTACTTTGCAAAAGACTGCGAAGAAGAAGCCGAACTGGTGGCGGATTTTTTTGCTGAGCGCTGGAGGAAGCGCGACGAGATAGCTCTCAAAAATAAGCAGCTTCCACCGCAAAAGCAGGAAAGCCTGCCTACGGGGGCAGTGTTACTGCGCAAGCATTCCCAAGGTCCGCTAATCACTCAGGCGCTACGCCGACGGGGACTTCCAGTAGAGGTCACCGGGGTGGCAGGACTCATCTATGATCCGGCAGTTGCCGACGTGATTGCGGCACTGCAAGTATCCGCAGATGCCGGACAAGGGGATTACCTGATGCGGCTAATTACCGGGTGCGGCATAAGCCCGGCAGATATTGACCTGCTGTGGAGATGGGCAAGGCATTTGGCCAATCCTGATGAAAACCCCGATATTAATCCCCAAGCCTTCCTAATGGATGCGCTAGATAATCTCCCGGAAGTGGGATGGACGTGCCCGGGAGCTGGCAGCGCCTTTAGCGCCGAAGCGCATCGGCGCCTGAGTATTCTCCGCACCCAGTTGGCTACTGTGCGTCGTCATATCCATGACCCCCTCGGTTTGCTAGTACAACGCACGATTTTTGCTTTACGCCTGGACTTGGATGTAAAAATCCGCCCAGACGGGGGAGTGTCCGAGCGTTGCCTAGAAAGCTTTGTCAAAATCGCCCGCGAATATGAATCCAGTGGAGTCAGCGCGAATCTGCACAGCTTTTTAGACTGGCTCCGGCTCGCGGATGAACAAGGCTCTGGCCTCGACATGCCCTTACAGGAGCCTGATCCCAACGCTATTCAACTAATGACTATTCACGCCGCCAAAGGCCTGGAATGGACTTGGGTCGCAATTCCGGGCCTAGATGAAAGCCGCACCCACCAGGGAAACCTTCCCAAAGCTCCCTTTAAAGCGGGGAACGGTAAATGCAGTGAATCATCTTGGATTACCGATGTCGCGATGATTCCCTATGACTTACGCCCAGATAAGGAAGTACTACCAACTATCGAGCGCGGTCTGGAAAAAAGCGGTTATGACTTTGCAGAACAGGCCTATTCCGATAATCCCAAAGTTATAGAAAGCTATAAATGTGCTTTGGGATTTACCTCGCAGTTAGCTGACCGGCGCCTGGCCTATGTGGCTTTTACTCGCGCAGAGTCAGAACTACTAATTGGCGGCAGCGCACACACCGCTACCACCAGCACTGAACGGGTACCCTCCCAGTTCTTAGTGGAGATAGATTCCAGTGGGAAAATGCGGGAATTGCGGAACCGGGAACCGGCGGAAGAGGATGACTGGATGCCAGTCCCCAGCGAAGTCCTCTGGCCGACGCCTCCATCTGTACAGTTATCGCGACTTTCCAGTGCCGCAAATGAGCTGAGGACGCTAATAGGAGGCGCGCAAGATGATCGCTGGCTCCATAGTTTATTGTCTGCCGAAGATCCCGAAGAACTATTAACTATCGCAGATAAACATTCCGATTGGATGCTTCAAGCAGTACAGCTAACTCGGGATGAACAAGTGGAAAAGGAAAAGCAGGGTCAAGTGGAGCTCCCGGTTTCAAGTGGGGTTACGCGGGCGCGCAAATTACAGGAGGATCCGGAGGGGTTTGCGTTGAGCCAACGGCGTCCACTGCCAGCATTTCCTTCCGGAGGCGCTACGGTAGGTACCTTGTTCCACCAGTGGGTTGATCAAGAACTGCGCGGTTGTGTGTATTCGGTTCCTCAGGATCTAGATAAAGGGCTGCTTAAATCGCTGCAGAGACTACAGCAAAAATGGAAATCTGGAATCGTGCACCCTGATCGCGGTTGGGAGTATCTGGAGTCCGAAATTGAATTCGCGGCGCCGATGGCGACCAAATTAGTGGCACGCATCGATGCGATTATGCGCAATCCCGCTACTGGCAAGCCTACGATTATTGACTGGAAAACCGATGCCTTAACCTTTGATAGTTCCGGCAATATAAGCGCAGAAAACGAAGATGCGGTAGCGAACTATATGCGCCAAATCAATACTTATCGCCTGGTTTACGCCGATTCGCTGGGACTGAACTTGGAAGAGGTAGAGGCGGCACTTTATTTTGTGCGCTATGACTTAGTATGCAACCTGGACGAATGGAGTGAGCGCCTAAGCCTTCCCCAAAAACTTGAAGAGCTATTCCCACATCTGGTCTAGGTACTTTCGATACCTACGCGTCCTCGTTAGCTACTGAGTTATCAGTGACTATCCCGTCCTCGTCCTCGGCTACGGATTCTTCCCTAGTCGCTAGTGGCTCGCTGGCAGAGAAATCTCCCGGATTAGCGGTGGCGCCTTCTTCGCGGGAGTCATGATGCTTCTGGGTAGAGTCATCGCGGAGGGCGGGTAGCAGCCCGGTACTATCTAGGGTGTCTGCTAACTGGGTAATTAACTCGCGGGCATCAGTGATGATTTCTTTACTGTTTTGGTGTACCCCGTGCATTAGCCATTCCAAGAGTACTAACTCCGAATTAAGCTCAATTCGCGTGTTAAGTTCCGGGTCTTCGTAAAGCCGGAGTTTTCGATACTGCTCTAGGACTGCTTTGGCGAACTCATCGGAGGATGAGGAAACCACCCAGGCTAAGTCACGGGCAGGATCACCAAATCGAGCCTGTCCGAACCCGGTGATGCCACTGATAGTTTCTTTATCTATATATAGGTAGCTTTCTTGCAAATCTGCGTGGATAAAGGCACTAGCGAAACGCCAGAGGGAAATATCTTCTAAGCGTTCCTCCCAACGTTGCCACAGCCGGGGCGGTACGGCCTGGGTAGGGGCAGCTTCATCGAGTAGGCTTAGCCAACGCCGGCGAATCTGGTCGGCAGAAAAGGTGGGACGCTCAGCGGCTTGTAAAACCCGGGCGGGTAGCTCGTGCAGCGCAGCTAGCGCTTCCCCTAGGGAGGCGGCGAGTTTATCGGAAACCGTAAAATCTTCTGATCGAGCAGGCCTTCCGGAGAAAGCGGGATGGACGAGGGCATGTTTTCCTCCCACTATTCGCACTGTGTGGGATGGCCAGGGGAGGTGGAAGGGCAGGCGCGCGCCGTCGTGGGACAGCTCCTGCATAATCTGGGTTTGGGTTAGTAGCTGCTTGTCCGCGTGTTCAGTGGTAGGACAGGTTACTAGCCACTTGCGTTCAGCGGTATCTTTGACTGCGCATACGCGCAGATCTTCGGTTTCAAATCGAGGCGAGCATAGCGAAACGAAGTCAGTTTCGGGTAGCGCGGCAGCGGCCATTGCAGCTAAGGGAAGGAAATTATCCATGTCATTCACGGTTTTAGATTATCAACTATGCCGCGCTTGTGGGTTGAAGTAGCCGGGCAAGCTCGGTTTTCTGCGCTCTCTACATATACGTAGAGAGCTAATCCCGAGAGGATGTACTTAGGAGCCTGGGCGGGGGTAGCTCTTCTGGTGGAAGTAATGCGGTAGGTGCATAGAACACTTTATGTGAGCGCGGGCACTAAAAGATTTGAAGTGATGAAAAAGTTATTAAATCTAGGTCACAGTTCAATGATTTTTAGGGAGGAAACCCTGAAAATTGTCAATATTTACCGGATGGTAAGTATTGGCGTTATCAGGTTGTTACAATCCATAAAGTGTCTATAGCTGCTGGTAGAAACATTAATTCGAAAACTGACTTACTTTCCACTACATAAGTTTTTGCGAATCGTGACGTAGATCACGCATAAATGGGGGCAATTAGCTTGCTTTCATTTGACCGGGTGGTAATATTAATACCAACAAGAAAGAATTCAGGTCGTGAGGGAGACTGAAATGAACAAGGGAACTTCGATCAAGAAGATGGCCGCTTGCGGAATCGCTGCGGCAGCGTTGATTCCTGCTGGCGTGCTGACCGCACAGGCTGCCGAGGGGCTGTCCAATGAGGGCGTTCAGACCACCGTTCAGATTCAGGCTCGTACGACCGAAGTTAGCGGCAACCTAACCGCTAACGATGTTGATGCTACGGCTTATGCGGCCAACAATCTCTCCGCGATTGACCGCATGGGCGGCGCCGGTTCCCTCGCCGGAATCGTTATCTTGGGTGGCATCGGTGCAGCCGGTGCTATCAGCCTTACACGTTCCTTTATGATCGGGTAGATCCTCTTACTACCTGAAAAAACCCCGGGCATCCCTCAACTGCCCGGGGTTTTTTGTGCCCAAAAATGTGTTCAAAATAAGCAGACACTAAAAAGGACAGTAGTCCTTAACAAATGGGCAATAGCCTGTCGCTGTCTATAGGTCTTCTGCGAGGGCAAGTGTCAAAGGGGGCGCTGGCTCCGTGTCAATGGGAGAGACTAATGCCCCCGCTCTGAGTGCTGAGAATGGTGCTGATAGGATAAAAGCAAAAAAGGACATTAGATGGTTTCCTCTCAGTTAGATCCATTCGCACCGGCAGGGGTGAAGTTTCGTCCGGTTTCCCTGGAACTTATTAAGGTACGTCTGGCAGCGGTCGCATTCTTCCTACTTTGCTTCGCAGCAGTAGCGATAATTCTATTTTTAGCCCTCCCCGAAAAATGGATCGGTCTGGTGGTGATCGCACTGGTGCTGGGAATAGCCCTTTGGCTGCTATGGCTAATTCCGCGACAAGTGCGCGCTATGGGCTGGGCAGTTACCGGAACTGACTTGCAGATTCGCAAGGGGATAATGTTCAAGTCCTTAACTGTGGTTCCCTTGGGCAGGCTGCAATATGTGGACGTAGAAGAAGGACCGGTTGCTCGTCATTTCGGGATAGCACAGGTAAAACTGCATACTGCCTCCGCATCGACGGACGCAGAATTGCCGGGAATTCCTCGCGAACAGGCCGCGCAATTGCGGGAAGAAATTTCGGAACTTGCTGAAACCAATCTTGAGGGTATTTAGATGGGCGATCAATACCACGAAGTAACAAATGAAAACTCTTCGGGATATTCCGAGGAGACCGCTGCTACAACTGCTGACAGACAGTATTCCCTGACCGTGGCCGATGCTGTTAGTGCCCGGGATGCTCGGGTAGCAGAATCTGCTTGGCGGCGAGTACACTGGCTCACCCCGCTGCTGCAAGTGTGGCAGGCTTTGGTGATCATAGTGGTAGTCGTCCTAACCCAGTCGCTTAATAACGTGATCATGCTGATCAAGAACCTCCGGGAAAACGTGCCGGGGCATCCGGGAATATTGCTGTTAGTGATCACGGTGCCGTTGGCGATGCTAGCGCTGTTAATCATCTACCTGTATTTCGCCTGGCGAGCGACCTCTTGGATAGTAACCGCTACCGATGTGCAGTATCGCCGCGGGATTTTCTTTAAAAAACACCGGAAGATTCCCCTAGATCGCGTGCAATCAGTAGATGTCTATCGACCCTTAGCTGCTCGTATATTTGGATTGGGAGCCTTGCGTGTGGAGTCGGCAGGGGGGCAAGGCTCGCGGGTAGAAATCCAGTTCCTGGCGAATAAATATTTAGATCGGGCACGCCGGGAAGTAGTAGCCCGGATCGCGGGGCGCACCCTCCCTAATGAGCATTCCCCACAGCAGCGTGGCCAAGGTTTGGCGGGGACTGCGCTTTTTGCCGAGGACGATTACCATCTAGACCAGGACGAGTATGAAGTTTATCGGGTTTCCCCAGGACGCCTGATCGCCTCTGTGCTGTTGACTTCCCAAACAGTCTGGTTGCTACTAATGGCGCTGATCGTGGCGGTTGGCGCCATCGTACTGTTCATCATGGCGGATCTAACTGTGCAGGGGCTAGTCGCGGGAAGCATTATCCCCACCATTATTTCCATTGGAATTATTCCCCTGATGATACTGTCTTATGCCTGGTCGCGTTTTAACTCCGGTTTCAATTTCAGTGCCAATATTACGCACGACGGTATCCGGGTCACCTCGGGTCTGCTCGCTCTCAAATCCCAGACCTTGCCGCCGGGGCGGATTCACGCCATCCGGTTTATCCAACCGCTACTGTGGCGACCCTTCGGCTGGTGGCAAGCAGAAGTTACCCTCGCCGGGCATGGGGTGGAAACCAGTGGCGACCAAAAGAAGCAAGCTGCCGATAACCTGCTGTTACCAGTAGGAACTTTGGAGCAAGCAAAAATAATTTTAGACATGGCGATTCGAGATCTAGGGATTAACGAGGACGCAGAAAGGGAAAAGCTGCTGCAGGAGGCTTTTGACGGTACGAACTCGGATTCGGAAGCGGTTGGATTTTTCACTGCCATTGCTAAAAAAGCCCAGATACTAGATCCTTTTGCCCGTACTCGCCGCGCCTTCGCGGCCACCGACACCGTGCTAATCTACCGCGATGGGTGGCTACGGCGCAAAGTTACCCTTGCCCCACATGAAAGGGCACAATCGGTGACTACCAGTGCCGGTCCCCTGCAGCGGCATCTGGGACTGGCAGGGGTGCGCCTAGATTTGGTACCCGGCACTGCCACCATGAAGGTTCCGCATCTAGATGCACAGGTAGCAGCTCAGCTCGCCAGTGATGAACTGGCGGCCTCGAAAGTGCGCTCTAAAGTGGAGCCGAATGCCCAGTGGGCGCAGCGCATGCTGCAAACCCTGCGTCCTATAGACCAGTAATCGCGTTACTGCTGCGATCCGGGCTGGCTCGATAAAAGCGCTCCGGGGACCCCGTGACCTGCTACGCAGGTCAAGCCCCTTTCGCATCTTTTATCGGCCGCGCCCTAGATCGCTAGTTACTGATAGTTCTGCAGGGAGGCTAGGTTTTTCCTCTCTCCGCCCAGCACGGGAATAAGTTTTTCCTCCTGCCCAAAATCCGAAAAGGCGTTGCCTTTCCGGATTTAACGCCCGCCTAACCGACTCGGATAAAACTTATTCCCGTGCATAGTGGTGGGGCGGGAAAGTTTTCAGGAACCGATCTTATTTCGCGTTTATTACCTGCGCGCCGAGCGCTGACAGTGACATCGCGGGGAGGCTGGGTTTTATCCGAGTGGGTGCGGTGGGCATAAGAATTCGGAAAACGTCGCTACGTTTTCCGAATTTCTTGGGCGGGAGGAAAAACCCAGCCTTCCCGCACACCGGACTAGCCTAGGCAGGCGGAAAAACTTTTTCCCCGACCTAAATCGGGCAGGAGGGAAAATCTAGCCTACCCTCAAAGTGAGCGGTCTTTGCTAGTCGCTTAATCGAGCGAAAGGTGAGGCAGGTTTGGCGCTAAAGTTCCCGGAATCAGGTACTATGGCAAGCCGTATGATTGTTTTTGGGGTGAGACGGTATGGAACAGTTTGAGAATAATGTCTTTGACACTGCATTGCTGCTCGAAGGTGGGGGAATGCGGGGTAGTTACACTGCGGGGGCAATAAATATGCTCTTGGAGTCAGGAATCTACTTGAATTATGTCGCCGGAATTTCCGCAGGTGCTACCAACTTGGTGAACTATTTGGCGCGTCTTCCACAGCGTTCTAAACGCTGCTTCATTGATATTAGCACCGACCCCGATTTTGGCGGATGGAAAACAGCAATAAAAGGTAAAGGGGTTTTCGACACTCACCACATGTACTACGACCTGACCGAACCTGGGGGAATGCTCGAGCTGGACTACGGGCGTTTTACAGCAAATCCCGCCGAATGGCGGGTAGGGGTATATAACGCGCAGCGTGGAGAGGAACTATATTTCTCACGCAATCAGGTGGATTCGGAGCAAAAGCTGACCCACGTATGCAAGGCCTCGGGATCGATGCCTATAGCTACCCGAGTTACTTATATTGCCGGTGAGGCCTGCATGGACGGGGCAATAGGTCCCAGTGGCGGAATTCCTTTGGACGTGGCGCAGGCAGATGGATACGAAAAGTTCCTGGTTCTGCTGACCCGTCCGCGGGAATATGTTAAAGAAAACCGCTTACCTGATTTGGCATACCGCTGCTTGCTAACTCGTTACCCGAAGGCTGCTAAGGCGGTCATTGAACGCCCTATCAATTACAACCGGACCCGAGCCGAACTAGAGAGGTTGGAATCGGAAGGTAAAGCTTATGTGTTTTATCCGCAGCATATGGGGGTGGCGAATTTTGAAGATAATCCCGCCAAGCTGGAAGAGAATTTTTCCGCTGGCTACCAGCAGATGCAAAGTGAACTCCCAAAGGTCAAAGAGTTTTTAGGACTCTAAAATCGGGCAGGTTTACTGACCTAAATCTGGTGGTGAACGCGCAAAACTCTGTGGCACCGGGATTCTTCCAGGGGCGAATACTAAGGGGCGCAGCGGGAACTGCCAGAATTCTAACGTGAGGTTATGATTAGACGGTGAGAGATAGTTGGCGGGTGTTCACTCGGGACTTGAAGCGGATTATTGCGGTTCCGCTTTCCCTAATTATCGTATTCGGTATCTTGGTTACCCCAGCCCTTTATACCTGGCTGAACATTTTGGCTTTTTGGAACCCCTATGTGGAAACGGGAAATCTGCCTATTGCGGTAGTGAATAACGATGCGGGAGCCTCCTCTGCGCTGACCGGTAAGCTCAATGTTGGTGACCTCGTAGTCGAACAATTATCAGACAATGACCAGCTCGGCTGGCAGTTTACCGATCAAGACACTGCCGATCACAAAATCAGAACCGGGGAAGTGTATGCAACTTTCGTTATCCCGAAAACCTTTAGCAAAGACTTAGTCGATATTTTTAGCGGCAAACGTAACCAGCCGACTGTCGAATACCGCGTTAATGAAAAGAAAGGCGCTATTGCGCCCAAAATTACCGACGCCGGAGCAAACGAACTCGATATTCAAATCACCTCAGCTTTCCGGGGAAAAGTCGGTGAAGCCATTGCGCAGGCTCTGCGTGAGGGTGGTTTAGAGATCGACGCGAGTATTCTTGGCGCTGAAGGAAGCACTCTGGATGCCTTGGGCGGTATCAACCGGGATCTCAATGATGCGCAAGGTGCCTTGGACTCCGCCAATACCTCTTTGGCGGGTTCCTTACAGACTATGAAAAAAGTCCGGTCTGCGCTTTCTGCAGCTGATCCGGCATTGGCTGATGTTTCGGCGGCTTTGCGGGATGCCCAAGGCATTCTAGGAACGGTGGTATCCGATGCTTCCGAATTTGCTGTAAAGGCGGGACAAGCCAGTATTAACGCTCAAAAGGCGCTCACTGAGTCCTCGGCGGCGGCTAATTCAGCGGTGTCTAATGCAGCGAATAAACTCACCGAAATGGATTCGCAGCTGCAGTCAGGAATTAAGAGGGCGAACGATTCAATAACCAAAATGCGTGATCAGATTGCGGTTTTGGAAAGATTCCCGCAGACGCAAAAGCTTGCTACCAAGCTGAAAAGCCAGCTGGATGAGATGGAGAATCTGCTCGCTGTGGTCGGGAAAACCGGGTCAGATGCGGCAACGACCGCCGAGGATTTAAAAACGCTGATGAAATCCTTTGACCAGTCTCTATCCGATGCGCAACGCAACGCCACTGGTCTACGTGAACAGTCCGCTAAGGCCGCCTCTGCGCTAAATGCCCGGGTGACGCAGCTGTCACAACAGCTGGGAGCCATTAAATCCGCGGTGAGTGTTGCGCGGATTTCTCTTAGAGAGATTTCGGCGCTGACCCGCGGCGTTGATGAGCAGATTGTTAACACGCAAAATGTGCTTGACCAGGTGCAGGGGGACCTAAACGGGTTGTCTACTACGGCTCCCCGCGCCCCCAACGAAGCGGCCGCGCGGGTCCCAGATA
>OBWZ01000348.1_pt1 | contig 16696 bp, 12 predicted proteins | sample 1476561 | NCBI WGS metagenome assembly OBWZ01 (sample SAMEA2580138, study PRJEB22360) | human gut metagenome | biome: human gut; feature: human-associated habitat; material: faeces | place: Denmark | collected 2008/2010 | reverse complement strand
TGGAAAAGAAAATGAATTGAAGATGCGATAAATTAGTGTTTGTAAATGATAAGATTAAAGCGGTGTAGACAAATTAGATTTTTTGGAGGTGATAACTATTGGGTTATTTGAAAAAAATAAAAATGAATAGAAATGCTAAAATTGTAGAGCAGAAATTTCCTTTTTATGATGAGCCAAATACAGTAGCTATTTTATGTAGTCATGTAATAAATAGAGATGAACCAATTTTATTTGTATCACATGATGAAGATGATGGTATGTGGCAATTCTTATGCGGAAAAACACACGAAGCAGAGGACGCTAAACTAGTTTCTTTACAGTTTGTATTTGAGTTAGATAATTCGATAGGAACTTTGGCAGAGATGCCTTGTGGATATTGGGCAACAAGGAAAAATCAAGAGGATGAATGGATAATCAGAGAACTTTAAATCCCAGTTTGTCTAACTGAATAATAAATTGTTCTTAAATATAATGATTGGAGGAAGAGAAGAATGGGTTTATTCGGACTGTTTGGAAGGGAAAAAGAATTTGAATTAGATAAAGTAAAAGATGTCAAAAAAGAAAAGTTTTTAAGAGAATATAGTGATAATAATACAGAAGAAATATTGTACTTTGATAATTTGAATTTCAAACTGGCTATAATTGAAGTGTTGATGTATGAGTTGAATTTATTAGAGCCTCGTTTTGATATTTATGATTTTGCTGATGAATACAAAGAGGAAGAGATAGATGTAGAGAGTTGTACTGTAATAGAACCGGCACTTAATTTCTTTAGAGAAATATCTATACCAAAGAAATTAGCAGAGTATGTGGAACAAATCTATATGGATGGCGGAAATGAAGTGTATATGAATATATGTCCACAGTGGGATGGAGAAGATGACGTTTTTGATTTAAACAATGTTAGTATTTCGGAATTAAGACAATTTCCAAATCTTAGAAAAGCAACAATAATGAGCAGTAATTATGATGAAGTAAAAGAGAGGTTTGGTTTTGAAAATATTGATGTGGAATTGTTGTAAATGAGTTGTTTTATTTAAATCCCAGTTTGTTAATCTTATACTTTTTATCGATATCCTCTGCCTGTCGTTAAAGTATTCATAGATATGTTCTTATAGATAGACAAGATTACTTGGCATACTTATTGATCACTCGTTTCATTTCGAGAGCGTTGCGATATGGCTTCTTTGTATCTAGAAAAACTTGGAAATTCAGCGATAGAGGCAAATGCTTTAAAAGTAATAGTGTCGCTGGTAAGGCTGTCGGTAAAGCTATTGGGGCTGTTCCTCTGGTTAAGAAATCGCCGGTCGATGAATTTCTGCAAAACAAAGGGAATCTTTTGCAGAAAAATGCTATTGGAATGGAAAGAAGAGCGGTTGAGCAGTTTGCGGCGTTAGGTAATCCGCAAACCGGTGTATTTGAAGACAAACTGGCAGATTTGATTCAAATATATAATCATACTTCTCAAATATGTATTGATAAAGAAAAAATATATCTAATCTCAGAAAATGAAAAAAGCTGAAAACAGGATTCTTATTTTGCTCTCAGTTTTTTAAGCAACCAATGGGAACTACGTAAACGCCATCTTTGCGTCGGTATGCCCAGTCGCCGGTTCCTGTCAAAACCATGAGAAAAGATGGACTATTCATTTTCTCGGTATCAATTTTTGCTTCCATTGACTTTAAAGTCTCTGCACCGTATTCAATTAGCTTGTCGCCACCAAGTTTAATTTCAATGAGACCATATTTACCGTTCCTCAGGTGAATAACTACGTCGCATTCCTGTCCATTTTTATCTCGGTAATGATAAGCTTTCCCTCCGAGACTATCAGCAAAAATGCGCAAGTCTCTGATGCAGAGTGTCTCAAATACAAATCCGAAAGTCTTCAAATCATTTAATAAGCCGTTTGGTCCTATCCCCAAAGCTGCTGCCGCAATAGAAGGGTCTACATAGTAGCGTGTGTCGGCAGAACGAATAGCGGTTTTTGATCTCAAATTAGGATTCCAAGCAGGTAAATCCTCTACAACAAAGATTTTGCGAAGTGCATTAACGTAAGCGGCGACAGTTTCCTCGTTTATTGCAGTTGCTTCGTTTATGGAAATATCCTGTGCAAGCATGGTATTTGGTACTTGACCTCCTTGATTTCTTGCATAGGAACGCATAAGACGTTTAACTCTCTCGGCATCCTTTTGTACGTTGTCAGCGCGGTTAATGTCGGAGTGAACAACAGCGTCGTAGTAATCAATAGCTTGATCTAAAGCTATCTCATCGCGCATATCAACCGCTTGTGGCCATCCTCCACGGCACGCAAGGAAAGCCAGACGGTCAATACTTAGAGTAGTGCCGCCATCAATTTCTGGCATTCCAGCAAATAAGTCTCCCAAGCTGACTTCGCCTGTAGAATCCCCCGATTCGTACAAGCTCATAGGTCTCATTGTTAGCCAAGTAAAGCGTCCAGTGCCGGAATGGGTAATTTCCTTGGTGTCCGCCGGAACAGCAGAACCAGTGAGAATGAACTGCCCAAGTTCGCTGCGGTGATCAACCTCAAAACGGATTGTGTCCCAAAGTTTTGGGGCAAGTTGCCACTCGTCAATCAATCTAGGGGTATTTCCCTGTAGTAATCTCTTCGCATTTAGCTCAGACATGGCAATATTTTGTTCTTTGCGTTCCGGGTCATCCATATATAGAACGCTTGCAGCGATCTGTTCTGCGGTGGTGGTCTTCCCGCTCCACTTTGGGCCTTCAATTACTACCGCACCTTTGCCCTCCAGCTTCCTTTTTAAAATATCGTCAGCAATTCTTTCTCTGTACTTCCTCAAGTCAGTCGCCCCGTTTCTACTTTCGCTGCCTATCTAATTGTTGATTCTACCATTGCTTTCCGATGATTGGCGGTAATTTGTTCCGACGATTGGCGGTAATCTGTTCCGATGATTGGCTGTAGCGGGGGAGTGGGCAGCCTCGCCCTCCGGTTTGTGAGTATCCTCAACTCTCCTTAATTGATAACCATTCTCATTACCGTTAAGATTTGTGAGTAAGTAAAAAGTCAGATCAAACCAAACTAGAAAGCCGTTAGGAATATCGTGCAAAAAAATAGACTAAAAGTACTGGTCTCTTCCATTATTGCCGCCGTTTTTCTGCTGTCTACGGTCGGATGTGCAACCAACTCTCAAAGCGTGAATGTGGGCAATAAATCCGAGTCGAAAAAACCCCTCCTGTATGCCACGTTTTTCCCGGTAGCCGACCTGAGCAGGCAAATCGTGGGGGCCAAGATGGAGGTAAAGTCCGTGATTTCGGGCTCTCAAGAACCTCACGATTTTGAACTGCAAACTGCCCAGCGGGCAGAACTATCTAAAGCCGACTTGATTGTTTACAACGGAGCCGGCATGGAAAGCTTTATTTCAGATTTACGCGAAGCAATCGGGAAAGACGAAAAATTCCTTGATTTATCGCAAGGGCTAACGCTACTAAAAAACAAAGATGCCGCGCGCACTGACAACACCGCAATCAATCCTCACACTTGGCTGAGCGTAAAAAACGCGCAAATCGAGTTACAAACTATTTGCGAAAAAGTAAGTGCTATTGACCCTGATAATGCCAGCTACTACCGGGAAAATCTAAAGAAATCCCAAGAAAAGTTCCAGGCACTAGATAAAAAGTTCCAACAAGAAACAGCCAAAATCCCTGCTGAAAAACGCTACTTTGTTGCCTCTCATGCGGCCTTTAACTATCTGGCGGACGACTATGGGCTAAAACAGGTAGCAGTCACTGGCATATCTCCCGAGGACGAGCCCTCGGCTAACCAATTGGCTACGATTGCTGAATTCGTTAAAAAGCATCAAATCAGCACCATTTTCTTTGAAGGTAAAGCCACTCCGAAAGTAGCGGAAACTCTAGCGCGCACTACCGGAGCGAAAACCGGAACTCTTTACACCATGGAGCATTTAACTAAAGAGGAAGAAAACCTGGGATACCTCGGGCTAATGCAGAAAAATCTCACTAACCTGATGGAATCCTTCCGATGAGTAAGGTACTGGAAATAGAAAAACTCCACTTTACTTATGGAGAATATCCGCTCTTGCAAGGAGTTGATTTCTCGCTGGCAGCCGGTAAGTTCGCGGCGATAGTAGGGGGAAACGGTGTCGGCAAAACCACCTTGATGAACCTAATTCTCGGAAAACTCAAAGCAGAAACAGGACAAATCCGGCTGTTTGAAGATTCGCTCAGCGTAGATAATCACTATCGCGACCTCGCCTACCTATCCCAAGAAGCTGTCAGCAGATACCGAAACTTTCCCACCACGGTTAAAGAGCTACTGAAGATGTATTTAGCGCAGCTTAAACAGAAATCAGACCCGGAAGCGTTACTGGAAAACGTTGGGCTAACGGCGGTGCAAAATCATCGTTTAAGTGAACTTTCTGGCGGGCAATTGCAACGGGTAGGTCTGCTCGTGGCTCTGCTGAAACAGGCGCGCCTAATTCTTCTTGACGAGCCAACCGGTGGGGTAGACCAGCAGTTTTCCCTAGAGCTATATCAGATATTGCGCCGGCAATGCCTAGCGGGCAACTCCGTCCTCATGATTACCCATCATCTAGCGGAAGCCGCCTTGTTTCTAGATGAAGCCTACCGCCTTGAAAGAGGAATCGTAACCCGCCTGAAGCTGGAAGAATATAAAAGGAGTGCCGGTGAATCTGCTCGCCTATGACTTCATGCAGCGCGCTTTTCTGGTAGGAACCATCCTGGCAGTACTTTTACCCCTAATCGGATTGCCGATTGTGTTGAAGCGGCTGTCAATGATGGGGGATACGCTCTCGCATTCCTCCTTAGCGGGGGTAGCCGCCGGGTTAGCGTTCGGGTTTAATCCGCTAGTAGGTTCGGTGGTTGCCTGCGTAATTGCTGCTTTAGGGGTGGAGGCGCTGAGGGCTCGTTTGCGTGCCTATCAAGAAATATCTACCGTCATTATTTTGGCTGCCTCAATCGGGCTGGCGGGGATTTTCACCAGTTTCTCCGGTGGTTCTAGCGCTATTACCACCTATCTATTTGGCTCGATAGTTACCCTCGGTGACCTTGAGTTATATCTGGTGTTGGGGGTGGGGCTGGTAGTTTTAATCATTTACAAACTCCTGTACCGTCACCTTTACCTCACCCTATTTGACAGCGAAGTTGCCAGATTATTGGGGATTAACTCCCGCAAGCTGAACTTTGTGTTCTCGCTGCTGGTTGCGCTGTCAGTCTCGGTAGCCGCTAAAACCATTGGGTCGCTGATAGTGTCCTCTATCCTGGTTATCCCCTCAATTTGCGCTATGCAATTGGCTAAAACCTATCGCGGTACGCTCCTAGTTTCGATAGGAGCCTCCCTCGTGTTCGTGTACGCGGGGCTAATTATCTCGTACTACCAAAACCTGCGCCCCGGCGCGGTAATCGTCCTCATATCCGTATTCGGGCTGCTTACGGCCTTGGTCTTTCGCAAAAAGTAAGGAGAAAAATGAAAATTAATAAAGTGATAATTGGGGTTGCAGTGGCATTAACCCTGGTGCTTACCTCAAGCGCATTCGCGTTGGGGCTGGCTTTTGGGGGCAGCAATGAATTTCAATCCCGAGGGAGTGGTATCTCCACTGCGGGAGGCGCGAGAGTGCAACCAAAAGAGCCCAAATATAAACAAGATGAAACCACTGAAGTGTTAGTAGACGCGGAAGTTGCTAACAATGAGATTGTAAGAGTCAGGAAACATGGAGATCACTGGCATGTATACACTAAGGACGGCCGGGAAATCATTACCTACACTGACCCTTCAAAAGCAAAGAATACTGCTCAGTTAAAAGGGGCTGCGAAAGTAGTTTCTACTTCTCAACTGTCCTCGCTCGCGTCAAACGGGGTAGTAAAGATATTGAAACACGGTGATCACTACCATGTTTACACTGCTGATGGTCGAGAGTTTATTACCTATAGTGATCCGCGCTCTCTATACCCTGGGGTTGCGGTCGGAACTTATAACGGTAGTCACGGGAATGGAAAAGTAACCGTACCTAGCGTATGGTCACCGCGTCCGGCTGGCCCGTCCTCCCCATTTAACCCAGCACTTAGCTCCAAAGGAAACAAAGGTACCAGCGGTAGCCATACGAAACCGGCTCCGGGAGGAAAACTGCCGTTTGTGTCGGTCGTTTCCTTGCAGCAGCTGGCGAAACTGCCAATCGTGAAGATTTTGCAACACGGAGATCACTATCATGCCTACACCAAGGACGGGCAAGAATATATTACTTACGATAATCCTGTCAAGGTGTTCCCGCGAATCAAGATTGGGCAATACGCCGGATCGCATTCCGGTAGCGGGAGTGCAAGCAAGCCCGATAAAGGGCAAACCCCAAAGCCGGAAGCAGAGCCAAAGCCAAAGCCTAAACCGGGAAGTGGAAAACAAGACCCCAATGATCCGGAACGGGTAGTAAGAATTGAACGCCACGGTGACCATTGGCATCTGCACTTTGCCGATGGGCACGAGGGGATTAGCTATACGGATCCCTCCGCGCTATATCCCGATATTAAAATTACGGAATATCAGGAAGAAAAACCGAAAGATACTTCGCCGATTGAGGAAGATGAACGTTTCACTTATGACGAGGTAGAAGCGAAACTGATTGTGCCCTTAAAGTACATTACTTACGGAAACGTCACCCATGCCACCAAGTATGACCACGAAAACCAGCGCTTTGTGATTCCCCATTACGATCACTACCACTACATGACTTTGGATACGATTATTCAGTTCGCCAAAGGTGGTAAAGACAATATGTTCCACGGGTACAGCGCCCGGCAGGTGGTTGCTACCTTGAAGTATTTGATAATGCACCCCGAAGCTCGCCCCAAAGGAGAAAACGGGTGGGGGAGCGCTGCCGAGGTTGCGTCCTAAGAGTTTCTAAGAATGCTTTCTGAAAAGTAACGTAAAAGAAAATTAGGTAAGGAAATTCTTTTATAAATCCTTGACGTTTAGGGATGTAATCGTGCCCGCGGGCTGAAGACAGAGTGACGCTCTATCTTCAGCCCGCGTATTCGTCCTCTCAGGTGGAAAGGATTATTTGCTCTCCGCTGCGCAGCTTTCTGTCCGCTCTAAGAGTCAAAAAGTTCTTAACACTGGCATTCGCGCGCTCCGCAAAGTATCTTGATATCAAGAGAAAATATTTTGATTCCCTGCGGGAGGTTGCAATGAGTTTGAACAGCTTTGGCGCCGCGACCCAGTTAAAAGTCGGCGATAAGAGCTATAAAATCTATGACCTGAAAGCGGTGCCCGGCACCGAAAAATTACCCTACTCCCTCAAAATCCTGGCAGAGAACCTGCTGCGTAACGAGGACGGGGAAAATATCACCAAAGAGCAGATCACGCAGATTGCGAACTGGGATCCGGATGCTCAGCCTAGCCAGGAAATCCAGTACAGCCCGGCGCGAGTCTTAATGCAAGATTTCACCGGTGTTCCCTGCATCGTGGATCTGGCGACTATGCGGGATGCGGTAGTTAACCTGGGTAAAGACCCGGATCTGATTAACCCGCAGGTGCCGGCGGAAATGGTTATTGACCACTCGGTGCAGATCGACGTATTCGGCTCTCAAGATGCCGTGGAAAAAAATATGGATATCGAGTATCAGCGCAACCAGGAACGCTACCAGTTCCTGCGCTGGGGGCAAGGCGCCTTCGAAAACTTCCGGGTAGTACCCCCGGGAACCGGGATTGTGCACCAGGTAAATATCGAATACCTGGCGCGGGTAGTATTCGCCGATAAGGACGAGGACGGCGCGCTGGCTTACCCCGATACTTTGGTAGGTACCGACTCCCACACCACCATGGTTAATGGTCTGGGCGTCCTCGGCTGGGGCGTCGGCGGAATCGAGGCTGAGGCAGCCATGCTCGGTCAGCCAGTATCAATGCTGATTCCGCGGGTAGTGGGCTTTAAACTGACCGGTGAAATCGCGCCGGGAGCCACCGCCACCGATGTGGTGCTCACCATTACCCAAATGTTGCGTGACCATGGAGTAGTCGGCAAATTCGTTGAGTTCTATGGCGAGGGCGTGGGGGCGGTTCCTCTAGCTAACCGCGCCACTATCGGCAATATGTCTCCGGAGTTTGGCTCTACTGCCGCTATCTTCCCGATCGATGAGGTCACTATTGACTACCTGCACCTGACCGGTCGCAGCGAAGAATCCTGCGCCCTAGTGCGCGAATACGCCAAGCGGCAAGGATTATGGCATGATCCCGCTCGCGAGGCACGGTATAGCGAATATCTGGAACTGGATCTGTCCACGGTAGTGCCCTCGATTGCCGGTCCGAAGCGTCCCCAAGACCGCATCGAACTGGCAATGGCTAAAGATTCCTTCAAGAAGATTTTGCCCGACTATGTTGCCGGCGATAAGACCATTGATCCGACACTTATGCGTCCTACCCGCCCCACCCAGGTGAAACTGGCCGGTGGGGAAGAAGTAGCCATGGATCACGGCAACGTGGTGATAGCCTCCATTACTTCCTGTACTAACACCTCGAATCCCTCGGTGATGATGGCGGCGGGTTTACTTGCCAAGAACGCCGCTGAAAGGGGACTAACGCCTAAGCCGTGGGTGAAAACTTCGCTAGCTCCCGGTTCCCAAGTAGTACGCGACTACTACGAAAAGGCTGGTCTGATGCCCTATCTGTCGCAGCTGGGATTCGATATTGTTGGCTACGGCTGTACTACCTGTATCGGTAACTCCGGACCGCTGCCCGAGGAAGTTCACAACACGGTAACGGATGCAGACCTGACGGTGGTGTCGGTGCTGTCTGGTAACCGTAACTTTGAGGGACGGATTAACCCCGATGTGAAGATGAACTACTTAGCATCCCCGCCCCTGGTGATTTCCTACGCGCTCGCGGGAACCATGGATTTTGATTTTGAAACCGAGGCGTTGGGAACGGATAACCGCGGGAATCCCGTCTACCTGCGTGATATTTGGCCAGCTGCCGAAGAAGTAGAAAAAGCTATCGGTCAAGCTATCGATCGCGATATGTATCTGCAGGATTACCGCAGCGTATTCGAGGGCGATCACCGCTGGCAATCGCTGGAGGTACCCGATTCATCCACTTTTGCCTGGGATGATGACTCCACCTATGTACGCCGGGCACCTTTCTTTGAAGGAATGCCGGAAACCCCGGATCCGGTAGCAGACATTTCCGGAGCTAGAGTGCTGCTGAAACTAGGAGATTCGGTAACTACCGACCACATTTCTCCCGCAGGTGCGTTTGCCTCCAAGACGCCGGCTGGTCAATACCTAAGCTCCCACGGAGTGGAACGGCGCAACTTCAACTCCTATGGTTCGCGGCGCGGTAACCACGAAGTGATGATGCGCGGCACCTTCGCAAATATCCGTATCCGTAACCAGCTACTCGACAATGTCGAGGGCGGTTTCACCAAGGACTTCACCAAAGCCGATGCTCCGGTAGTGCCGGTCTGTGATGCTTCGGTATCCTACGCCCAGGCTGGCGTGCCCCTGGTAGTACTCGGTGGTAAAGAGTACGGAACCGGATCTTCGCGTGACTGGGCCGCTAAAGGTACTTTGCTGCTGGGAGTCAAAGCGGTTATCGCGCGGTCTTTCGAACGGATTCACCGCTCCAACCTGATCGGTATGGGAATCCTGCCCTTGCAGTTCCCCGAGGGCGAAAGCGCCGATTCCCTGGGTCTGGACGGGACTGAAACCTTCGACATTAGCGGGATTACCCAGCTTAACGAAGGAGTAACTCCGCAGGCGATGAAGGTGACCGCGACCAAGACTGATGGCTCCGTCGTAGAGTTCGACGCCACCGTGCGAATCGATACTCCCGGTGAAGCCCAGTACTACCGCCACGGAGGCATCCTGCAGTACGTGCTGCGCAACCTAGTTGCCTAGGAATGCCATAACGCTTGTGCTCTGGGCATGGTAAAAGCGCTCGGGGAACCCCGGTGATTCTTGCTTCGCTCGAATCAAGCCCCCTCTCGCATCTTTTACCGTGCCCAGAGTGGCGTTAGCGGTGGTGACGATGGGTCCAGCGTTTGCGGATGCGCTTGCCCAGAGAATCTCCCAGGTCGCGTTGGCTAAGAGCCTGGGTTTGCTGCCGGTAAAGCTTGAAGATCAGGTCGCGCCCTCGGATATAACCTAAGACTTCTTGGGAGCGTCCTATCACCGGCAGGTTTGAAAGTGAGGACTGCGCCAGCTCCTTGAGGATTTGACTAGGGAGTTCACTGGGAGAACAAAACGCTGATACCAGGCGGATTTCAGACAGGGGCACCTCCTCGCCACGTTTTTCGATTTCTTCGCGCAGCAGTAGGGCACTTATCGAGCCTTGAAATACTCCTTGCGCATCTACCACTGCCAGCGAGACTTCTCCGGAGGTTTCTAGGGTTTTTTCGGCCTGCCTCAAAGTAATATCAGTGTTTAAAACTTGCGGTGGTTGATGCATTAAATCCGTCGCCGTACTGGTTCCCAGTAAAGTAGCCGAAACCGGGTCTGACAGCCGGTCACCGCGACGGTGCAGTTTTTGGGTATAAATAGTCGAGCGGGTCATAAATAGCGAAATCCCGGTGGCAATCCCTACCGCCAGCATCATCGGGAGAATCAGGGAATACTGCCTGGTCATCTCGATAATGATGAAGACTGCGGTTAAGGGTGCGCGGGAGGCAGCCGCGAAAGCCGCGCCCATACCGATTACTCCATAAATGGCAGTAGAAGAAGCCGACCAAGGCTGGACTAGCTGTCCCACCGCCATACCCGCACAGGCGCCTACAAATAAGGTGGGACCGAAGACTCCGCCCGCTCCCCCCATAGAAATAGTGAAAGAGGCACTCAAAGCGCGCCCAAAAAGTAACGCTAGAATCATCCAAACCGGAAAATCACCCGAGAGTACCCGCAACTGTACGCTTTCCCCAGTGCCATAGAGCAAGGGAAAAAAGTAGAGGAATACTCCCAGAACCAATGAACCAGCGACCGGGCGAAACCAAGCCTTCCAGTGATAAACCAGGTCAATCCCATCCCAAACCAGGTAGAGAAGTTTAGAAAACCCGATCCCCGCCAACGTCGCTGCCAAAGCCGCCAACGCCACAAGCAGATAATCGCTATGGGAAAACACCTCCAAAGATTGGCTGAGGGGCACACTGGCCTGGTCAGGAAGAAACTGTTGCGAGATGAGGGAAGCCGAAACGGAGGCAAACACAATGAAAACAAAGTCTTCCGCGCTTAAGGCTCCCAGCACCAGTTCTACCGCGAAACAGGCACCTGCCAGGGGAGCATTAAAGGTAGCGGCAATCCCGGCAGCAGCTCCGCAAGCACACAGGAACATCAGCCGTTGTTTACTTAATCCCAGGCGGGTTCCTACCCAAGAAGAAATCGCGGCACCAATCATCACAATCGGGCCTTCTCTGCCCGCATTTCCCCCTCCTCCCAAGGTCAGAGAAGCGGCAAAAAGTTTCACTAGGGCGGTGCGCCCAGGAATTCTCCCGCCTTTGCGGCGGACAGCGAACATCACTTCCGGGACGGCGTGTCCGCGACTGCCGGGGGTGAAATATTCCACTACCGGTCCATATAGCAGGGCGGACAGCACGGGAACTGCAATGATAAACGCCGGTGATAAACCGAGGAATCCGTGGGCTGTCCCTGCGTGAGCGGGGTAATCGGTATAACCGGTTGTCAGGTAACTCCAACCGGATATCAAGTAGTAAAAACCTACCGCCACTAGGCCTACTATTGCTCCGATGGTGATCGCCAAAGCAGTGAGTCCCGCGCGAGAGTTCAAGAAAGAATTGGCACGTCCGGAAGGTTTTTTACCCATGGTTTCAGTTTGGCGCGCCGGGCGGGCTCGCGCAAGTAAGTAGTAGATAAATCCATCCCCGCCCTCATTAATACAAAATGTGGCTAAACTGGCTGGGTGGCAAAAATACTCGATCGGATAAATAACCCGGCAGATTTGCAGAAGCTTTCTAGCCTAGAGCTGGCAGACCTGGCCGGGGAGATTCGGTCATTCCTGGTAGAGAACGTGGCAAAAACCGGGGGGCATATGGGGCCTAACCTGGGGGTAGTAGAGCTAACGATTGCACTCCACCGCATGTTTTCTTCCCCCACCGACACCATTATTTTCGATACCGGGCATCAAGCCTATGTCCATAAGATCCTTACCGGACGCAAAAATTTTGCCCAGCTGCGCACGGCGCAAGGGCTGTCGGGATATCCTTCGCGGGCGGAATCGGTACATGATGTGGTGGAAAACTCCCATGCCTCTACCGCGTTGTCTTGGGCGCAGGGGGTAGCGGAAGCTAAAGCACTTAAAGGAGATCGTTCCTATACGGTGGCAGTCATTGGAGATGGTGCCATGACCGGGGGGATGACTTGGGAAGCTTTGAACAATATCTCTGAACGTCCCGATCTTCGCTTGATTATCATAGTTAATGACAACGGTCGTTCCTATGAGCCCACTATCGGGGGCCTGGCGCACCATCTGGATGCGCTGCGTACTTCTCCCGCCTATGAGAAGGCATTACGTTGGGGTAAACAGCATCTTAAGTCTCGCGGTAAACCCGGAGAACTCACCTATGACGCCCTGCATGGGATTAAACGCGGAATGGCCGATATGGTTTCTTCTGAACAAGTAATGTTTTCCGACCTGGGAATTAAATACACCGGCCCCGTTGACGGTCATGACATTGTGGCCACCGAATTCCAACTTGCCCGGGCGAAAGAGTTTTCCGGACCGATCATTGTGCACGTTATCACGGAGAAAGGTAGGGGATATTCTCCGGCAGAAGAAAATGATGCGGATCATTTCCATACTGTCGGCCCGATTCATCCCGAAACTGGCTTGCCGGTAAAGAAGGAACGCTTCGGGTGGACATCGGTATTTGCGGAAGAAATTGTGCAGCTTGCTAAACGTAACCCCAAGATTGTAGGGATATCGGCAGCTATGATGGAGCCGGTAGGTTTAAAACCGCTGCGATCTCAGTTCCCCCAGCGGGTATTTGATGTGGGGATCGCGGAGCAGCACGCGATGACGATGGCCGCCGGTCTTTCCTTTGCCGGGTGTCACCCGGTTATTGCCCTTTACGCTACCTTCTTAAACCGGGCTTTCGATCAGCTGTTAATGGATGCTTCCCTGCATAAACAAGGTATTACCGTGGTTTTGGATCGTGCGGGTATTACCGGAGCTGATGGGGCTAGTCATAACGGGATGTGGGATCTGGCGATCGCCGCCATGATTCCCGGAATTAGAGTAGCCGCGCCTCGGGACGCCAGCACCTTGCGCAAACTATTGGGGCAGGCAGTTTCGATTGAGGACGGACCTACAATCGTGCGTTATCCCAAAGGTAGTGTGCCTCCTGATATTAAGGCAGAAGCAACCGAAAACGGTCTCGATATATTATTCCGGGTTTCGGGTACCGGTAAGAAAATTTTGGTGGTGGCAGTAGGATCCATGGCGGATGCGGCGATCTCCCTGTCAAAAGAACTTGCCGCGCGCGGGCATACGGTCAAGTGTGTAGATCCCGGTTGGGTAATCCCAGCTTCTCCGGCGCTGTTAGCCCAGGTGGAGGCCGCTGATTTAGTGGTGACTGTCGAGGACGGGGAAGTAACCAATGGGGTAGGAGCTTTGCTGCGTACCACTTGTGCGGGAAATAATTGTTTCACCCCGATTAAATCTTTTGGTATTCCTCGGGCGTTCTTGCCCACGGATTCTCGCGATAACTTGCTGGAAAGTTCGCATATGACGCCCTCGACGATGCTAAAGGAATTAGCAGACCTGCTTGACTAGGCGTTGGCACTGTTGAGCATGGCTTTTTACCAAGATAGGGCAAAGTAGTATCCGTCGTGCACTTTTGTTGCAAAGGATTGGTTTTGATAATTCTGACCAAAGGGAACAGCTTAGGCTGAGAAAAGAGAAGATAATCAAAGGGAGACCATGAGCGGCGAAGAATATCGAGTAGATCTGCTGGTGGAGGCAGCTCGCATGTACTACGAGAATTCTCTCACCCACGCCGAGATTGGAAAAAAGCTTGGCTTTAGTCGCTGGACAGCCTCCCGTTTAATTCAAGAAGCCCGTGACCGCGGAATTGTGCGGATAACTATTGAGCCCCCGCAGGCCGAACATTATCAGCTTGAGCAGGCACTAAAAGAGTACTTTGATCTGGATAAAGTGATAGTGGTTCCGCAAGAAACCGGAGAAAACGCTACATTTCGCGCAGTGGCTCGAGCCGCAGCCCGGCATTTGCAGTCGCTACGTCCGCAGCCGCGAACCTTGGCTGTTTCTTGGGGGAAGACGATTGCCCGGGTGGCCAGGGAGCTTCCGGATCAATGGTCTCGGGGCACTACCGTGATCCAAACCAATGGTGGGCCGAGCTACACGCAAGACAATTTTGTATCCGAATCGATCCGTACCATCGCAGAAAAAGCCGGAGGTTTTGGGCGGATTCTACCTGCGCCAGCACTGGTAGGAGATAGCCGAATTGCCTCTGCTCTGCGCAGTGACTTTTCTATCAAGGCGACCCTGGAAGCGGCAGCAAACGCTGACGTGATCTGTTTTTCACCGGGAAAACTAGAAGCAGATTCAGTTCTGGTGCGTTCTGGTTATGTTTCTGAACAGGGACTACAAAAACTTATTTCCCGCGGAGTAGTAGGGGACCTGCTGTGCCGCTTTGTAAATGCAGAAGGCCTGCCGGCGGATCTAGAGCTAGATAAATGCACAATTGGTATTAGCCTGAAATCCCTGAAAGAAGCCCGCATGAAAGTGGCAGTCGCCTCCGGTAGTGGGAAAACCGCCACCACCATGGCTACCTTAAGAGGCGGATATGTAGACACCCTAATAGTGGATTCCGGTCTGGCGCACTCGCTATTAGAATCGGCTGAAATACCCACTGAAAACTGATGTAGGAACACCTTATTGACAACACCCTTAGGAGAAACAAAATGGCAAAGATTGTAATGCTGGGATCGGGAATCATGGCAACCGCTCTTTCCTTTCCTGCCAGCGAAAACGGTAATGAGGTGCGTCTGGTGGGTACCCATTTGGATCGGGATATTATCGACTCGATAAAAACCAAGGGTATCCATCCCGACTTGGGGCTAAAGGTTAACGAAGGGGTTAAAGCATACCAGTTGGAGGACGCGGAAGAAGCCTTCGCGGACGCAGACGTGGTTATGTGTGGGGTTAATAGCTTCGGGATCGAATGGGCTGGCGAGCAGCTAGCCGGATTGCTCAAACCCGGACAACACGTATTGTGTATTACCAAAGGGATGCGCGCCGACGAGGACGGCACCATGCATATTTTGCCGGAGGTACTCCAGAAAGCAGTAGGATCAGAGCTCGCCTCGCAAGTTTCCTGGTCAGCCATTGTAGGCCCTTCTATTGCTGGTGAACTCGCGGTTCATCACGACACCTGCGTGGTCTTTTGCGGAGAAGATCAAGAGGTACTCAACAAGCTTTCTAAACTGTTCCGCACTGACTATTACCATGTGTGGACGTCCACCGATTTTATCGGGCATGAAACCGGGGCAGCTACCAAGAACATTTACGCGTTTGCTGCCGGATTCGGCGACGGCTTGCTGGACAAGGAAGGAAAAACCGATGCCAAATATGTGCGCTTCAACTATGGAGCGGCCGTATTTGCGCAGGGACAAAAAGAGCTACGCCAATTCGTGCAGCTACTCGGGGGAGAGGCGGTAACCGCTGATGGCCTGGGCGGGGTAGGCGATATGTTCGTAACCTCTATGGGCGGTCGCAACGTTAAAGCCGGCCGTTATGTGGGCTCGGGAGTACCGTTCTCGGAAGTGCGCGATTCCCTCATGAAAGGGGTAACCCTAGAGGGAGTCGCCGCGATTCAAGTAATCGGGGCGGCGCTCAAGCCACTGACTGAGCGAGGAGTGATCAAAGAAGAAGACTTCCCTCTGTGTCGCTACCTGTACTCGGTAGTAGCTGAGGATGCGCCCCTCGAAATGCCCTGGTCACTCTTCTTTGGAGGAGAGCGCTAAGGGAAAGTGCTAAACAATTTTTCGGGCTGGTGAAGCAGGCTTTAGGTCGTTCTTCACCAGCCAGAACTGCGTTGGAAAAGTTTAGCCAGCTCCATAGGCGAGCCGATTCTTGGTACCTAGGGCGAGAACGCGAAATAGTGAGGATAGACAACCTTTTAGAAGCAGCTTCGGGGCGCTCTTTACGCTTAGAATAGAAGGAAGTCGACTAAGCAATAAAAGATAAGGATCTAGAGTTGAGCAATTTTAATCAGCATGGTGGCGGACGCGAACCTCAATGGCGTAAGCGACGTTCACAAGCAGGCGGCGGGCAAGGTTCCGGTAATCAACGCAACTACTCAGATTCTTCAGGCGAGCGGCAAGGCAATCGTGACGGATACCGGCGGCGCGGAAGCTCCGAGGGAGGATACCGCGAGGGTGGCTACCGCAAAGACAATCGTCGGGGTGGTAAGTGGCAGGATCGGCGCGGGGGTAATTCCCGCAATGATCGTAATGATCGTCGCGGCTCCTATCGAGGGGAGGGCGGCTCCTACCGGAGTGACCGGGAAGATAATCGAGGAGGACGCCGCAACTATCGTGATGACCGCGGGGAATCTCGCGGAGGCGGAGAGCGTTCAGGGCGCGCTTCCTATCGCGGGGGAGAGCGAAATGAGGCAGGCTCACGCCGCGGGTTCAACCGGAGTGGCAAGCGCTTTGATCGTGATAA
>OBWZ01000341.1_pt1 | contig 16874 bp, 15 predicted proteins | sample 1476561 | NCBI WGS metagenome assembly OBWZ01 (sample SAMEA2580138, study PRJEB22360) | human gut metagenome | biome: human gut; feature: human-associated habitat; material: faeces | place: Denmark | collected 2008/2010 | reverse complement strand
ATTGTAAACACCGGCCGGGGATGTCACGGGGGTGGGGACGGTCCTGCCAGTGCGTGTCGAGGTAGCGGTTCATCTCCTCGTACTCGTCGCAGACACAGAAGACCTTGCCCGGGTTGTTGACCGAGGACTTCTCGTTGTCCTGGCGGTAGTGAAGGAAGGCTCGATCGATCAGGACGGCGTTGGTGCACGACGACCACACCTTGAAGTTGAAGCCCGCGTCCTGGTATGAGGCACCGGGGCTCGGGAGGAACGTGATGTCGTTCTCCTCGAGGAAGGACCGCTTGTAGATCGCCGACCAGATCGACGGCTTGCGGTAGAAGACCTCGCGCTCCACCTGCGGGTTGATGTGGCCCTCGAGGGCGGCGTCGACCCACTGGAAGCGCACATTGCGGGCCGTGGGCTTCGACCAGAACAGGTAGAAATCCGTCTTGACGACCTGGGCGTCGTATTTGACCGCCGCGCGGTACATGGTCTCGAGCCCATCGAGCTCCATGTAGTCGTCCGACTCCAGGATCCCGATGTAGGTGCCCCGGGCCCGTGCGAGCGCGATGTTCATGGAGTCGCCGTACCCTGAGTTCGGCTTGTCGATCACGACGAAACGCGGGTCTGCGGCAGCGTACTCATTAATGATGGCTAGAGAGCTGTCCGTGGAACCGTCGTTGATGCAGATGATCTCGATGTCGGTGAGCGTCTGGTCGCGCGCGGAGTCAAGGCACTCGCGCAAATAGCGCTCCACATTGCAGGTGGGGACGAGCAGTGAGATCAAGGGGGCCTCTTGCATGACGCGATCCTTGGCCTTTCGACGTGTCGGACATGGTGTCCTAGGTATGGTAGCACGGCATGTGACGTGCGGTTCTTATACGCCGTGCCTACCCGGTTTCGCCATGAAGAGGTTGTGGTGGCCGGCGAGGGCGCACCCCTCGGGTTGCCGCACGCATGCCATCGACTGGTGGCTCCCCTGGCCGAACATGGCGGCCCTCGCGCCGCTCCCCTTCGGGCCCTACCTCGCTGCGGCGCTTCGTACCACCTGCGCCATCTCGTTCACCTGGCTCCTGAAGGGCGGCGGGCGTAAAGCGTAGGCTGCGGTTACTCCACGTCGATGCGGTAGAGGCGCATGTCCCCCTCGCTCAAGATCGGCGTGAAGCCGGGGGTATCGTCGTTGACGGCGTCGATACCCTTCCAGTCCTCAGGGAAGTACGAGATCGAATAGGATCTCGTGGGGTCCTCCTGATCCTTGAGATCGAGCACGAGCAGGTAGCGGGCACCGATGGCGCGAACAGCATCGCGAACCTCCTCATTTGTGGCCACCTCATCAAGGTGCTCGCGGATCAAGGTGCTCTCCTGGGTCTCACCAGCCTTGTCGGCGAGGAAATCACGGTAGTAGATGTTCGCGCCGTAAAGCCCGTAGAGGTACACGGATCCATCGTTCGGGGAATTCAGGATCAGGGTTCCGGCGGGCAGCTCCTCGAGGACCCGTTTGCAGAAGTCCTCCTCCGTCTTGCTCAGGAACTTTGCCGAACCCACGGCATTCTGGACCGCCACCTCTGATGACACGTAGCCGAAACCGGTGAACACCTCACCGTAACCGCGCAGTTTGTAGCTCGGAAAGAACACGAGGACGAACAAGACGATGGCGGCGAGGGCGCGTGAGGCGGCGCGGTGCTCACGCACGAACGAAGATCTGCGATCGAGCCATGCGAGGGCGGCGCGGAACGCCGTCGCCACCAGCCGCAAGCGGCACGGCGAACACGCCCACCATGGCCGATATGCGATGCGGGTCGGTGTACCAGAACCCGGCCAGAACATGCTTCAACGTGCCCTCGGTTGAGGTGTCGACGATATAGATGAAACCGGTGAGCAGGAACGGGGCGACCAGCCAGCGCTTACCCTTGGTGGAGAGCAGCTTGATGCAGCCGAGCCACACGAGCACGGCGACGAGGGGCTGCGCCGAGTGCCCAGACATGCCCAGCGTCACGACGTCTATGAACGCTTGGTGCTTCGATAGCCGCGCGGGCCAGTTGAAGCTCACGGTCGCAGCAAAGAAGGGGCTCTTGTAGCACAGGGCCCAGATGGCAAGCACCGCAGCCGCGACGATCGCCGGCGCGATGAAGCGGCGTGGGTCGGCGGCGCCGAGCCTCTCCGTGGCGATGCGCAGCGCAGTTGCGATGCAGAACGGCGCGAGGAACAACGCGGCCATGAAGATGCCGCTTGGATGTGCGAGGGCAACGCCCACCGATGAGATGACGAACATGGCCGTCGGAGAAACCCCGCTGCAGAATCCGTCCCGTTCAACCCTGCGCACCATCACGATGAAGCTTCCGCAAATCAAAGGTACGAGGACATTCGACAGATTGTTTGGATAGAGTGGTCCAAAAATGACGAAATCCCATGGAGAAGCAGAGATGCACATCGTAGCCAATGCCCCGGCAACAAGGTAAGCAGAGCTCGCGTGGAACAGTTGCTTCAGCAGATAGTAGCTTGCAAGAGGCCAGACTATTGCGATCACCACAGCATTCATCGCATTGACCGCTAGTGTGACCGGTGCATTGGTGACCATGACAGCCAAGGTGACAACGATGTGCCAGGCGGCCGGATAGAACCCACCCATCTTGCTCTGCACAGAGGAGATCCCCGCTGCGCCAAGATCTTGATACAGAGAGACATGGAGAAATGAAAGGTCACCCGTATCGAGAAAACTGCGAACCAGACCGATATGCATATAGTTATCGATTGCTTGAAACATCGAGTCCGCCCCATCAAGATTCTTGATGAACACGAACAAGGTCGAAGCTATACCAATAAGCACATACAAACCGAGCCACGCAGCCTCGTGCGTGGAGCGATCGCCTAACTGCCTCACTTGACGGCTGCAGAGGTCGGCATCGCGGCGATGCGGCCTCCCAAGCACTGCCCGCGCTACACCAACACCTGCGGCGATAATAAGTGGCGGTGCAAGGAGCAGCACGGGGCTCGCTGGGATGCTCATCATCGAAAATAGTACGGCCTCGGCGCAAAACAGGATGATGCTCACAGCCGGAGCAAATACAAGGGCCGTCTTAAGCCGCTTTCCCGCGGCCAAGAGCATGAAACCGCCTGGGATCAGAAGCATCCCGGTGATGAGTGCAAACACAATCAGGAAGGTGAGCCACATACTCTAACTCCAAGATGCAAAACGTGTTCAAAGCATGTTCGAAAAGCCGCTCTTATAGACGCCCGCTGGTGCAATAGCCTTCAAGCTCCCGAAGAAAGGGATGGTCGAGGTCGGCCGCAGAGCGGATCGACTCCTCCAACGGAATCGGCCAGGCGACAGCGATCTCAGGATCCGCTAGATTCACGAACGTATAGGCGCTCTTCAAGTCAGCAGACCAGTGCGCATCCACCAAGTAGGTATATGCAGTCCCCGCCTCGAGACATTGGAACGCATTCGCAACTCCACGCGGCACGTAAATGGCGGTGCTCGGCTCTAACTCTCTGGTGTACACAGCCCCAAAGCCGTGACCGGGACGCAAATCTACCCAAGCTCCAAAGACGCTTCCGCACGCAATCGAAATGAACTTGTTCCACGGCTCTGCGTGAAAGCCACGCGTCACGCCTCGCTCAGCATTGAAGCTGATGTTGTTCTGCACGATCCGCAGATCAGGGATCCCGAGCTCAACCATCTTCGCGCGCTGGTAATTCTCCTTAAACCATCCTCGCTCATCGCCATGAAGCGTGAGGTCAACGACTTTGAGTCCTTCGATTCCCGTCTCATGAACAGCCAGGGTTTTTTCAAACTGCATATTCGCCATGTGAATCTCCCCTCACTGCCCCTGCTCCGCGTATTTCGCCTCGGTGGCCTCCTTGACCGGACGCCACCACTCCTCATGCTCTCGATACCATGCGATCGTGGCGTCGAGGCCCGCGGCGAAATCGGTGTGCGCCGGCTCCCAGCCGAGCTCACGGCGGAGCTTCGTCGCATCGATCGCGTAGCGGCGGTCGTGCCCGGGGCGGTCGCGAACCCAGTCGAAATCATCGGAGCTGCGGCCCATCCGCTCGAGGATGGCGCGCAGGACATCGATGTTGCTCCGTTCACCATCCGCACCGATGAGGTAGGTCTCCCCCAACCGACCGCGCGTGAGGATCTCCCAGACCGCTGAGCTGTGATCCTCGGTGTGGATCCAGTCGCGCACGTTTCTGCCGTCACCGTAGAGCTTTGGACGGCGTCCCATCAGAATATTCGTGATCTGGCGCGGAATGAATTTCTCAACGTGCTGGTAGGGGCCATAGTTGTTCGAGCAATTCGAGATCGTCGCTGCCACACCGTAGGTGCGGTGCCAGGCGCGCACGAGCTGGTCGCTCGCAGCCTTCGTGCTCGAGTACGGGCTTGAGGGATGGTAGGGCGTGTCCTCGGTGAAGCGCGCAGGGTCGTCCAGGGCGAGGTCGCCGTAGACCTCGTCGGTGCTCACATGGTGGTAGCGGACCCCATGGCGTCGCGCGGCCTCAAGCAGCTGGAATGTTCCCTCGACGTTGGTGCGCAGGAACGGCCTGGGATCGGCGATGGAGTTGTCGTTGTGGCTCTCAGCCGCGTAATGCACGATCGCGTCATGCCCGGGGACGATGCGATCAAGCAAATCAGCATCGCAGATGTCCCCCACCACGAGCTCGACGCGGTCCTCTGGCAGGCCCGCGATATTCTCAGGGTTGCCGGCGTACGTGAGCTTATCGAGCACCGTGACGTGCACCTCGGGGTGCTCGCGCACCACATGGTGGACGAAGTTCGACCCGATGAAGCCGCAGCCTCCGGTGACGATGATGTTTTTTGGCGTGAAAGTCGCCGCGTTCATTACCGACTCCCTATTCCGATGCGAAATCGGCTGACCGATACACGGTGTTGCGCGCCACCCGCTTGAGGTAGGCACCGTATGTCGACTTTCCATATCGCTCTGCCGACGCGACGAGCTCATCCCGTGTTATCCATCCGCTGAGAAAGGCGATCTCCTCAAGGGCGGCGATCTTAAGACCCTGATTCGTCTCGATGGTCCGCACGAACTCGCCCGCACGGTACAGGCTGTCCATCGTTCCCGTATCGAACCACGCAGAGCCGCGATGAAGCAGCTCGACATCGAGCGAACCGTCATCGAGGTACATTTGGTTGATCGATGAGATCTCAAGCTCCCCTCGGTCTGACGGGACTACGCGACGGGCGAAATCAACCACGCGCTCGTCGTAGAAATACAGGCCCGTCACCGCATAGTTGCTCCGCGGAATGGCAGGCTTTTCCTCGATTGACAGAGCGCGCATACGATCGTCAAACTCCACGACGCCAAAGCGCTCTGGATCCTCTACATAATATGCGAACACCGTGGCGCCACCGGCTTTGGTTGCAGCCCGCCTAAGTTTATCAGTGAGGCCACCGCCGTAGAAAACGTTGTCCCCTAGCACAAGTGCGCATGACTCACCTGCGATGAACTCCTCTCCCAGGAGAAACGCTTGCGCGAGTCCATCTGGCGAGGGCTGCTCGCAATAGCTGAAACGCACGCCGTAGCGCGAGCCGTCACCGAGAAGATCTCGGTACAGGTCTATATCGCGCGGTGTGGTGATGACAAGGATGTCGCGTATGCCTGCCAGCATCAACATGCTCACCGAATAGTAGATCATCGGCTTGTCATATACCGGAAGCAGTTGCTCGTCACGCAGGTGAGCGGGTACAGGCGAGTTCCCGATCCGCCCGCCAACACGATGCCCTTCATAGCCTCTCCTTCTCAGTCCCGTATCGACCACAGATTCTCTAAGTATACGTATGTCTGCCCGGCAGCCGCCTATCCCCATAAAGAACCGATGCGCTACAAGGTGTTAAGGCTCTCGCTCCTCGCATACACGCGGTTGATGAGACGCGCGATCGGACGAGGCCAAATGCGCTCCATGATCTCAAGGGTCTCACGTGTCCTGATGTTCTCCGATAGATTCCGCGAGGTCGCAGACTCAGCGTAGATGCGGTGCCCCATGAGGGCCCTTGGAATGTAGAGGAAGCGGCCTGGCCTAGATGACAAGTTGACCCATGTGAGGTAATCGCAGCTGTCACGTAACGTGACATCGAACGGATATGGGCCGAGTAGCTCTTTGTTGAGCGTTACCGAAGGACAGCAGATGGGGCAACCGAACCCGAGAACCAGCCGCTTCACGGTCTTGCGTCCATTCAACGCGGGAACCTGGAACGGTTTATTCATGATCCGTTTGACGCGAAGCATGGTATTTGACTCGATAGTGCCCTCAGGACGGAGCTCGCGATAATCTGTGAAACTAATCTGGATGTCGCGCGCCCGATAGCGGTTGAACCCTGCAAGCACTGACTCAAGAAACGTGCGGTCATACTCATCGTCTTGATGGGCAATCGTCACAAGCGGCGTGGCCGCCTGATCATAGCCATAGTTCCAGTCATCGCCGGCGAAATGCGGACGCGGGTTCACCACCAGCAAAACGTCCCGGCTTTCGCATACGCCTCGAATGTAATCACTCGGGGTCGAAGTTGAGACGATCACCGTGCTGGGGACGGACTGATTGAGAAGCCTATCGATGGTGTCGCCCAGATATGGGTTGTCTTTGTAGGCGCAGACCACGAAGGTGTGGTCTTCGGGTGTGTAGGCCGCCACGCGCTATCTGACCTCCCCAGCCGCAACGAGGGCGGCATGGATCTTGCTCGCATCGCCCCACACCCCGGGCGAGTCGTAGGGGCGGTCAGGATATGCTCCATAGTCGAGGGCTATATTGAGCCCATGTGAGGCGATGAACTCCTCAACCTGATCGGCGAGGGAGCGCGGGGTACCAGAGCAGCAGCTGATGGTGCCCAGCACCTCATCCTGCAAGACGCAGGCCGAGATCTGTCGGGCGAGCTCGCCTACATCGATAAAATCATATTTGTTCTTTCCCGAGGTGAACGGGAACCGCTTTTCGCCCGCCGCATCGGCACGCAGGAGTTTGCCGAAGATCGAGCGCGATGAGGAATCGTCGCCGTAAATGTAAAAGCCGCGCAGCCACTGCGCCTTGATCCCCGCCTTTTCGGCTGCAAGCATGAGGGAGCGCCTAAGCGCGTCCTTCGAGATGCCGTAGAGACTCTGCGGATTGCACGGGGTGGTCCCATCTATGGCACCCTCCCAGTAGCCCACCTCATGCATGGTCCCCATACCAGCAACCTGGCCCACGCCCATCTCGATCACCTGCAAAACAAAGCGATAGTGGGCCGAGAGATCGAGCATGTGGGACGTATTCGCATGATCGAATCCGTTGCGCCATGCAAGATGAAGACAGACGTCAGGCACCTCAGTGAGAACATCTGCGAGCGAGAATGCCGGATCGAGAAGGTCAGCCTCCACGAACGAATCCGACAGGTCGCCCGCGCGTCGGCGCCGGTCGACCCCGATCACGCGCGCGCCGCGTTCCTTCAGCGCGCGGACCACATGCTGGCCGATGTATCCTGATGCCCCGGTGACTAAAACCGACTTCACGAGCGCTCCCTTCGAAGGCCACTTGCATACCGTATGATAGCCCGATTCCCTCTTCTAAGCTCAACCAGTCTGCTGGCACCGGCTCCTACCATAGAGAAAGCGTAGGGTTCCCGACACCACCAATTGGACCGTTATAATGGAAACGCTGTATCACACGCCGTCTGGAGGCCCCACACGATGCCAACCCTTGTGATCGTCCCTGCATACAACGAGGAGGACTCCATTGAGGCGACCATCGATGAACTCATCGCCAAAGCCCCCGAGCTTGACTATGTGATTGTGAACGATGGCTCCCGCGATCGAACTCGCGAGATCTGCGAGCGACGCTCTTATAACGTGGTGTCCCATCCGGTGAACCTTGGACTTGCCGGAGCCTTTCAGACCGGCATGAAGTATGCGATGCGACACGGATACGATCGCGCCATTCAGTTCGATGCCGACGGCCAACATATGCCGACTTTCATTTCTGATCTGGTTGACGTCATGATCGATGACAACGCCGACATCGTCATCGGCTCCCGATTTGTCACCGAGCCAAAGCCGAGCTCTCTGCGCATGCTGGGCTCGAATATGATTTCAGCCATCATCGCGCTGACCACCGGCACAAAGATCAACGACCCCACATCAGGCATGCGACTCTATAACCGTCGCATGATCAAGGAGTTCGCCACGCGGGGCGATCTGTCTCCTGAACCTGACACCCTCGCCTTTCTCATCAGGAAGAAAAGCGCGCACGTAAGCGAGGTTCAGGTAAGCATGCGCGAGCGTATGGCCGGCGAGAGCTATCTCACGCTTTCGAAATCCATCTCCTACATGGCGACCGCCTTCGCTTCCATCCTCTTTGCCCAATGGTTCAGGAGATAATCTATGGCCACCACTCTTCGCATCCTGCTCATCGTTTCCGCTTTGATGGTGACAGCCTTTGTCGCCCGCCGAATCCGCAAAGGCCAGTTCAGCGTCGGGGACTCGCTTTTCTGGCTCATATTGAGCTTTAGCATCCTGCTATCCGCCATCTTCCCCGGAGTGCCCATCGCCCTCTCCCAGATGCTCGGCATCACCTCCCCGTCAAACTTTGTGTTCCTGGTGGTTATCGCCCTGCTTCTGATTCGCGAGTTCACGCTGCAAATGTCTCTATCCCAGCTACGCTCCAAGCTCACCACCTTGGTGCAAGAGATGGCCCTTGATGAGCATGGTCCTGAGGGCAGATAGCGATGTATCTGATCGACAACTTCTACTCGCCGGCCGAAGTGCTCGAGATGATCGTCTCGACCATACGCACGCGTCTGTTCTTTCCAGGAGCGCGCCTTATCCGCTTCCCTTTTTACTTGCGAGGTAAGCCACGCCTGCGCTTTGGCGCTGGTTTCACCACAGGATACCGCTGCCGCATCGAGATCATCGGAGACGGACGTGATGACCGTGCGGTGAAGCTCACGCTGGGCGAGAACGCACGGCTCGGTGACCAAGTTCACATCGTGTCTGCGGAGCGCGTCCGCATTGGAGACAACTTCCTCGCCGCGTCAAAGGTGTTCATCAGCGACTGTGCACACGGCTGCTACACGGGCGGTGGATCGTCTGCGCCAGACACCGATCCTGCTGCCAGACCCTTGACGTCGGCCCCCGTCACCATCGGTGACAACGTGTGGCTTGGAGAGAACGTCTGCGTGCTTCCGGGCGTCAGCATTGGTGACGGCTCCGTCATTGGCTCAAACGCCGTGGTCACCCATGATATTCCTGCAGGATGCATCGCTGCTGGCGTGCCGGCACAGGTGATCAAGCGATATGATCCCGCCACTAAGTCATGGGACCCTGTTCTGTGATCCTAAAACGGCCACTACAACCTAGATACTGACCATGCGAAGAGAATTGCGTCGATGAGAAGCGCAATGCCGAATGAGACCATGATTGTCCAATTGATCCCCGCCATCGAAAATGAGGCCATAAATGGCTGGGAAACGATCAAGCACACGGCCACGGCAATCAGATTGGATATCATAAGCCCACGAAGCTGGCCCATCACCACCAACACATCAAGGAAAACCGCTGCGAAAGCCACCTCGGAAGTCGCGATGATCACAGGAACGAGCAGGTGCGCGCTCTCAGCGATCGATGGTCCGTAGAGTTTAACGAGCGCCGCCTCTCCAAATAGGGCCGCAAGCATCACCAATATAACGAAAACAATGAGCAGACCGCCGATGATCGTGAGGAGCCCGCGTACAAGCGCGCGCCGGTCGCGATCTGCGCGCGCGCGAGCGAGCCCGACCACAAAAGGAGCAGTAAGAAAAGAAGCGGCCAGCTGCACGATCACGGTAGGAGTCGCGACAGCAGCGTAAACACCAAGGGAATCTCCTCCGTATAGGTTGCCAAAGATCTGACGGGCAAGGGACACCACGGATCCATAGCAGAGGAGCGCAATGAACGCGGGGAGATAGCGACGGAACATCGTCAATACCGTGGATGTGCTCACTAAGGGTGCAATCGAACCAAACAAGGATGCGTGCCGGGCATCGAAGAGCAGAGTAACCGTCATGCAACCGATTGACATCGCGATCACGGCAATGTTGATATTATTCGTGAGAACAAGGCTGAGCGAGAAAGCGAGCAGGATAATGACCCCGCGCAACGCCTGCGAAATGCCAATGAAATCCATCCGCTCCGATTTCTGCTCGATTGCGTAGTACACGCTGCAAAACGACTCATCAACCTTGAATAGGAAGAAACAGAGAGCTGCGACGAGCAGGGTTGGCGAGGAGGTCGTTAGGATCGTATAGATGCTCATGGACAGCACGGCGACGCAAACGGTAACGACACGAAATCCAATGTACTCGCGTGCGGAAAACCGATCTTCCGCATCGGAGACCTGCACGCTGCGCATGTTGTACGTTGCGATCGTGTAGAGGATGTTCCCGAGCGCCATGCCATAGGCAAGAGCGCCGGAATTATCGTAGCCCTTGGAGAGAACGACGACGAGAACCGTGATCAGCCAGAGGCATCCCTGGTAGAACAAGGCACCCAGTGTGTTCCATATCAAGTTGGCACGCACTGAGAGAGGCTGTGGGGCAGAGGCCGTCACGTCTTCGCGCTCACCTCTCATACTCCAAACTCCTCATGGATCTCTTTGTAGAAGGAGGCTGTCTCCTCTATCGTTCGTTTCCATGTGAACGCACGAGATCGTTCGAGACCAGTGCTGACCTGTTGAGAGAAGAGCGCTGAATTCTCTTTCAATTCAGAAATCGCCGCGGCAACCGATTGAGGCCGAACGTCATCAAGAAGGACGCCGGCAGCTCCTGCCACCTCGGGGATGGAGCTCTTCGGCTGTGCGATCACAGGCACGCCCGACGCCATGCCTTCAAGCACGGGTATCCCGAACCCCTCATAATCTGAGAGATACAGCAGGGCGATCGATTCGCTGAAGATGCGGCAAACCTCTTCTGAGGACGGGTAGATCAGGGATCTCCATCGTCCTGGAATCCTCTCCTCGACAAACGCCTTCTCTTCATCGGTTAAGCCTGCACCCATGATGACAAGGGTAACGTCGGGGCAGAGACTGGCGGCTTCCACCGCAAGAGGAAAGTTCTTGTACCCGGTACGCGCTCCAATGAAGGCGACCTGGGGCTTGCGCTCGCGTTCGACGTATCTATATGAATCGGCATCATAGGCAAGGGGGATTACCCGGGTCAGTCGACCGCGAGACTCTGGTATGAACTCCTCCATATCACGTCGGGTGCTCTCAGAGATGCAGATGAGCGCCTGCGAGCGTTTCACAGCATGCCTAATCTGGGCCATGTGCACTGCGCGGTTGACCCCTTTGATGTAATGCTGCCAGATGAAATCATAGACAGTGGTGATGTTTGTGATACCCGCCGTCTTTGAAACGCGATAGCAGCTCGAATGGAAGATAGCGTCAGGAACGGGGCTCGCAACCGGCGCAAACTGTGCCCACCTGAGCGGGCTGTCATTGCTCTCGATAAGCGTGCTGCCTTTTGAGATCTTCAGGCGCTGACGAACGGTGTTCGCCTGTGCCTCGCGACGCTCGAGGATTGTGAGGTTGAACCTATCATCGCGATCGATCCCCTCCTCAATTTGGCGCCAGTAGACTGAAGCACCTCCGGCTTTTTGCAAGCTGAAAACAATGTTGTCAAGTACGATCGGGATGGCCGGCATACGAGCTCCTTCTAATGCGCAACGGAGGCCTCGAGATTGTGTCGCCAATACTCGATCATATCTCGCACTGTCTGATCGAAAGGTATCTCGGGCTTCCAACCGACCAACCTCTCTATCCTGCCGATATCCGCCTGTATCCGTGGGGTATCAGATGAGCGGACACGGCTGGGATCCACGACGATCTTAAACGAGGCGTCTGAAGCAGACCGGATTAGCTCGCCCACAGATGCGAGGGAGCGCGCCGTCCCGCTGCCGACATTCACTGTTTGACCGACACTCGATTCACATTCGATCAACAATCTATACGCGCGAACGACATCGCGGACATCAGAGAAATCGCGCTCAACCGCAAGGTTGCCCACATGGAGCACTGGCTCCTGTCTCCCCTGCTCGATGAGGACCGCCTGTTTGCACCAGCTGGAGATCACAAACGCATCCGCCTGGCCGGGGCCCGTGTGGTTGAAGGATCTGGTTTTGATAACTCTCAGCCCGTACTCCGTGGCATACAGATGCGAGAACAGCTCTTGAGCCTGCTTGGAAATCCCATAGGGGTTGGTTGCAGCGAGAGGAGCCGTTTCAGCAAGTGGTCCGAAACTCGGTAGATACTCCTCAGATGTCCCCACGATGAGCATGATGGGTTCTGTGGGAGCCCTACGCACCGCTTCAAATAGGTTGATCGCCCCATTAACGTTCACCGTCACGGTGTCCTGGGGTCTCCGCCACGATAGGCCAACGGAGGATACGGCTGCAAGATTGACCACTGCCGCGGGCTCCGCTTCTTGCACCAGGCGTAAGACAGACGCAGCATCGGTCAGATCGACACCGCGAGCATCAGAGATCTCTGACGGAATGGCGGATGGGTTGCGATCGGCGGCGACAACCTGCCATCCATGCGATATGAGCTCACGACAAAGCCAGGGTCCAACAAACCCCGCCGCTCCGATGACAAGGGCCCGTCGTTCCCCCGCCATCAAGCGCGCACCGCCCGTGCCTCATTTTCTGCCAGCTCAAGATCATGGCGGGTCATGATCCGACACAACTCCTCACAGGAGGTCTTCTGCGGGTCCCATCCCAACTTCTCACGTGCTTTAGTGGGATCGCCCCAAAGGTTCACCACGTCTGTAGGACGATAGAACTGAGGATTCACGCGTACGAGCACCTTCCCAGTAGCTGCATCCGTGCCCACCTCCTCGAGGCCGACACCGCTCCAAACAATCTCGATACCGGCCTCTGCGAAGGACCACGTGACGAACTCGCGCACTGAGTGCTGCACACCTGTTGCGATCACGAAATCATCTGGCTCGTCCTGCTGCATGATGAGCCACATGCACTCAACGAAATCCTTGGCGTACCCCCAATCGCGCAGGGAATCAAGGTTCCCAAGCTCAAGATGATCCTGCAGTCCGTGGGCGATACGCCCCACGGCTCGAGTGATCTTGCGGGTGACGAAGGTCTCCCCCCGACGCTCGCTCTCATGGTTGAACAGAATCCCGTTGACTGCAAAGACCCCGTATGCCTCACGGTATTCCTTGATCATCCAATACCCATACTGCTTTGCCACTGCATATGGTGAAAACGGATGGAAAGGAGTCGTCTCGCGTTGCGGGACCTCCTCAACCTTCCCGAAGAGCTCAGAGGTTGATGCCTGATAAACCTTGCACGTCGCATCGAGCCCAAGTATATGGACAGCTTCAAGAACGCGCAGGACGCCGATGGCGTCAATATCGCCGGTATACTCCGCTGCATCAAATGAGACGCCCACATGGCTCTGGGCTGCAAGATTGTAGATCTCGTCGGGCCTAACAAGGTTGACCACGCGAATGATCGATGATGAATCGCCGAGATCTCCGTCGTGGAGAGCAACCGAACCTGCAGCGATCAGATGATCTATGCGATCGGTGTTATGCGAAGCAGACCGCCTCACCAAGCCATGGACTTCATACCCCTTTTCAATCAGAAGCTCAGCGAGATAGCTTCCATCTTGCCCAGTGATACCGGTAATAAGTGCTTTTTTCATTGCAGACCTCCAAGAATCCTGCAGGATGTTACTAAACAGAGAGCAGTAACCGTTTGAGCTCCTCCTCCAAAGCTGTGCAAAGACTTGATGCGGCGACCATGCTCGCACCGCGGGCGAAAACATAGACTTTGAGTTTTGGCTCGGTTCCTGACGGACGGATGAGGATGCGGCTACCATCTTGCAGCCGGTATTCAAGAACGTTCGCAGGCGGGAGCATCTGCGCCGCCCCGGTACCGTTAACCGCAGGCATCGGCGCGCCATCGCGGTAATCAAAACGCTGATCGATGCCAATGCCGGCAAGGTTCGACGGGGGCGTGGACCGGAGGCGGGCCAAGGCCGCATCCATATCCCGAGCACCTTGCTCGCCTGGGAAATCAACTGACATCTGCGTCCCCGACCAACTTCCAAAGCGACGGTACAAATCATCACGGGCATCCACAAGATCCATACCCTGCGCTCGGTAGTGCGCTACGAGTTCGCAAATGAGGATCACGGCCTGAACCCCGTCCTTGTCACGCACATCCGTGCCTTTGAGGTAGCCGAGGCTCTCCTCAAAAGCGAATAGGAAGTTGTCGACGCGGCCTTCTTGCTCGAGTAGACCGATCTGCTCTCCGATGAACTTGAAGCCGGTCAGGGTGCGCCGAAGCTCAAACCCATAATGTCTAGCAATGTCATCGGCCATGGGGGCAGAAACGATAGTGGTCATGGCGACTTTTTGTGCACAATCCGCATCGCTTAAACGACTTGCCAGCCAATCCAATAAGAGCAGGCCGATCTCATTCCCGGAAAGCCGGACCTCGGCGCCTTCATGCAGCACGCCAACGCCCACCCGATCGGCGTCAGGATCAGTCGCCACGAGCAAGGAGATACCGGATTCCCGGCACAATTGAAATCCAAGCTCAAGCGCCGCCTGATTCTCGGGGTTAGGCTTCGGACAAGTGGTGAAGAACGGATCAGGTAGCTCTTGTGCCCCTACCACCTCAATGCGATCCACCCCGAGACGCTCAAGAACAGTGCGCACCGGCACATTGCCCGTGCCGTTCAGAGGGGAATACACGAGCTCGACATCATGAACAGGCTCCCCCGTTGAAACAGAAAGCGTCGCGGCATAGTAACGCTCTACCAGCTCATGGGGTACGTAGCGGATAAACCCACCATCGACTGCACGCTCGAATGCCGCAGAGAGCACATCCCTAAAGATCTCCACGGCGTTGATCTCCCGCTGGATGGCGCGGGCTGCCTCTGTGGTGATCTGGCATCCATCCGAACCGTAGACCTTAAACCCGTTGTACTCCGCCGGGTTATGCGATGCCGTGATTACGATGCCGGCATCACAACCCAGGTCACGCACGGCAAACGATAGCAGAGGCGTTGGCGCCACCTGGGAAAACAAATACGTTTGAACGCCGTTTCCGGCGAAGACGCACGCGGCCCGCTCAGCGAGCTCACGGCTCATCCTCCTCGTATCATAGGCGATGGCCACCTGAGGGCCGCCTTCACGTGAGGCGAGGTAGGAAGCGACTCCTTGGCTCGCACGGGCAACGGTGTACGAGTTCAGACGGTTGGTTCCCATCCCAAGCACGGCGCGCATCCCACCGGTTCCAAAAGCGAGGTCACGCCAGAATGCATCAGCGAGATCAGACGCGGGACCCGCGATCAGATCCGCGAGCCGGAAACGGTCGCCCCCGTCAACAGCCCCCAGCCAATCAGCAGCGATATCGGAAACGTTCATCTCCACCTCACGAAACAGGAGCGTCATCGGTCAGGGTAACCAAGGCATGGACATCCTCGCTCGCCGTGATCGAGAAGGTCGAACCTGCAGGAACCACGACCGTCTCCCCCACGCGAAGAACATGCACTGTGCTATCGAGTGAAAACTCCCCTTCACCCTGCACGAACGTCCATAGCCCGCGGTACGCTTCGTCTCCAAGATCTGGAGCAGTCATACCACCGCAAACGCTGACCTCTTTCACGAGCCGCGGCCGCTCACAGGAGAATGCATTGAGGTCCACATAACGGTAGGAACCCCAAGCGGTCTTGTCCTGCAGTGGAAAATCCTCTGCCGCCTCTTTTACGGTCGCCTTGATATGGGCCGAGGCCTCTTTGCTGGAGACTAAAACACCATCCGGAGTCGCCACAACAACAGCATCAGAGAGACCCGCGACAACCAGGGGAAGATCGAGTTCGTTGATGACGTGCACGTTATCGCACGAATCGGGTGCCTGATACACGCGGCCGGCGACTGCATCACGCATCTCCTCCGTAAGCGTGTTCCATGTCCCTAAGTCTTTCCAAGACCCCGAATAGGGGACGACTGCAATGCGCTCCGCATGCTCGACGACCTCATAATCAAAACTGTTCTTTGGGAGCTCTTCATAGCGCATTCGTAGATCAGAAAAGGTGGGGAACGCTCCGTAGCGACCAATGAGATCGAGCACGAAACTAAGGCGAAAGCCAAAAACGCCACAGTTCCAAAGCGCCCCCTGATCTATCAAGGACCTCGCACGGCTTTCAGTGGGCTTCTCCTCGAATCTACTAACTGAACGAGGTGCACCTTCGAATCGTGTTGGGACGATGTATCCGTACTTCTCCGATGGATAAGTCGGCTCGACACCGAGGAGGACGATATCACCCGCGTTTTGCTGAACGGCTTCATTGAGTAGGCGGACGCAGGAGAAGTAGGCGTCATCAACGTATGAATCGATGGGCATCACAACGACTGTGTCATCGCGATTCACGTTCTGAACGTCCTCCAGGTGCTTGCAGGCAAGCAGGATCGCCGGTGCCGTGTCACGGCGTTCAGGTTCGACCACGATCTCATAATTCCCTGTGACCTGACCCCGTAGAGCCTCCACCTGTGACGCCGAAGTCGCCACCGTCACTACAGACTCCGGGAGGGCGCGCTGGATCTGCTCGAACGTTCGCTGCACCATCGAAACGTGCTCCCCCTCCTCGTTACGCAGCACTTTGAGGAATTGCTTGGAGCGCGCATCGTTGGAAAGGGGCCAGAGCCGGCTTCCAGAACCACCGGAAAGCAGGACGATATGAGCAGGTTTCACGGTAGTAAGCAAGACGAATATTCCCCGTTCGATTTAGCAGAGCGGCAGTTTACAGACTTCGAGAATGATACCATCCGCCTATTTCAGCAACCGCAACTCACATCTTCGGCACACAGCGAGGTAGGAACAAAGAAACGGCTCAATCAACAAAGAAGG
>OBWZ01000323.1_pt1 | contig 18382 bp, 14 predicted proteins | sample 1476561 | NCBI WGS metagenome assembly OBWZ01 (sample SAMEA2580138, study PRJEB22360) | human gut metagenome | biome: human gut; feature: human-associated habitat; material: faeces | place: Denmark | collected 2008/2010 | reverse complement strand
CCGCCTCTTCTTCCAGATACCCCGCTGCCACCAGTGCCGGTAACTGGGCTCTTTCTTCTGCGCGCAAGCTTTTAACTCCCGAGGCGGTACGCAGCCCCAACATAATCCGCTCCAGCTCTCGGCTGTCCGCAGCTACCACTTCCCCATCTTGAACTGGAAGGTCACCCGTGGCTACGCTCCTAGCGTAGCCACGGGGATGCTTCTGATTCCACCAGCGCACCTGGCCGAGATGAGAATGCGCGCCCGGCCCAATCCCCCACCAATTCCAGTCCCGCCAATAAGCCAGGTTATGCCGCGATACATTTGCCAAACAAGTAGCATCGGGAATCTTCGGGCTCGGGAGTTTTTCGCCCTCTTGCCGCCTTGCCCAATTAGATATTTCATACCACTTAAAACCCGCCGATTTTAGCAGTGAGTCCGCCATTTCATATTTTTCTGCCTGACTATCAGGATCAATCGGAGACAGTTGCCCCCGCTCCACCTGGGCATACATCTTGGTACCGGGCTCAATCACCAAAGAGTAGGCGCTAATATGGTCAACTTCTAAAGCTAAGGCTGCCTGCAGCGAGGCTTCCCAATCCGCTAAAGACTCCCCCGGAGTCCCATAAATCAAATCCAGGGACACCGCGAGGCCAGCGCCGCGCAGCGCCACCACTGCCTGGGGAAGATTTTCCGGGCGATGAGTCCGCTCCAAAGTCGCCAATACTTGCGGCACCGCTGATTGCATCCCCAAGGACACGCGAGTAAAACCACTGGCAGCTAGATCCCGCGCCACCTGGTCAGTTATCGTGTCCGGGTTAGCTTCAATCGAAACCTCGGCGCCCGGAGCTACTCCCCAGGTACTGACTACATCCTCCAGGAGTTCCCGCAGCGCCCTCACGCTTAGCAAGGTGGGGGTACCGCCTCCGAAATAAACCGAGGACGCCGGGGGTGGAACTAGCTTATGTTCGCGCAAAAACTGCGCGGCCAGCGCCAGCTCACGGCGCGCCGAATCATGGTAGCTTGCTCGGTCGGCACCAGCACCAAAACCGTTCACATAGGTATTGAAATCACAGTACCCGCAACGCACCCGGCAAAAAGGCACATGAATATAGACCGCGAAGCCGGCTGCCTGCTGCCTGAAATCAGCGTGCGCCGCGCCCTCCCTCGCTACTGGAGAAAGCTGCGAGCGCCCGCCCTCACTAGCAGCGGAAAAAAGCTCTTTTAGCTTGGCGGTTCCGCTCACGAAAGCCGCTGCGCCACCAAGTCGAACACTTCGCGTCCCGCATCGATGGCGCGACGCTCAAACTTGGTCATTACGCGTCCTTCCCAACGCGGGGCAAAACCACCGCGCCCCGGATCGGGATCTTCCTCATGAGGATTAACCCCAGCATAGGGATTTTCGAAATAGGGGGAATCCTCAATCACGTCCCGCATTTGGAAGGCATAATCCGACCAATCGGTGGCCAGGCGCCATACTCCCCCAGGACGCAGTACTCGCGCCACTGTTTGCGCAAATTCGGCCTGCACTAGACGCCGTTTATGGTGCTTAGTTTTGCGCCACGGATCCGGGAAGAAAGTCCACACCTCATCCAAGGAGGCTTCTTGAAACAGAATCGGTAAAGCTTGCGCCGCGTCAGCCTCAATAATCCGCAGGTTATCCACCCCGGCTTTAACTGCTTTCGACACGGTTTGCGCTACCCCCGGGCGGTAAACCTCGAACCCGATATAGTCCCGATCAGGATGCGATACCGCTGCAGACACGATCTGATCCCCGTTACCAGTACCAATTTCCAGGCGCACCACCGCGTTGCGATCAAAAAGACGTTTAAACGATAAGGGTTTCGCGTCCTCGGCCACCGCGGTATGTCCAGCACCGACAGGTACCGCTACTACATAGTCGCCGGCATGAGCATCCCAAGTATGTTGCAAAGAATCGCTAAGCTGACGTGCCCGGGAAACAAAAGACTTCGACCTGGCCAGATAGCGTCCTTCCGGTGACGACAGGTCAATTTCTTGAGCCTGCCCTCCGGTCTCGCCCTCCGTTAGTTCCTCCTCAGAAACTAGGTTTTCTGTCGCTTCCTCGCGTTCAGATAGTTCTTCACTCATGACTTACCCCTTTCCCGTGGGAGTATCTTGGGTTATGGCATCAATGAAAGCAGAGTTCGGGATTTCCACCGAGCCCACTGCTTTCATTCGTTTCTTTCCTGCCTTTTGTTTTTCTAAAAGTTTGCGTTTACGGGAAATATCCCCGCCATAGCATTTCGCCAACATATCTTTGCGCAGCGCTCGAATAGTCTGCCGGGCAATAATCCGCGAACCCACCGCCGCTTGAACTGGAATCTCAAACTGCTGGCGGGGAATCAACTCTTTTAGCCGCCGCGTCATCTTATCCCCATAAGCGTAGGCAGCATCGCGATGCACAATGGCACTAAACGCATCCACGCCCTCGCCATTTAACAGAATATCTACTTTCACCAAGTCAGCAGATTGGGTACCGGCCTCATGATAATCCAAGGAAGCAAAGCCCCGCGTCCGAGATTTAAGCTGGTCAAAGAAGTCAAACACGATCTCCGCTAAAGGCAGACGATAATGCATCTCTACCCGGTCAGAGGATAGATACTCCATTTTCCCTAGGGTGCCTCGCCTGCCCTGGCAAAGCTCCATGATTCGTCCTACATAGTCATTGGGAGTCAAAACAGTAGCTTCCACTACCGGTTCTTGCACGTCCAGGACTTTCCCATCCGGATACTCGGAAGGATTAGTCACTTCTAGTTCCGTACCATCCTCTTGAGTAACGTGATAAACCACCGAGGGCGCCGTAGCGATAATCGACAGTCCCGCCTCCCGCTCCAAGCGCTCCTTCACGATCTCTAGGTGTAGCAGCCCCAAGAATCCGCAGCGAAAACCAAACCCCAAAGCCACGGAAGTTTCGGGTTCAAAAGTAATCGCCGCATCGTTTAACTGCAGCCGATCCAGCGCCTCCCGCAAATCCGGGAAATCATCGCCATCTACCGGATAGATCCCCGAATAAACCATGGGTTTAGGTTCTTGATAGCCAGGCAGAATCTCCCTGGCCGGATCCTTAGCACTGGTTACCGTGTCACCAACTTTAGATAACCGCACGTCCTTCGCACCAGTAATCAAATAACCCACTTCGCCCGGTCCCAGGCCAGCTGCCGGGGTAGGCTCCGGGGAAATAACCCCAATCTCTAGCAGCTCATGCTCAGAACCAGTGGACATCATTTTTACCCGCTGACCCTTTTTAAGGCTGCCATCCATCATCCGCACATAGGTCACTACTCCGCGGTAGGTGTCGTAGACGGAATCAAAAATCAGGGCACGCGGTTCCTTACTGCTGGATTTAGGGCATGGAACCTCCGCTACGATCCGATCCAGGAGCTCTGGCACCCCTTCACCGGTCTTGGCTGATACTCGCAGGCATTCCTCGGGGGATCCTCCCAACAGTCCCGCGATTTCCTCCGCGCAGCGATCTGGTTGCGCCGCCGGAAGATCAATCTTATTAAGTACCGGAATAATTACCAGGTCATGTTCCATCGCCAAATAGAGATTGGCCAGGGTTTGTGCTTCGATCCCCTGCGAGGAATCAATTAACAAGATCGCCCCTTCGCAAGCGGCTAGCGAACGCGACACCTCATAAGAAAAGTCCACGTGACCGGGGGTATCAATCATATTCAGCACATAGTGGGTGTCCCCCACCTGCCAGGGCATACGCACTGCCTGAGATTTAATCGTGATCCCGCGTTCGCGTTCAATATCCATCCGATCCAGATATTGTTCGCGCATTTCTCGTTCCGAGACCACCCCGGTATCCCCCAACATCCGATCAGCCAGCGTAGACTTGCCGTGATCAATATGGGCGATGATACAAAAATTACGAATCTGCTGGGGATCCGTGTTACCGGGGGCAATCCCTAAATCCCGCTCGCTGTTAGCCAATACTATTATCTTCCTATTAAAATCCCGCTGTCTTCTCGCGTTATCCTATTGCCTTAAGTCCCAAACCTCTAACTGCGAGGGCGCGGCTTGCGCCGGGTACGGGTACGCGCAGTTGGTTTTGCTGCGGGAGTCGTTTGCTCACTGGCAGCATCGGACTTCGCTGCCGACTTTGCTGCCGGTTTAGGTTTAGCAGTTGCTTTCGTCGAGGTCTTTGCCGTAGTTTTCCTAGCGGCAGGTTTCTTAGCGGCAGTAGTTTTCTTGGCTGCTGGTTTTTTAGCAGGCGCTGCTTTAGAGGCAGTAGTCTTTGCTGCCGCGTCCTCACTATCGGAAGATGCTGCCGCAGCGCTCGCACCAGCAGAGTTCTTTAGCGCCGGCTTTTTTCTTTCGCTGCGGTGCACCGGCCCATACACTGCCGAGCGATTCCGCGTCCCACCAGGTCGCGGCGTTACCTTTTCCTCCGGTTCTTCCTCCGCGATTTCTATCACTTCCGGTTCCGGGGTGGACGGTGTTTGCTCCGCTTCTTCAGCTTCCCCCTCGGCTGGCAGTATCGGCAAGCCCCAGGCTTTAGCTACCAGTTCTAGAGAATGAATGCGTACCTGAGGATCGTAAGCGTGAGTAACGGTGATGATCTCATCTACCATGTACTTACGGGAAACCCAATCCATTTTCTCTACTACTTGCTCTGGGGTACCGACCGCGGAAATAGAGGGCAACGCCCGCACCCGATCGGCCAGTTTTTCACCCAAAGTCGCATCCAAATCGTCGGTGGGCGGGGTGAGCGTGCCCGGCCGCCCGGAAAGCACATTCCCCTGTACCTGGTAGGTCGTGGTGAACTGGTACTTTGCTTCCTCTTCGTCCTCGTTACACATCACGTTCATGCCCATCATCACTACCGGATGATCCACCATGGCGGTCGGGGCGTTGGCGTTAAACTCCCGCCGGTATATCTCTACCGCTTCATCAATGTTGTAAGGAGCGAAGTGACCAGCAAACACATAGGGCATCCCCAGGTCAGCGGCAACTTTGGCGCCTGCAGAGGACGAAGACAACATCCACATAGGGATACAAGTACCCTCGCCAGGAATCGCGCGTACCCGGGTGAAGGGGCGATCCACGCCGATAACTTCAATCCCGAGAATCGAGGCTTCCGCCCCTGAAACCACCCCGGAGTGCACCACTGATTTTTGATCTGATAGATAGCTGGCGAGCTCCTCGAGATCCTCCTCGAAATAGGCTGGCTCACTAGCGCCGCGATGCAGCGCACGAGCCGTAGCCGGATCAGTTCCGGGTGCCCGACCTAACCCCAGATCAACCCGCCCCTCGTAAATGGTGTAAAGAGTTCCGTAGGTTTCCGCTACCGTAAGTGGAGACCAGTTAGGTAACATCACCCCGCCGGCACCTACCCGCAGACGAGTAGTGTTTTCCAAGGCGCGGGTGATTATCACCGATGAAGCCGAACACATGAAAACTTGCGAACCGTGATGTTCTGCCACCCACAGGCGGGTGTAGCCCAAACGATCAGCATTCTTCGCCAGCTTTAGCGAAGTGTCCAGGGCTTCTTTCCGGGTCATGCCGGTAGAAAGCGGCGCCAACTCCAGAATATTCAAAGGAACCCGCCCATTGGACAATTTGGCAGCGGGAATTGGATTAGGTACCAATTTATTCCTTTCCTCAACACCCCTCGCGGGGGCAATAATCCTCTTCTCTTAGGTTACGCTAATTACGCCCGCTGAGGGGACTAGAAGCGCTAACCTTTAGAATGAAAAATAAAAAACCGCGCTAAAAATCGAAATACGTAGGACTTAGTGACTTTAGGAGCGGCTGAAACTAGATGGGGACAGAAGATAGTAACGAGGGCGCGGCAGGCGCAGACGCTAGCCTCGCCTCGGTGCGCGCCGACATTTGGGTGTGGGCGGTACGCAAGTATAAAACTCGTTCGGCAGCGGCTAAAGCCTGCAAAGCTGGTCACGTAAAGATCAATGGCAAGAGCGCTAAGGCATCTTCTCCGGTGCGTCTCGGCGACCAAGTAGTAGTGCGGATAGGAGGATTCGACCACATATTACAGGTCAAGCAGTTGTTGGAGCGGCGAGTGAGTTATCCGCTCGCTCGCCTAGCCTATGAGGATTTAACTCCCGAGCGCCTCCCGAAGCTGTCTTTACCCTCGCTACCGCGCCGGGAACCCGGATCCGGCCGGCCAACGAAAAAAGAACGTCGCCAATTGGATCGGCTGCGAGGCCGCAGCCCTAACCAGGGACGTCGCTAGCGGTGACTTTTGGGGGCGCTAGCCTAGAAATCTTCTAGCTGAGGCAGAGACTTTAGCAAGGTACCAACTAGGGCAGGCTTTGCGAGGCTGGGAGGAGCGGCTCCACCGAACCGCTCGCGGTGCCGCTGACCTTCCGGAGGCGAGGCGCAGAAGTGAACTTGATTACCACCCCCGAATTTTTTAGCGTCTAGTGCCTCGCGCCTGCTAAACTGATTCGCGGACTTTAGCCCCGGTCGGCTATAGTCTTGCCGGTTTCTTGCCAGCGTGCCCCACACGCCAGTCCGAATCCGGCTCAGCCCTCTAGACCGCATATTGGATACTCATAGAGAGTGAAAAATTGGCAAATATTAAGTCTCAGAAGAAGCGTATTCGTACGAATGAAAAGCGCCGCTTGCGCAACCGCTCGGTAAAGTCCGAGCTCAAGACGCTGGTACGTCGTACCCGCGAAGCGGTGGCTGCTGGCGATGCCCAGCTGGCCGAATCTGAATTGCGGGTCGCCAGCCAGAAGCTGGATCGCGCCGCGCAAAAGAAGATTATTCACCGCAACCAGGCGGCTAACCGCAAGTCGAAGCTGGCGAAGCTAGTTAACTCTATGGAGAAGTAACTCTTCGAGGGCATTTGGCACCAAGGTTAAGGCTCCCGATAGAGTCTTACCTGAAAAATATCTCACCGCATGCGGTGAGATATTTTTATTTTCCGCGCCCTGTTAGCCGCTATCCATTGTGGATACTATTTTGGGCGCTTAGAGTGGATCCGCGAATCAACAGTGGGCTATCCCGTAGAACGTTACTGTTGAGGACGCTCCTCTGGGTATGGTCGCAGCCCCAAATATCCGCAGCTAGTCCCAGTTACTGATGCTTTCTGGAAGTAACTGGCTTCCTGCTATCGGGAGTAATAACTGCTCGCCCTCTATACTGAAACCATGAGAAATACCGAAACTGCTTATTTTGCAATGGGCTGCTTTTGGGGAGCAGAACGTCTTTTTTCAGGATTGGACGGGGTGCAGCAAACCGAAGTCGGCTATATGGGAGGACACCTAGAAAATCCCAGTTACCAGCAGGTTTGCACTGACACTACCGGTCACGCGGAAACGGTACGAGTGGTTTTTGACTCTGCGCAGATCAGTTACTGCCAGCTGCTAGAGGTATTTTTCTCCCACCACAACCCCACGACCCGTAATCGACAAGGCGGCGATGTGGGTTCGCAATACCGCTCCCAAATTTTCCCCACTACGGCGGATCAAGAGCATACCGCCCAAGCAGTACTTTTGAAACTAAAAAACCAAATCTGCGACCTCTACGGAGCCGAGCCAGTTACCGAAATCGCTAGCGCCTCCCAGCTTCCCGTCTTTTACCCGGCAGAGGACTACCATCAACGCTACTTAGAAAAGAATCCCTTCGGCTACTGCTCGATCAAAGACAACGGATTAATGAAATGCAACTAGGACAACTGCAGGTAGAAGTAGTTTTAGGGGATATCACTACTCTGGATGTTGACGCGATCGTCAACGCGGCCAACACTTCCCTACTGGGAGGAGGCGGTGTAGACGGGGCCATTCACCGCGTAGCCGGTCCCGGTCTACTCCAAGAATGCCGCACCCTGGGCGGAGCCCGAACCGGACAGGCGAAGATCACCGGTGGTTACAACTTGCCTGCCAAGTACGTGATACATACTCCTGGCCCAGTGTGGCATGGCGGAGGCAGTCGGGAAGCCGAGCTCTTGGCGACTTGTTGGCGCAATTGCTTACATCTGGCTGCGCAGAACCATTGTCATTCGATAGCGTTCCCCTCGATTTCAACCGGGGTCTACCGTTTCCCGATAGCGCAGGCAGCTATGATTGCTATAAAGCAGATCAAAGACTTTTCCGCCTCCCCCTCTACCTTAAATTCCATCACTATCTGTTGTTTTAGCCCCGAAGACCAGCAGGTTTACCAACAGGCACTGTCGACATTGGAGGGATAGTTATGGCGCTTTGGATATTACTGGGAGTTATCGTCGGGATTGTCGCTGGATGGACAATTCTACGTTACCGGCGTAGCCCCAACAGCGAGGCAGCGCGGCAAGCTCTACAAGAAGCATTTAGTGAATGCATTCCCCAAGATCAACGTCCCTCTTACGAGTGTGAGGACGATTTTTCGTCGATAGCGGTTGCGGGAATCGGGAAAACCGCTAGTTTCAAAACTTTTTCGGCCTTGCTACGTAAACTTGGGGCTTCCGATATGGTGATCGCCCGCTTGCTCGCCCCCGTGGCTGACCCCACCCAACTACGCAGCGCTACTTTCGGACAGTTTGACCTCTACTGGCTGGCGGTTTCTGGCGAAGGACTGCAGGCCATGGTACGTCCGCGTTCCAAGAAAGGTTCGGTTCCCAACCCCACTCCCCCCAAGAAGAACTAGCCCGCTAAGCTGTTATCTTCAAAAGTCCGCGCGATGCCGGTACGTGCGGGGGCGAGGTTTTTCCTCCCGCCAAATGTGCATGTAGATACGAAAGCGCGAGGGCGGAGTTATGCGCGGGGGAGAGATTTTTCCTCCCCCGCACTTAACAAAATCGTTTTTACCGTCCACATCGCTTTGCTAAGACTTGTTTGTTGGGTTCACTCGAATAGCAGCTTTCTCCGCGGTATAAGGGCAAACATAGCCGCGTTTTTTAAACTAGCCGAGGCTAGTCTTTCGCAGTTATTCCCACTTCACTAGGCTTAGGAAACTGCTGTAAATATCCCGGGCGGAATACAGGCGCGCGGGGGCAGATTTATGCCGAGCAGGCTAGGCGGGCGTAAAACTCGTAAAAGACTGTGGTCTTTTACGAGTTTTTGGGCAGGAGGCGAAATCTGCCCCCGCGCGTTTCGTCGTATCTACATGGACATTGTCCGAGCAGGCAAAAGTAATAGGGCTTGGACGAGATTTTCTCGTCCAAGCCCTATTGATTGCCAGATGATTACAAGGTCAATAAATCATCAATGGTGATTATTAGCTATATTGTTACGCTTTGTGGCGACGCCAGGCGACTACACCAGTCCCACCAGCTACCGAGGCTAGCGCAATACCAGCTAGAGAGGCAGCCACTTGACCCCGGCTCGATCCTGCCAGCCACTGCACCGGTGCTGGCCAGGTCGCCCTTAGCCGGCTTAGCTGCTTGCTTATTTGCAGGTTTCTTGCTATCAGCGACACCGGCAGCCCCAGTCTTATCTTCGGATTTACCGGGCTTTACTTCAGGTTTCCCAGGCTTTACTTCAGGTTTCCCAGGCTTTACTTCAGGTTTCCCTGGTTTTTGTTCTGGGTTAGAGGGAGTGGCTTTGCAACCGTGCGCCTTGTTGTAGGCGGCAGGATCGGCATCTTGAATCTTCTTTAGAGCCGGATAGGCATAGTTCTTAACAGTGCCTTCCTGAATATCAGCATAGCCTTTTGCCTCTTTATATTCCGCATTAGCACTCTTCTGCTTGGCAACTGCCGCCTTTAACTCGGTGTTGGCATCGTCCAGAGCCTTCTTCTTAGCGGCATCTCCATCGGGAGCAGCGTCGGTCTTGCTGTCTTCAAAAGCTTTCTTCGCGGCAGCAACCTTAGCCTTAGCGGCTTTTACCGCATCGTCGGCTTTTTGTTTAGCATCCAAAGCGATATTGGCAGTCACCTGTAGTTCAGTGAGCTTGCCATTTTCATTGGCGTAGTGAATCTCTGCCTGCTCGACAGCATCTACCCAGCAAGCGGGGGTTGCGTCAGCTGCGAATGCAGCGGGAGCGAACCCGAAAGTCAGACCGGCTACGAAAACGCCGGCTGCAGTTTTTTTGACAAGATTTTTCATTGTTATATCTCCTAATAACATCCCTGACAGGAACAATGCAAAATTATTACCCCCCCCCGTTTGTCAAACGGCTTTGCATAAAATGCCAACTTTTGGCTGCATTCAGCTTCTTTTCTTGTCCAGTACTCGGAAACGATTAGGTTGAAAATAATTAGAAAAGCGGCTCTGCCAGCTATTACTTCTGACAGAGCCGCTTCGTAACGACCGTACTATCTATTAGAAAACCAAAAAGAGGTAATTAGTCACATTAGTAACATCCCCTGGTTATCCGTTGATTTGCTTGAGGATCATCTCGCGCGTTTCCCCGGCATCCGCCTGCCCCTTGGTCGCACGCATGACCCCACCCATGAGGGCGCCAATCGCCTTGACTTTGCCACCTTTGATTTGCTCTACCACTTTCGGGTTATCCGCAATCACCTGGGCTACCGCGGCCTCTAGGGCAGCGGTGTCTCGCACGATTTCAAGTCCGCGCGCCTGCATAACTTCGGCGGGGGGGCCTTCACCTTCCAGCACCCCGGCGATTACCTTGCGAGCCAACTTGTCATTAAGTTTACCCTGGTCAACCAGATCTTGTAGCTGAGCTACATCAGCGGGCTTGGCCGCAACCTGCTCAAGACCCAGGTTCTTTTCTTTGGCAATCCGGGAGATTTCTCCCATCCACCATTTCCGCGCAGCCTGGGGTACGGCTCCTGCTTCTACCGTGGCCTCGATAATATCCAAAGCGTCCGCGTTTACCACGTCGCGCATTTCCATATCGGAAAAACCATATTCTTCGCGCAGGCGGCGGCGCCGGGCTACCGGCAGTTCCGGCAGGTTAGCGCGCAGCTGGTCCACCCACTCTTTCGCGGGAGCTACCGGCACCAAATCTGGTTCCGGGAAATAACGGTAATCTTCCGCGTCAGATTTTTCCCGCCCCGAAGAAGTGGTAGCAGTGTCTTCATGCCAGTGTCGGGTCTCTTGGATAACTTTGCCGCCTTCAGTAAGAATTTTGGCTTGACGGCGGATCTCGAAGGTAACCGTTTTTTCGATGGCTTTAAACGAGTTCACGTTCTTAGTTTCAGTGCGGGTTCCCAAGGGCGCATCCGGGCTGGGTCGCAAAGACACGTTCACGTCCGCGCGGACGTTTCCGCGTTCCATCCGCGCCTCGGAAACCTCTAGGGCTCGGAAAATATCGCGCAAAGTATGTACATACGCGGCGGCTACCTCGGGAGCGCGAGCCCCCGCGCCCTCAATAGGGCGAGTAACAATCTCAACTAGCGGCACCCCGGCGCGGTTATAGTCCACCAGGGAATAGGCGGCACCTTGGATACGACCGGCGTCTCCTCCAATGTGGGTGTTCTTGCCAGCGTCCTCTTCCATATGGGCACGTTCAATATTTACCCGGAAGATTTCCCCATCATCGAGTTCAACATCTACATAACCGTCATGGGCGATAGGCTCATCGAATTGGGAAATCTGGTAGGCCTTCGCCAGGTCGGGATAGAAATAGTTTTTACGGGCGAAACGGCAGAAGGGGGCAATCTCGCAATTGAGCGCCAGCCCAATCTTGATCGCGTATTCAACTGCCCGCTTATTAGCTACCGGCAGAGATCCGGGCAGACCGACAGAGACTGGGGTTACCCGGGTGTTAGGTTCTCCCAGTGAAGAGTTCGGGGCGCTATCAAACATTTTGGTTTCAGTGCCCAACTCAACGTGGACTTCCAGTCCCAATACCGGATCGAATTCGGCTACTGCGTCTTCGTATTTCATTAAATCGCTCATTGCTTCTCCTCTACTTCACCGGGCAAGCAGCCGGAACATCGGTACCGCAGGCGTCAACTGCGGCCTGGGCTACCTGATACATGAGGGCGTCGCCGCGCTGAGGCGCCATTACCTGGAAACCAATCGGCAGCCCTTGATGATCCAACCCGATCGGCACGCTAATCGCCGGAATTCCCGCCAGGTTCGCGGGGATAGTGGCAATATCGCAGTTATACATGGTCAGCGGGTCGCCAATCTTTTCTCCGAGTTTGAAGGCTACGGTGGGCGAAGTGGGCAATACTAGCGCATCTACCTGCGAGAATGCTTTGGCGTAGTCTTCTTGCACCAAGGTGCGCACCTTTTGGGCGCTGCCGTAATAGGCATCAAAGTATCCGGCAGATAACACGTGGGTACCCAAAATAATCCGGCGTTTCACTTCTGCCCCAAAACCGGCTTCGCGGGGAGCCGCCATTACGGTTTCGGCAGTCACCGGCCCGGAGGTCGGCTCTACCCTGATTCCGAAACGGATACCGTCAAAGCGTGCCATGTTAGAAGAAACTTCTGCCGGCATAATCAAGTAATAGGCGGCGAGGGCATCTTTAAAGGAAGGCATATCGATTTCGGTAATCGTAGCTCCCCGCTCTTTCAAAGCTGCCACTGTGTCGTTAAAGGTGCGGGTTACGTCCTCTTCATAGCCGTCTCCGCCGCCCTGTTTAACTACCCCCAGGCGCAGACCGGAAAGGTCAGTTTTACCTTGGTATTCCTGCACGGCCTCCAGCAATGCGGGAACCGGTTCATCTAGGGAGGTAGAGTCAAATGGGTCATGCCCGCCCACTAACTCTTGTAACGCCGCCGCGTCCGCCACCGTGCGGGTCACCGGGCCGATCTGATCTAGCGAGGAAGCCATCGCCACCAGACCGTATCGGGAAACCGCCCCGTAGGTGGGTTTGGCGCCCACGGTGCCAGTGACTGCACCGGGCTGGCGAATCGAGCCACCGGTGTCAGAACCTAAAGCTAAAGGCACCATAAAGGAGGCGACTGCCGCGGCCGAGCCGCCGCCAGAGCCACCGGGAATCCGGGAAGGATCCCAAGGGTTATGGGTGGGACCGAAGGCAGAATGCTCAGTAGACGAGCCCATCGCGAACTCATCCATATTGGTTTTACCGATAATCGGCAGACCCGCATCCTTGATTTTGCTAACTACCGTGGCATCATAGGGAGGCTTCCAACCAGCCAAAATCTTGGAGCAACAAGTTGTTTCCTGACCGCGAGTAACCATATTGTCTTTCAAGGCAATCGGCAGACCCGCCAAAGGATGTAGTTCTTCTCCGTCCTGGCGAGCCTTGTCTACGCGCCGGGCAGTTTCTAGCGCTCCCTCCGGATCTAGATGCACGAACACATTTAGGCTCGGGTTTAACTGCTCAATCCGATCCAGGCAAGCCTGAGTCAGCTGCTCGGAAGTCAGCTCCCCAGCGCGCAGCTTCTCCGCTAGCTGTAGGGCTGAAAGTTTCAAAAAGTCTTCCACGGTTACTCCTCCCCAATGATTTGCGGTACCCGGAACTGGCCATCTTCAGCCAAAGGCGCTCCGGCCAATAGTTCCTCCCGGTCAAGGCACTGCCCTACCTCGTCTGGGCGGAGTACATTGCTCATCTCAATCGGGTGGGAGGTGGCCTTCGTATCCGGCCCTACGGCCTCAGAGACGGTGGCAACCGCCGCCGCGATCTGCCCCAGCTCCCCCGCGAACTGGTCTATTTCTTCATCGGTGAGTGCGATCCGCGCCAAAGCGGCCACGCGCACTACTTCATCCCTATCAATTGTCGACATATCACCAGTCTAATGCCCGAGACACTCCCGGTCATATTACGCCCCGGGGCCCCGATCAGGTTCGAGGTGACAGCCGCCGTTAACTGCGCTTAAACCAGGAAGGCGAAAGGTCGTAATAGTCGCTCTGCTATCCGGGCAATAAAGGGACGCTGATTCCATTCGTGGCGACTAATAGAGCGGGCATTCAACAGGTCAGTAAAGAAAATATTCTCCATATTCGCCGCTAACGGCCGGGAGGTAATCGACATATTTATTTCATGGTTGCCGGTCATCGATAGTCGGTCGATATTGGCGGTGCCGATTGTTGACCAGTACCCATCGATAACAGCAGTTTTGGCGTGGATCATGACATTGTCATAAAGCCACAGTTCCACCTGGTTATCGAGCAGATCAGTTAGATAGGATCGTGAAATCCAATCCGCGAGAATATGGTTTGATTTGGCTGGTACCAGTACCTTCACATCTACTCCCCGGCGGGCAGCATCAATGAGGGAACGCTGAATTACCCGATCGGGAACGAAATAAGCCGAGGTAATATACGCGGATTCTTGCGCTTTATCCAGGGCGTTCACATACATTCCGCGTACTGGAAATAGCAGTCGTTTCGGGTCATTAACGCAGGCCTGAATTTTCGAATTCCAGGATTTAGCACGCGGATCGCGCACTTTCTTCAAACGTAAATGCCATTTTTGCGCGTAATTCCAAAAGTCCAAGAAAGCGCTTTCCAGCTCCCACACGTTGGAACCGCTAATGCGCAAATGGGTATCTCGCCACTGGTTGTCCAGGTAATAGGAGCCGATGTTATAGCCCCCAACAAACCCCATTTTGGAGTCCACGACCAAGATTTTACGGTGATCACGAGCCGAGTGTTTCAGGGAATACCCCAGGACATGCAGATTTTTTAATCTGGGGAAACGGAAGAACCGAGGATCGACCACCATATTTCCAAAACGATCCCAAATGATATATACCTCGGCGCCGCGCTCTGCTGCCCGAATCAGAGCGTCTTTGAACTGCTGCCCGATTTCGTCAGATTTCCAGATAAATGTTTCAAAAAATACCCGCTCTTTCGCGCCCTCGATAGCCGCAAGCATATCGCGATAGAGGGTTTCCCCATCCATATAGGTTTTCAGGCAGGAGCGATCCACCCGGATAGGCTGGGTTTTAATCTGGGGATAACCACCAGGTTTACCGGTTTGTCGCAACTTTCGTAACTGGTCAATCGCCACGATAACCGTAACCGTCGCAGCCTGCAGGGTCGCAATCACCGCAGCCACAATTTTTAAGCCGCGCAGCAACGGTGGGATCGTTTTCTTCGGGATCCTCAACATAGTTACCACTTTAACGCCTTGCCTAAGGACTTTGTTGCATACGCACTAAAACAAACTATTAGAAGCACTCCCGGACTCCGGTGGCGTTGAAGAGGACATTTTCTTGGGTGAGGACGCAGGTGGGGTAGCTATTGTTTGCCCACTTCTCTGCTCAGTTCCTGTTACACCTCCTAGTCCAACCGCGGCGAGAGTTGCTTCCATTCCCTGCGCTAAAAGCTGCGAAAAATACTGCTCAGGCAGGCAAGCCACCCCAAGTTCGCGGGCTCTCTTTAGTTTTGACCCAGCCTTTTCTCCGTAAACTAGCAGGTCGGTATTTTTTGAAACCGAGGAAGCAGATTTTCCGCCTGCCCGCATCAGGGCTTCTTTGGCTTCGTCGCGGGTATAACCCTCTACCCTGCCGGAAACCACTATGTTCAGTCCCGTTAGGGTTTGCTCAGAGTCAGCGGAAGCCTCTTCGCGCATCACTACCCCCGCCTTTTCCCAGGCAGACACGATTTCCTGATGCCAGTCAACAGCGAACCAGCCCTTTATAGAGGAGGCTATTTCCGCCCCAATATCATCCACGCTGGTTAGTTCACTTTCACTGGCACTGGCGATTGCCTGCAGGCTCCCAAAACGGGCAGCTAGCGCTCGGGAGGCCTGGGGACCTAGATGCCTAATCGATAACGCGACTAAAATGCGCCACAGCGGCTGGGTCTTCGCTTTTTCTAGCTCCGCTAGTAACAGTTTTCCCCGCGCGGCCAGGGCAGGTGCCTGGGGGTTCCCGCTTGCAAAATAGGTGGTATAACTCCAGATTTCTCCACTACTCAGCAGCTTTTTGCTTAGGTCTGCGGCTTTTTTATCGCTTTTACCGCCCGCTACTAACTGGGCTTTTAGCTTCTCGCGGTCGCTTTTAGTTACCTGCTTCCGGTTCCAGGTTTTTACCTGTAGCAGCTGTTCCTCTCCTAAATCAAATAACCCAGATTCTAGGGGAAGCGCCGGTAAGGCGGGCGGAGGCAGTAGCGACTCCGCGTCCTCGGCCGGAACGTCAGCCGCCGGATCAGCCTCGGGGAAATATATAAACTCCCCCGCTGCTGCGACCGCTTCTCCCCGGGTGAGGGCGCGGGCAACCTGGTGACGGTCAACCTCCGGCATAGTTAGCGCTGCCGCCGCTTGTTCTCCCAACCCTTCGATATCGAGGGCGCCGCGCGAAGCTAAGAAAATAACGCGTTCTTTAATCTGCTCGGGACAATGACGCTGGTTGGGGCATCTTAGATCCTTATCGCCTTCTTTTTCGGGACGAATTTCGCTGCCACAGGAAGGACAATGCTGAGGCATTTGCCAATCCTGTTCGCTGCCGTCTCGCAAGTCCACTACCGGGCATACGATTTCCGGGATCACGTCCCCGGCTTTGCGCAGCACCACTGTGTCGCCGATTTTCACGCCTTTCCGGCGCACCTCGAAAGGATTATGGAGGGTAGCTCGCTCCACATTAGACCCATCTACCAGCACCTTTTCCATTACCCCGTAGGGGGTTATCCTGCCGGTGCGCCCGACCCCAACCCGGATATCCACTAGTTTGGTGTGAACTTCTTGGGGCGGGAATTTATAAGCAACCGCCCAACGCGGAGCCCGCGCAGTAAATCCCAGTTCCCCTTGAGTTTTCAAGTCATCGATCTTGAGGACGACCCCGTCAATTTCGTGACTAATCTCGGGACGGATTTTACCGATATGGGTAATAAACTCTTGGATTTTATCCAGACCGCGCAGGGGGCGAGTATATTCGCTGACCGGCAACCCCCACTCACGAAGCTGGTGGTACCACTGCAATTGGCTGGCGGGCGGGGCAAAACCGGCCGCTAGATCAGCTGCTTTCCATTGCGCTTTCCCGATGCCGTGGGCAATCATAGCTAGGGGGCGGGTCGCCGTTACCCGGGCATCTTTTTGCCGCAGCGATCCGGCAGCCGCATTGCGGGGATTAACAAAAGGTGGCTCCACTTTGCTGGGAAGCCCGGCCTTTTGCCGCTGCGCGCGCCAAGCGGCAAGATTACCGGCTTTTTTGGCGGAGCTATATTCCTCCCATTGGGCGCTGCGCTGCTCATTTAACTTATTAAAAGCGGAGAGGGGAAAATAGATCTCCCCCCGGATCTCACAAATTTCGGGCACTACGGTGCCGGTAAGCTGGGCGGGAATATTAGCGATAGTGCGAATATTGGCGCTCACGTCCTCACCTACGCTGCCATCTCCGCGGGTAGCTCCCAAGACCAGCTTCCCGTTCCGATAGGTGAGGTTAACCGCTAAGCCGTCAATTTTTACTTCTGCACTCACTTGGGGTTTTTCTTCCCCGGTGGCCTGCGCCATTCGCTGGTACCAACTAGAGACTTCTTCGGTGTCAAACACGTCATCTAGGGAGGCCATTCGCTCTAGATGGGTTACGGAAGAAAAAGTTTTTTGCGCGCTCCCCCCTACGGTTTGGGTAGGCGAATCGGGGTTTATTAGCTGCGGAAAACGTCCCTCTAGCTCTTCTAGCTGACGAAATAACCGGTCATATTCCGCATCCGAAAGCGTGGGGCGATCCCGGTCATAATAGAGAACTCGCGCCTGGTTAATCCGGTCTACCAGGTCTTCCCACTGCTTTTGCGCCTGCGTCAACGCTAGCTCATATTCACTCGCCATGGCTTCATTTTCCCTTTTTTATTCCGAAAAGAAAAAGGTTCCTTTTCCATTAGGAGTTATCCACAGCCTACAAAACCAATCTGGAAGAGCAGTCTTAGCGGCAGTTAGATTGGCCAAGTGGAATTGGAATCAGTGCGGCAGTCCTTAGCTGCTCCTTGCCATTTGCAGATAGAGCGCGGCCCAGCTGCCGGCTTAGTGTTACCCTTCGCGGGCAACTATTGCGCCCTGGGAAGAGATCAGCTGCACGACCGGGCAGTATCACGCGAACACCTATTGTTTATCTCTCAGCCAGACAAACTGCGGGTGCGGGATCTTGGTTCAGCTAATGGCACTTTTCGCGGCGCAACTGCTTCCTGCTTTTCGCGGATCCGCCAGGAGCAAGAGATTGGGACATCTTCTAGGATTCGCGCGGGGAACACGGTATTAAAAATTTCCCCGCGCCCGCGCCACCTCCGCGTTCCTCGTCCTCGGCCGAAGATGCAACTGGGGTCTTGGCGGCAATGGTTATTCTTGCCCATGCTAGTGTTTTTACCAGTCTCGCTTATTTCCCTCCTCAAGATTCCCCTTCTAGTGGGAATCTTGATTTTTACCGGCATCACGATCCTGGGATTTGGGGTTTGGTTTTATCGCCGCCCCCGCCCGGTAACTCCCGCGCAGTTGCTCCTGGTTGCTAGCCAATCAGAACGTCCCTCCTGCCCGCCGGCCTCCTTTAATGATTCCGGAGAAGTGGGCGCCTGGATAGACCCGCATCGGGTAATCCGCGCTAAAGAAGGAGATAAACTCTGCTTTACCGGCAGCTATGTCCCCGCGAGCGCCCTGTGGTGGACCTGCAGGT
>OBWZ01000321.1_pt1 | contig 18447 bp, 11 predicted proteins | sample 1476561 | NCBI WGS metagenome assembly OBWZ01 (sample SAMEA2580138, study PRJEB22360) | human gut metagenome | biome: human gut; feature: human-associated habitat; material: faeces | place: Denmark | collected 2008/2010 | reverse complement strand
GCGGCGCAACAAGGTGACGGTGGGTATCGCGACGAAGTCGAACAACCTCGCCGACCAGCTTATGTACCATGAGCTTCCCCGTCTGTCCCGCGAGCTCGACGGCGATTTCAGCTACTGTGCGCTCAAGGGCTACGATCACTACCCCTGCTTGCGGAAGCTCGAGCGGCTGGCCCGCGGGGGAGAGATTCACACCACACGGGACCCGGCGGACACCCTGACGGCCATGGCGGTCATCTACGCCTATGTCTGCCAGGCTCCCACCGGCGATCTCGACAGCCTCGGTATCCGCTGGCGCAGTGTGAACCGTCCCGACCTCACCAGCACCTCCCGTGAGTGCGCCCGCCGCCTCTGCCCGTTCTTCCCCGATAAATGCCTGGTGCATGGGGCTCGCCGCCGGGCCGCCCAGGCCGATGTGGTGGTCACGAACCACTCCTTGCTCTTCCGCAACGTGGCGGCTGAGGGGAAGATCCTCCCGCCGATCCGCCATTGGGTGCTGGACGAGGCACATTCCATTGAGGACGAGGCGCGGCGGCAGTGGGCCCGCACGGTGTCCGCCGATGAGTCGCGGGCCCTCTTCGAGCACCTGGGAGGCGAGAAGAGCGGCGCCATCGGCCACTTGATCAGCGACCTCACGGGCTCTGACGCCATGACGCTCTTCATGGGGATCACGGTGAAGGCGTCCACCGCGGTGCAGCGCGCCTCGTTGGCGATGGCCGAGCTCTTTGAGGCCGTGCGCGAGCTCTCCCGCACGCAGCGGTCGGGGGGATACGACAACGCGAGCGTGTGGATCGGAGCGGAGCTGCGCACCACGCCCTCATGGGAGGGGTTCGCTGCGGTGGCGCAGACAGCTCTCGATGCCCTTGAGCAGGCTGACCGAAACCTCGCGGACTCTGTGACGGCCATAGGGGAGGAGAAGCCGGAGTCGGTCGTTGAGCTCGCCGATGCTGAGCGCCGGCTGCGCGAGATGAAGGAGACCCTGGCGCTCCTGCTCGCAGGCACCGATGACCGATATGTCTACTCCCTGCAGGTGAATCGGCGGGTGAAAGCGGGCGGTGAGGTGCTCACCGCCGAGCAGATGGATATCGGCGCCGCCCTTGCGGAGGATTGGTATCCGGAGATGAAGAGCGTGATCTTCAGCTCGGCGACCATGACGGTGTCGGGGTCGTTCGACCATTTCAACCATTCGATCGGTTTGGATCGCCTGCCGTGCGGATCGGTTGAGACGCTGCACCTGGATTCAAGCTATGACTTCGAACGCAACATGGCCGTGGTGGTTGCCGGTGACCTGCCCGACCCCAGGAACCGGGACGCCTACCTCGTGGGCCTTGAGCGCATGATCGTCGACGTGCACGTGGCCATGGGAGGGTCGGTGCTCACCCTGTTCACGAACCGCCGCGATATGGAGGACCTCTACGAGCGCGTGAGCCCTCAGCTCTCTCGTGCTGGACTGGTGCTCGAGTGCCAGCTCAAGGGCACAAGTGTAAAGCGCCTTAGGGACTCCTTCGTGTCGAACACGTCCTCCTCGCTCTTCGCCCTCAAGGCGTTCTGGGAGGGATTCGACGCCTCAGGGGAGACGCTTCGCTGCGTGGTCATCCCGAAGCTCCCCTTCGCGAGCCCGACGGACCCGTTGGCCTGCGAGCGCAGCGCCCGGGAGGATCGGGCGTGGATGCGCTACGCCCTGCCCGACGCGGTCCTAGAGGTCAAGCAGGCCGCTGGCCGCCTCATCCGGTCCTCGACGGACACCGGGGTCCTCATCCTCGCCGACTCCCGACTGGTGAGCAAAGGGTATGGAAAGAAGTTCCTCTCCTCCCTGCCTGTGGGGTTCCAGCGTATCGAGAGCGCGCAGGTGGGGCGCTATCTCAAGCTTTGGAGGAGCGCCCACGAGTGAGGGGCGGCATGCCAGCCAGGCAAGGTCGGGTCTCTTAGGGCCGAACTAGACCTAAGGGTATAGAACCGTGGGCGGGTTGAGATGGCGATGCTGTGCCCGCGTTTTGATGCGCGGCGGCACGGCGCCTCCATGTGGTGGCGCCCCCCCGCCGCCTCGCGTGAGATGGGTCGTTGCGGATCCGATGGGCGCCGACAACCGGTCCGTGGCTCCGGATCAGCCGATGATGAGCCGCTGTCCATAGGAGCGCAGCCTGTCGCGTAGACCTTCCGGCTCGATGATCTCGATATCTCCACCCGCTGCGAGGACCTGGTTGAGGAGCCAGGACTCCGAGGTGTAGGAGAGCGTGGCTCGCACTCGCGGCTCGTCGTGCGGGATCTCTTGGACATCGTGGAGGCCGGCCCAGCGGCGGCGTTCGGCATCGACGCGCGAGGGGAAGACGAGGACGGCCTCCTTACCGCTGACACGCAAGCTCGCGGCGGTCGACTCACCGGTCCAGGCATGATGTACCACGGAGTCATCGGTTTCGGTCGCCTCGCCAATGCGGTCAAGGCGGTACCGGCGCTCGCCATCGGCCTCAACATCCCATGCGATGAGGTACGCCACCCCCTGTTCAGTCGTGATCTGTCCGGGATCGACGAGGCGCCAAGAGGGGGCGGCCTCGCCCGCCGATCGATACCGGATGCGGCAGCGGATGCCAACGCGTGCGGCCTCTGTGAGAAGTCCGTAGTACGGTCCGTAGCGAACTCCATCGCCGATACCCTGGTCTGTTTCTGGTGCTGTGGCAGCACCGGGGGGCAGCAGGGCGCGTTCAACGCGCTCGCGGGCGGCACGGTCGAAGCGCACCGAATCGAGGATATGGGTGAGGACGGCCGCTTCATCTAGGGAGAGGCGATAGGGGCCTAGCTTCCCCGCATCGCCGATGAGGGCGAGATCGTCCTCGGTGCGCATGATGGCAATGCGCGCCCCCGTCTCCTCGTCAGAGAGACCGTCAATGAGGTCGAGCACCTCCTCGAGGCCTGCGTCATCGACCTCGAGGGCCCGCTTGGCGTCCTCGATCGCGACGGCCGCTTTCCTGCTGGAGCTGAGCAGGGAGAGCAGGTCGATTGTGCGGGCGATGAGCAGATTCGCCCCGCTTGCCTTGCTGGATCGTCCACCGCTATTCATGTTTTGTCACCGCCTGGGAGATGAGCTCGTCCCATGCATCGATGAGCTCCCGCGGACCCTCTGGCACGATGCGGAGCGGGGTCTGGTGGGAGAGGGCCCATGCCGCCGCCGCAGTGAGACTTCTGGCCTGGACGCGCCAGCGGGTCTCCTCCCCACTCCTCTCCAGCGCTCCACGGCCTCGGGTGACCATTCGAATCTCCTCATCGGTGGCGAGACGGTCAAACCTGAAGGTGGCCACGACACCGTCCCCGGGTGCGAAATCGAATGGGAGGAACAGGTAGTCGCCCACATCGAAGTCAGGTGGTATGCGATAGGTCCCACGCGGCAACAAGGTCCGGGTGACCCGGTCGGCCCGAAACGTCTTGCATGAGCCTGTTCCGTCGTCACCCACGAAATAGCAGTTTCCCTCAAGGGTGAAGATCCCGAAGATGGATACGGTTCGCCTGCTCTCCCGTCCCTTGGCGTCACGGTAGACCAGGGGGAGCTTCTGCCGTAGGGAGAAAGCGGTCCAGATGACCTTGAGTGCAGGATTCGCGGCACCCTGACCTCCTCGATCCGACGGGATCTCCGCCGCGCGGGGTAGCACTCCGGCTCCCTGGGAGACCTTCCGACGGATCCGCTCGAGCGCGGCGCGGTAGGGGATATCCGATCGTTCCAAGTGCTCATCGATGGCGTCGATCAACGCCTCCGCATCCTCTTGCAGGATGAGGCCGAGGTCCGCCTGGGTCGCTTTCCGATCGATAGCCCACCGACTTGATTCGGTCTCGCGTGCGCCATCCTCGCGGATCTCACGGATCACGATGCCATGCTCGGCGAGCTTCTCCCGGTCACGCCTGAACTTCCTGAGACTCGAATCTCGGTTCGAGGAGGTGTAGCCCAGCTCGTCGGCATCGATGATCTGCTCGGTGGAGAGTGGTGTGCGGCTGATATTGAGCATGAATAGCAGGTTGAGAATCCGGTGGGCCGCGTTGTCGTCCCGATTGCGGGTTCGCGCGGGGGTGACGGGCTCGACAGGCATAGACCAGGGACCTTTCTGCAGGAAGCGTGCGGTGAATAAAGCTACGCGTATCCATTTTAGTCCATGAGGGCTCGCCGCTTGCCTCCCATGTTGTCGACAGCCTACGCAGATTGCTGCAGCTACCATGGACTAAGGGTATACTTTTGGCTATATATAGGCATGCTGCCCACGTGGTGTGCCCGTTGAACCTAAAATCTGATGTGGAGCCCGTATGGCCAGTACCCAGAAGTATCTCAACCACCTCCTGCAGCGTGTGGGTATCACGCCCGCCTGCAGCGAGGAAGAGCGCAGCGCCGCAGAGCTCGTCGCCTCCATCTTCAAAAACCATGGCTTTGAGCCTCAGATGCAGGAGTTCGCCGCCCCCACCTCCTCCAAGCTCATACAGGCCGGATTGGGCATCGCGGTTTTCATAGGAGCCCTGCTCATGGGTTTCAGCGGTGCCGTTGCCATCGTCGGATTCCTGCTTGTGGTGGCCGCTGCGGTCATATTCGTGCTTGAGTATCTGGGTCGGCCCGTGCTCTCCCGTTTTAGTGGGAACGGCCTGTCGCAGAACGTGATCGCCTACCACAAGGCGGAGGGCCCTATGGCATCGCCCCGCAACCGACCGGTTGTGGTGGTCGCCCATTATGATTCGCCTCGCGCTGACCTCCTCGCGCAGCTGCCGTTTGCTCCGTACCGCCCCCTGCTGGTCAAAACCCTCCCGTATGCGACGGTCGCGCCGGCGGTCATCGCCGTGTTGAACCTGCTTCCCTTTCCCGGCGGTTTCAAGATCGTCCTGTGGTTGCTGGCACTCGTTTGCGCGTTGATCTCGCTGGCGCAGGCCGTGGCCATCATCGCCAACCGGTTCGTCCTCCCGTACACCACGGGGTCGGTGTGCAACAAGTCCTCTGTCGCCGCGCTGCTCGGCGTCATGGACACGGTGGCGCCGTTCCCGGGTGATGATGAGTTCCCGCAGGATATTCCATTCGACGCGTACATCGCCAACCAGCGTGAGCTCGCCGCCCGCCTGGTTCCCGTCGATCAGCCCGTCCCTGACGAGGCGGCCGATGATGAGGAGTTCGGCGAGGGGGACGCGCCTGAGTTTGAACATGAGGCCCCACAGGAAGGCTCCTCTGAGGAATATGCCGTCGCACCCGGTGAGACCCAGTCCATGGAGGTCAATGGGACTTCGGAGCTCGTTGACACACCGATGGATCTTCCCCCTGAATTTGAAGGCGATGAGTTCGTTGAGGACGACACGAATTCGACGCGATCCTTCGAGGCGCTCGACGAAGATGATCCTTCCGATGAGGAGGCCGGGGCTCTTGACGAGCAGCGGGAACCGGAGGAGCCCTCGGCTCCGGTAAACGCGGCCGGCAACATTCGCTACGGGGCCGACGTCATTCGGTCCCTCGGCATGATCCCGTCCTCCAGCAAGATCGAGTATGAGGAGGAGCCCGCAGACGATCTCTTCGCCGGCCCGCGTGCGTCCCGGGATGAAGAGTCGGACGTCACTCCCGCGGCGGGCGGGCAGGATGACGAGATCGTGTCCGACGACCTTTCCGTTCCCGCTTCCATTGCGGAGCTCGCCTCTGAGCCGGTTGATGACGGTATCGAGGATTCTCTCGTTGAGATCGAGGAAGCCGACGATGATGGATCGGATATCGCCGAGGCCGATGATGAGGAGATCGAGGATCAGGGTGATGCGGACGAGCTCGATGCCGCGCCCACCGATCCTACCCCCACGCCGAGCCCCCGCACTCCTGAGGTAGACGGGGCTCAGGATGTTCCGATCACCGATCGAAGCACGCAGGTCTTCACCATGCCCGATGCCACTGATAGTGGATCGACGCAGGTCTACCAGCCCGTGGAGACCGTTGACTCTCTGATGGCCCAGATCGACGCGCAGGTGCCGAGCCGTTCTGGCTCCAGCCGCGATGCCGCTCATCCCACGCCCCGACAGATTCCGCCGGTAGTTCCCGACGCCTCGGCGCTCCAGGGTCGCGCCGCTTACGGAAACCACTCCTCCCTGTTTGATGTGCCGGATCCGTCTTCCACCCCGGCGGATCCCTTTGCGGCTCCCACGGCCCCGCGCCCCTCTGAGACGGCTGCGCAGCGGGGCTTCACGGTCATCGGACCGAACGATCCCGTCCCCACCCATCCGGTGCCTTCCGCTGAGAACACCCCGACGGCAGCAGAGGAAGACCGCGTTGAGGAGCAGCCTTCCAAGTCTGCGAACCCGCTTCGCGGGATCTCGCGCTTCTTCAATAGAAGGAAGAAGAAGCAGCAAGACAGTATGAGCGACTGGCTGTGTGTCGATGACGACTTCGACGCCAAGAAGAACGGCGGCGAGATCGGAAGCTGGGACAAGTTCAACTTCGATGACGACAGCTGGAAGGGCGGGGCAACCGGCCCCGAGGGCGTCAGCGATGACGAACTTCGTGAGGCGATCACCTCCCTCGGTGACGATGAGCTGCTCGGACATGACATCTGGTTCGTTGCAACCGGTGCCTCCGAGTTGGACAACGCGGGTGTGAAGGCCTTCCTCGGAGCGCATCGCGATAAGCTCCGCGGCGTGTTCCTGATCAATCTCGAGTCGATCGGCGCGGGTTCCCTCTCGGTTGTGACCGATGAGGGTGAGAGGCGCGTTCTCAAGGGCGATAAACGCATCGCGAGCTTGGTAAACCGCGTCTCCCAGGATTTCCATCATGGATTCGCCAGCGCCCGCCTGCCGTTCATGAACACCGACGCCCATGCGGCGATGGAGTTGAGCCTGCGCTCCCTCACCATCGCCGGTATGGATGCCACATGTCTCGCGTGCTCGCACAGCGAGGACGATCAGCCGTACAACGTCGACAGCGACAACGTGCAGATCGTGTCCGATGTGGTGACGGAGGTCATCCGCCGCTCGTAGGAGGTTCCTACAGCTCGATCTGACCGCTACGAGGAGACCTCCCTCGCCATCTTCTGAGGTGTGTCGCATCACGTCGCGCCTCAAGGGGCGAGCACGCAGGGTTGTTGGAAGCATTTGGCCACTCGGAACGCAGACGGAGGGATTGTGAGGGACTTCATCAGGAGATATTGGCTCGCGTACCTCATCGGAGCGGTCGTCGCCATCGCAGTTGGTGGGCTTGCGGCCTATGTCGTCGGTATCAAGGCATCGACGCCGGAGTCGGTTCGCCAGCAGCGCATCGAGGCCGAGCAATCCCAGAGCGCTTTTGAGGACGGGGTCGACAGCGGATCCACCTCCGCAACCTGATAGGCATCCGTTGCATCTATCTTGAGGTGACGTTGCGCTCATAGCCCCGGGGAAGCGAAGATCACCACCGTCCGTTCCGGTCCTCCCGGCCTGTCGCCGGCACAGGTGCAAAGGGAGAGGATGCATCGGGCTTTTTCGATCATATGCGTCGCCTGCTCTGATCTTGTCTGCGCCTGCTGCAGGAGGTTGGTGAGCCATGTGCGCATCTCCTCATCGCTCGCAAACCGAAACCTCTGGATATCCCGCGACCTATGGTTTATACGCAGTGCGGCGATCGGATGAAACGCCCTGCTCGATCCGGCGGGCACACTCCAGGTGGCCGTGCCAATTGTTTTGAACACGCGCGGTGTATTGGCGCCATGGATCGGGCCAAATTGGGCTTTCGGGTCTTCGGCCACATGGTGGCCGAAGACCAGAGCGTGTGGAGCGCCGTCCGCGCTGCGCCTATCGATATACGGGGTTCCCAGCAGTGATGGCTTTCGGTGGAACGAATGGGTTAAATAGAAATCCCCACCGTCCTCCTCCGAAGGAAGTACCACGGGGGAGGAAATCCCGGTGTTCTCGACGGTGAGCCATGCGATGGTGTCGGGATTCTCCTTGAGCAGGGCCTGCCAATCGATGGGGTTCCTTCCGGTCTGTTGGTGTAGCTGAACGCGAGCGCCCCAGGCGGCACGATCTTGAGCGGCCACCATTGCCGAGAGCGCGGCCATGAACCCCCCTGCTGATACGGTTCCGACACTCAATCCGGTAAGGAAGTTGCGACGAGTGATCAGGTGACCTCCAACAAGATCGACCGGTCCATCTAATGGTTTGGTTTCGAGGGGGCAGATCTCATGGGCGTCGATGTGATAAGTCGCTTCGATCATATGGTCCTCCTAGAGCGGCGGTGACCTTTTGCATGGAGGGTTTGGTTCTGACCCGGGGTCCTAGTTCTCGGTGCCACTCATCGGCGACGCGTGTCGCCGCGCACCCCGTAGGTTCTCCAAGGTGGGACCGGTCGGCGTCTCGGTGCGCGGAGATGGCCGGTCCCCCGACGCTTCATGTGATTCCATAGCAGGTAGCCCGAGATGCACGAGGTCGTCGCAGCCGTGGCGATGAGTGCCGGAAGAGGAGACGTGATCCCTGTCTGGGGAAGTGGCCGCACAGTGCTCACAGGATGCTGGATAACCCGATCATCATCACGATCCTCAAGCCCGGGTCCGCCGCCGTTGCGCATGAGGTGGACCTCAGCTCTGTTCTCAAGCGGCGTTCCCTCGGTATAGGAGTCGGTCACGCGCATATGGATGATCGCCGGTGCGAAGGATGCGCCGTCAGCTTCCGCAGGCTGCTCCAAGCGGGTATGGGTGGGAAGCGCATCGGGGACGTTATCGGCAGGGTTTTTAAGATTGTCTCGATCCCAGCCATCGGGTCTCGTGGTGAACCCTCGTTCGACGCGTCCGTACTCGAAGCGCACCGCCACGATTTCCTCGTCCTCTTGAAGTTTCAGGCCGTCGACGGTCAGGGTCGTGCTTCTCGTCGTATTGATGTTAGCGGCCCAGAGGTGCCAGCCTCGGTAGTCGACCGACCGGGCATCGTCTCCGAGCGTACGGATGACCTCCTCGTGGTCAAGCCAGGGATTCACATGACCGTCCTCCCGTGTGGCATTTGCCTGCGATCCCTCATCTGCCGTTCCGTTATCACGGATTGTCCGATACCAGATGTTCATGAGCCCATCGAAATCCTTCGCTCCCTGTGGGGTTGTGACAGCGCGAAGCCGCGCCAGGCCATCACCAACTGCGACAAGCTCGTCATCTACCGTGAACTCATCTGTCCAGGTGCTGCTTGTGTTCCTGAAATCAATTGAATAGTCGAAATATCCCTGATCGGACACGCTGACCCCTATTCCACGCTCATCAGGTGATATCGCCTCAGTGTCGGGATTGACGGGATCGGCGATCTCCTGACGTTTGTCGATCTCCCCTTGGATCTCGATCGGTTCGTCATACATCGCTACCCGTTGCACATCACCCGACTCGAGGACGGTGAACCGCACCGAGGTGGCGAGATCATGGCTGCGCGGCGTGAGCTGCTCGGTCAGGGTATAGTCACCAGGCGGCAGTGCCTCGATGCGGTGGGGAGTGCGGCCACTGACCCAAGACGCGACGACCACGCCCGCGGCATCCTCTACGGTGAGCTCCGCTCCTTCGATCTCCTCTTCCGTGGTGATATCCCGTTTTGAGATTTCGATCTTGGTGAAGTCGTCTTCGACTTGTATCAGGTGCTCTGCCGACCCATCCACTTTCCCGTCCTCATCAACGTTGATCTCATGCACCAGGCCTTCCGTAAGATATCCTGCTGGCGCCGTTATCTCGGCGAGGCGGTGCCGTCCGCGGTCGACGTGATCAAAGATGATCCGGCCGTCCTCATCGCTCGTCCCCACCGTCTCGCCGACACCCGGTTTGAGCAGTATGGGGACGGAGGCCACATCCTCCTCCTCGACCCATGCGAAGGAGGTCGAGCCAGTGCTCACATGGATCTCGCCGCGTCGGTTCCCGTCGACAACCACGCTGTATCCGCCGGCGGGAAGCTGTGTGGAGGTGAAAGCAGACCGCTTTTCATCCCATGTGAGCTCAAAGGAGTCAGCGCTCCCGTCCCCGGTCTCTATGCCGACCTGTTCTCCGAATATGCCCGGGGAGATGGAGAGTCGATAAGCCTCACCAGCGGCTAAGGGCACGTCCGTGAGTGAGGGCGGCTCCTCAACGTCGGCGCCGCGCAGGATCTGGAACGTGTACGTTCCCGGTTCAAGCGACGTCTCAGGGGTAAGTGGGATGGATGCGCCATCGGCTCCCTTGGCGGTTACCTGTAGGTCTTCGGCGGTCTCGAGTATCACCGTGGCGTTGTCGAGAAGCGGTTCCAGGTGGATCGGCACGTTGTTATCGGCGGCGGTTCGCATGCGCAAAGCCACGGCACCGAAGCCGCGTTCCGGCTCAAGGGCAACCTCATCGTTCTGGTTCCAAAGCAGGAACGAGGCGCCGGAAAGGGGTTTGTCCGTTCCCATGACGCGTTTTCCAACCTCTATTCGCGTCGGTACGTCAGAGGTTTCCACGCGAGCGTGCACCGTGGGCGTGCGATCATCCTGATACGTGAGGGTGAACGGCAGGGGGTCCACGTTACGGGCATGGCCAGATGGGGGCTTTGTCTCAACAAACGCGTAGGTAGCCGTTCCCGTGCCAAGGGGGAGGTCGCTGACGCGGGCCACTCCGTCATGGTCGGTCTCTACATGTGCCACCGCCTGACCTGCTGATGCGATGAGGGCGCCATCAGGGGCGCTGATATCACTCTGAGCGATCACATCGTACTCGGCGCCGGAGAGCGGCTTTCCATCCTCCGAGCAGGTCTTTACCAGCTCGGCTGAACCCTTCGCCGGTGCGTCTCCGACGCGGACCACCGCGATCGCACCTGAGCCTCCTTCAGTTATCTCGAAGCGCGTCTCTTGGTCATTGATGAGATATGGTGCTGCAGCGTGTATCTCGCTGATGTAGTACGTTCCCGCTTTGAGTCGCTCGGGCAGGGCAACCGTACCCGTCTCATCGGTGGTGAAGGTGTCGAGTGCGATGTGCCTCGGATACCAGCTCTCCTGCGTGATAGGTCGTTTGTCCTCATCGAGCAGTTGAAAACTGAATCCGGCGAGCGGGATCGTGCGTTCGGTTCCGATGTCGGTTTTGATGATCTGAAGGCGGCTCGTGATGACCGTGTTGTTCACGATGTAGCGAAGTGTGGCCCCATCCACCATCTGATCGGGGGTCACCTCCCACTCGTCACTCACCGTGAATCCAGGGGGCACCGTTTCAGGAACTTCTTTGACAAGGTATCCCTTCTCATCGAACGGCAAGGCTCCGGAGATTCCGGGCACCCGCTCGCCCTCTCCAAACCACAGGCCAGCCGTGCTCGCGCATCCGTCCTCACCGGTGACGATCCTGCCCACAGGCTTGTTGGTGCTCTTGGAGACGATGTCGAAGGAGATTCCCGATCCGGCAGGCTCGAGTCCGGATTCGCTTTCACCGGTCTTGTTCAGGAACTTTGCGACCTCAAGATCGAAGGCGATCGGGAACTCGAGATAGTCTTCTTCGGGCACCAGCTCGACCGTTCCGGTTTCCGTGAGTTCATCAGGGCCCACCGTGTAGGTGTGCACGGCTGGGTCTATGCGGTATCCAGTGGGCGCCTTGGTCTCGACGACCTGGAAAGAACCGAGGGGGACGCCCGGGATTGTCAGAGCGCCGTGAGCATCGGTGGATCCTGTTGCCTCCCAATCGGCGGTGGAGAGGGAGGTGATGCGAAACTCCGCCCCTCCGAGCGTGGCTCCACGCTGCGCCCCGCCCTTCGTCGCCGCATCGCGTTTTCCTATTTGCAGCGTTACCGTGCCTGGTGTATCGGCAAGCTTGACGGTGGAGGGGGTGGGTCCGGTCTCAAACGCGATGCGCTGGGGATCGCGCTGGAAACCCGTCGGCGCGTCCGTTTCGACGACATAATATGCCGTGCCCGGGGCGAGCTCGACAGCCGCCGATCCATCGTCATCTGTTGCGAAGGATCCGATCTTCTGACCGTCAGACCTTTTGAAGATGTCATAGTGCGCCCCGCTCAGCGGGTAGTTGGGATTGCCTGCGGTGCGTGCGGGCTCGGCGCTCGATTTCTCGAACGTGACCTTCGCCCGTTTGGACACCGTCACCAAGGCCTGAAAGTCAGCCGACCCACCAGATCCCCTTCGCGCCCCGTTGAGCCATAGGGTGGCGCAGCCGGCTTCGACGCCGCCACCGCCCGCATCGCGGTAGGCGAGGCCCTCTTGGTAGAGCGACCAAGCGGCCTGCTTGACCTGCTGGTCAGATTGCGACTCCCACCGCTCCCGGAACAGCTTGTTGCCGTGGTAGGACTCATGGTTCCCCTGGAAGGTCAACAGGTCGGCGCGTTGCTCTGCGATTGCGAGCCAGACGGCGACCGCCGTCGCGAGCTCCGATTTCTCCGCTGGGAGCCCTGCGAGGGAGGTGACGACTTCACCGTCGTAGCCATGGTAGAGCACGTAATCAAGCTCCGGAATGGAGAGGCCACCGTATCTGGTTAGCTTCTGCCCCACCTGTGGGGTGACCAGATATCCCTGTGCACAGAATGCGATGTTGCCAGTCGTCCCTGCATTCATCCGAAACGAGTTGGCGTGGCCATCGCCCTGGTCCTCAAATCTGCGAGCTGAGGTGACCGTCGCCTCCTGTACGTCCCCACCCCGCGCCCTCGCAGGCCCCAGCAGCCCGATAGCGCCTATGAGGATGACAAGGGCCAGGCAGGTGGCGAGTGTTGTGCGTTTCCAAACCATGAGTCTCCCTCCGTCAGCGATTACGGGAGACGAGCATATGACGGCGTATCTCACACCAGGGATGTGGAGGCTGCCGCCCTACCGGCGTTCATGTTGCCCTGAATCTATCGGCTCATCAGGCCTGCAGATCAGACGGGCCGCCGTTGCCCCCATTCAAAAACGGCATCACAGGTTCCTGGCAACATGTCGATGAGAACAGCACAGGCGATAGCAAAGAAAAACCGCCCCCAGCATAGCCGGGAGCGGTTCTGATAGCCTCTGTCAGCGACTTGGGGCGATGTTCGAAAGGCGTTAGAGCAGCTTTTCCACCGCGGGCTTCACCACGGTCTCAACGTCGGCCGTGGGCTCAAAGCGCTCAACGACATTGCCCTCGCGGTCGATCAGGAACTTGGTGAAGTTCCATTTGATGTCAGATGACTTCTCCCAGTTGGGGTCGGCTGCGCTGAGGATCTCGACGAGCTTCGGGGTGATTCGGTGGTTGGGGTCGAAGCCGGCGAAGCCGCGCTGGCTTTTCAGCCAGGTGTACAGCTCGCTCTCGTTCTCGCCGTTGACCTCGATCTTCTCAAACTGCGGGAAGGTCACGCCAAAGCGGCCGGTGCAGAAAGTGTGGATCTCGTCTGCACTGCCGGGAGCCTGCTCGCCAAACTGGTTGCACGGGAGGTCGATGATCTCAAGCCTCTTGTCAGCGAGCTCTTCGTAGAGTTTCTGCAGATCAGTATAGGTGGGTGTGAAGCCGCACTCCGTGGCGGTGTTCACCACGAGCAGGACCTTGCCCTTGTAATCGGCAAGGCTCACATCCTTGCCCTCGCGGTCCTTGATGCTGAAATCGTAGATGGTGCTCATGGGCTTCTCCAATCAAGACGGCACGGTGCGGTTCAGACTGAAGGCGCGCCTGCGCGGCGCTCCTGTGAATCTGATGCCCGGGTGTTCATCTTGTATGCACCGGAAACGCATATTTCAGGATCGAGCAGAAAAGCGGCAAACCGATCGCGATCGGTCCTCGGCGGGCGACGACCACTCATCGCCTGTGCGTCACGTGCATTCTCAACACCGTTTCGAGCTCTGATAGGCCGACGTGCACGACGGCCGCCAGCCCCGCGCAGAGCAGGGTCCCGCCGACGATCTTGTACTCGTTCATGGTTCTGAGGCCGCTGAAGAGTATTTCGCCGAGCCCCCCGGCGTTGATGGTTACGGCGATGGTCGCGATGCCGATCGTCGAGATCGCGGCCAAGCGGATGCCGGCGAGGATGAGGGGGAGTGCGAGCGGGAGCTGCACCTTCACGAGGATCTGCCGTTCACTCATGCCCATACCGCGCGCGGCCTCGATAATAGCGTGGTCAACGCCATCGAGCCCCTCGGTGAAGTTGCGCACGAGCAGGAACTGGTTGTAGGCGACCATGACGGCGACCGCCGTAGTGAACCCCAGACCGGTCAGCGGTATGAGCAGGGAGAACAGGGCGAGGCTCGGGATGGCGTAGACCGCACCAAGCACCGACAGGACGAGCTGTCCCACACGCTGAGACCGTCTCAGCAGCAGGGTGATCACGATGGCAACAACCAGGGAGCATGCGAGGACGATCCCGACGAGAGCCAGGTGCTCAAGGAGGGCCTCGCTGAACTTGTCCGCATGTCGCGACCAGTAGGTGAGGTAGTCGGCCATCAGGCCACCGTCCCCGGCTCCATGCCGCCCGGCGTCAGCCAGCCCCCGGCTTCCAGGAGCTCCCGCACAAAGGGGTTTGCCGGCTGCGTTCTGATGATCTCAGGTCGATCGTATTGCTGCACCTTGCCCTGGTCGAGCACGAGCACCTTGGTACCAAGCTTGAATGCCTCCGCGACGTCATGGGTCACGAAGATGAAGGTCTTGTTCGATCCGCGGTGGATGCGCAGCAGCTCGTCTTGGAGCGTTGCGCGCGTGATGGCGTCGAGTGCCCCGAAGGGCTCATCGAAGAGCATGATCTCCGGCTTCGCGGCGAGTGCGCGGGCGATGCCGACGCGCTGCTGCTGGCCGCCGGAGAGCTGGGAGGGATAGCGGTCGCGAAACTCGTCGGGATCAAGGTCAACAAGGCCAAGCAGGTAGTCGACGCGCTCGTCGATGCGGGTTTGGTCCCACTTGAGGATCTTCGGCACCGTCGCGACGTTGTCCCTGACCGTCATGTGCGGGAAGAGGCCGATCTGCTGGATCACGTAGCCGATACCGCGCCTGAGCTCCACCGGATCGACCTCGTGCACATCGCGTCCCTCCACGAGCACCGTGCCCTCGTCGGGATCATGCAAACGGTTGATGAGCTTGATGAAGGTGGTCTTGCCGCCGCCCGAGGTGCCAAGCACGCAGACGAGCTCGCCCTGTTCGATCGTGAGGTTCACACGGTCGAGCGCGGGATGGGGCATGCCCTCGAAGCGCTTCGAGACGTTTTTGAATTCAACGGCGGTGGCCATGACCGGCTCCTTCCGCTCCTGTCTTAGAGCTGGTCCTTGATGTTGTCATCGAAATACGCGGCGGCGACGTCCTCGAAGTCCTCCTTGTCGATATCGACCTCGGCGTTGAGCTTGGTGAGCTCAGAGGTGGTGAGCACGACGCTCACGGCGTTCAGGGCTGCCGATATCTCGGGATGCTCGCTGAGCACCGATGCCCGCACGACGGGGATCACGTTGTAGGGAGGCCAGACGTGCTTGTCGTCCTCGAGGAGGGTGTAGGTGTCGGTCTCGGTGAGACGGCCCTCGGTGGTGTAGGCGGGCGCCACATCAGCTTCGTCTTTCTTCAGAACCTCGTACTTCAAGCTGTTGTCATATACACGGCTCGACTTCCACGCGAAGGGTCCGTAGGTCTGCTCGAGGGCGGGCATGTTGTCCTCGCGCTCGTCGAACTCTCCTTGGGAGGCAAAACGGAGGTCGGAGGCGTGCTGCTGGAGCTCGGAGATGGTGGAGATCCCATACTGCTTAGCCGCCCTGGTGGCGATGACGAGCCCCCGCGAGTCCGTGGCCTCGGCACGGTTGAGGACCTCGAGGTCGAACTGCTCCAGATATTGCTCCTTGACCCTCTCGTACGCCTTCTCCGGGTCGGTTTCGACGGCGTCTTTCAGGATGCTGATCAGGGCGGTTCCGGTGTACTCGGGGTACAGGTCGATGTCGCCTGATGTGATGGCCGTGTGGATCACCGAGCTTGAGATGTCGAAGGTGCGGGTGACGCTGAACCAGACATGCTCCAGGGCGAGCGCGTAGAGTTCGGAGAGGATCTCGCCTTCGGTGAAGTCCTTCGATCCGACGACGACGGTACCGAGCGATCCGGCGCCGGCCGAGCCGCCGCTCGACTAGAGGACGAGCAGGCCGAGAGGCCCAAGGGGACCGCTACGGTCCCGAAGCCTGCAAGTGCGATAGCCCCGAACTGACGGCGGGTGAGTCCGGTCGATGATGTCTTGGTGTCCATGGGGTTCCTTTCTGACGGATGGGTGGTCTCACGCTCGCTCATAGCGACGGACGCGGCGGTCGATTCCGGAGAGTAAGAGGCTGACGGCGAGTGAGAGCACGGCAACGGAGACGCCGCCAACCAGGAGGAGATCGGTGCGCATGAGTCCCATGCCGGTGAAGATGATCTCGCCGAGGCCGCCACCTCCTATGTAGGCGGCGAGGGTCGCGCTGGCAACCACCTCGGTTGCCGCTGTGCGGAACCCCGCGAAGGCGGCAGGGAAGGCGAGAGGGATCTTGATGGTCCAGAACAGTCTGGCGGGACCCATGCCCATGCCGCGGGCCGCCTCGAGCACATCCTCGGGGAGCTCGCGGAAGGCGAGGGAGGTGTTGACAAGGGTGGGAGGGATGGCGAGCACAGAGAGGGCGACCAGGGCGGGCAAGGTGCCGGTACCGAGAAGGGGGACGAGGAAGATCAGGATAGCGAGGCTCGGAATGACACGGAGGATGCTCGGGGTGCCAACCGAGATGCGCTCGATCACCGGGTGGCTTGAGCATAGAATCCCCAAGGGAACGGCGATGACGCTCGCGACGGCCAGGGCCAGGGTGCTTACCTCGATGTGCTCGAGGAGCAGCCGCAAGAACTCAGCGTCGTTTGCCGAGAAATATGTGAGGACATCTTGCATGCCTTCGCCCCTTCCGTTCTGTTCTTGATACCCGTCTACCGTCTTTCGAACGCCTGGCCCTGCGATAAAGCGAGCAGAACCCCGACAAAGTTACATATATTGAACATTAGTTATGGAAATGTCGCTTTGTATTGCAGGAAATACGACGGCACAGCAGTGGGGTAACCTCGTCGTTCTCGGTCATATACATGCGTTTGGTTTCTCAGCCTGGTGCACCCTTATACGGATGCCCCGTTCGGCGCCTGACGGTCATGTGGCAGGCAATTTCCTTCTTGTCGGGCCATCGTGCGCAGGCTATACTCAAGTACGCGCTATCTATAGTGCGCAGGCACACGCGGGTGTCGCCAAGTGGTAAGGCATCAGCTTCCCAAGCTGATATGCGCGGGTTCGAGTCCCGTCACCCGCTCCAGTGATGACATGCAGGTCAGAGGCCCCGCGCTTCTGGCCTTTTTTGTTTCTGTATCGGCGTTGCAGCGATTCCGCGCCGCTTCTTCGGTCAAAACAGATAAGGAGCGAGCGCCGGCTCTTGCAGACCAGCGCTCGTATTTCCACGGGAGGGCCCGGGCGAGAACCCCGTCCTATGTGCGTCCCTGATGCAGCTCACTGCGGAGAGTCATCTCCCGAACTTCTCCGCCCGGTCTATGAGCGACCCGGACGCAGGATCTCAGCCGGCAGCGCTTCGATCAGCCGCAGCCAGATCTCGCTGGCAGTGGAGTAGGAGGGCACAGCATGGCGCAGCCGCTCGATGGGAACCTCTCCCGTGACGGCGATCGTGGCGGCGTGGATGAGCTCACCGGCCTCGGGACCAACGAAGGTGGCGCCTACAATCGCCCGGCTGGTCCGGTCGACGACGAGTTTCGCACGGCCGCGCACCCCGTCACGCAGCAGCGCGGCTCCGGCTGCCGCCGTATAGGGAACCTCGGTGGTCACCACATCGATACCGGCCTCGCGCGCCTGCTCCTCGTTCAGGCCCACGGCGCCAACCTGCGGATCGGTGAAGATCACCTGAGGTACGAGGACGTTTTGCGGGGCTGCCTCGGGCTCGCGCCCTGCGGCGATATCTGCGATGCGCTCTCCGATAACGCGCGCCTGGTGCTTGCCCATGTGGGTCAACGGCACGGCACCGCTGGCGTCGCCCACCGCGTAGAGCCAGTCCGGCATCTTTCCGCCGGTGACGTCAGCCGGCGTCAGGCCAACGGAATCAAGGCCGACGGTATCGAGCAGGGGCCTGCGACCGGTGGCGACCAGGAGCTCGTCGGCTTCGATCGTCTCGCCGTCGAGCTCCACGTGCACCACACCATCATGAAGGCGGCCAAGCCCCGGCGCCTCGGCGACGTCTGAGCGCGAGACGGCTTTCGCCTGTGTTCCGGTCAGGACGCGCACGCCGAGCTCCTGAAGGGATTCGCTGACGATCTCGGAGGCGAAGGGCTCGAGCCTGTCCAGCAGGCGCGGCGCACGCACGAGCATCGTGACCTCGCTGCCCAGAGCCGCCATCCAGATGGCGGATTCGCAGGACACCACACCGCCACCGACGATCACCAGGCGCTCGGGGATCTCCGTCACCGCGGTGACATCACGTGAGTCCCAGGGTGCGGCCTCCCGGTACGGGCCGGGGATGACCGGACGCGAACCCGTGGCGAGGATGACCGCCTGACGCGCCTCGATGACGCGCCTGCCCTCGGGGGTGTCGACGGCAACGCGGCGCTCACC
>OBWZ01000315.1_pt1 | contig 18876 bp, 19 predicted proteins | sample 1476561 | NCBI WGS metagenome assembly OBWZ01 (sample SAMEA2580138, study PRJEB22360) | human gut metagenome | biome: human gut; feature: human-associated habitat; material: faeces | place: Denmark | collected 2008/2010 | reverse complement strand
GGGTCCGAGCGGCGGTTGAGAGAATGGCGGACTGCGTATCGACCACGGTACCGTCGAAATCGAAGATGACGACGGGACGGTCCCTGAGCTTCTCGATCATGCGGCTCCTTCGTTTCAAGGATGTGAAGAATAGGAGATAGTCACGGGGGCGATGTGAAATGAAAAAGCCCCGCCTCCCGAAGGGGACGGGGCCTGATGCGTCATACCGAAAGAGCGGGAGCAGCCTACTCGGCGGCCTCCTCGCCCTCCTGCTCCTCAGAGGGAAGCGGCGTGACGTCGATCTCGATGCCCAGGGTCTCAGCAGCGGACTTCATGGACAGGGAGATGCGGCGGCGATCGAGGTCGATCTCCATGACCTTGACCTGGACCTTCTCACCGACGTGGGTGACCTGGCTGGGCTGGTCAACGTGCTTGGAGGCCATCTCGGAGATGTGGACCAGGCCCTCGATGCCCTCGCCCAGATCAACGAACGCACCGAACGGAACGAGCTTGGTGACCGTGCCCTCGACGATGGCGCCGACCGGGTACTTCTTCACCAGCGCGCGCCACGGATCCTCGGTGGTCTGCTTGAGGCCCAGCGAGATGCGCTCGCGGTTGAGATCGACGTCGAGCACCTCGACCTCGACCTCCTGGCCGACCTTGACGACCTCGGAGGGGTGGTTGACGTGGTTCCAGGAGAGCTCGGAGATGTGGATGAGGCCGTCGATGCCGCCCAGATCCACGAAGGCGCCGAAGTCAACGATGGAGGAGACGGTGCCCTTGAGGCGCATGCCGCTCTTGAGCTTGGAGAGGATCTCGGAGCGCTCGGCCTTGCGGGACTCCTCGAGCACCACGCGACGGGAGAGCACGACGTTGTTGCGGTTGCGATCCATCTCGATGACGCGGGCCTCGATGGAGGTGCCGAGGTAGGAGGTGAGATCCTTCACGCGGCGAAGATCGACCAGGGAGGCGGGCAGGAAGCCGCGCAGGCCGATGTCGAGGATGAGACCGCCCTTGACGACCTCGATGACCTCGCCCTCGACGTTCTCGCCGGCGTTGAACTTCTCCTCGATGCGGTTCCAGGCGCGCTCGTACTCAGCACGCTTCTTGGAAAGCACGAGGCGGCCGTCCTTATCCTCCTTCTGAAGGACCAGGGCCTCGATGGGATCGCCCAGGCTCACCAGGTCGGACGGATCGGCATCCTTGCGGATGGAGAGCTCGCGAACGGGGATGACACCCTCGGACTTGAACCCGATGTCGACGAGGACCTCATCGCGCTCGATCTTGACGACGGTTCCATTGACCAGATCACCCTCATCGAAATCCGTGATGGTGCCGTCGATCAGGTTGTTCATCTCCTCTTCGTTGACGTCATCAAGGGAGAAGATGGACGAGTTCTGAATCTCACTCAAAGGTGGACCCCTTTCGAACTACGGGGCCCCGATTGCGATACTCTCGGGGGCCGACAGATACGGTAGCGACTGCGTCCACAGTCACGTCTTGTTAGATTACGTTGAAACGCCCCCGAATTCAAGGGAAAACTTTCATATTTTACGTGGGCGGTCAAGTGTTTTTTGAAAAGCGTACAACCCCCTCTCGCGCCGTCCGGGTCGGGGAGCCCGAGAGGACCTCCCCGCTGGAACGGGTACGATGGGCTCGTTGGCCCGCAACAGGTTGACGGGTGTACCCGAGGGGAGCGAATCCATGCTGAAGGCCGTCACGTTCGATATGGACGACACGCTGTTGGACATCAACTTAAACGCATTCGTCGTCATGCTCGCCCGTGACGAGGCGTCGCTCCTCGCCGATGCGGGCCGTCGTCGCACCTGGCCCGTGCTCGCCGGCTACGCCCGCGCCCTGATGGAGCTCAACCAGGCGGGCCGGGACGGCGCCCGCACCAATCGCGAGGTCTTCGACGAGGCAATCGAACGGAACACCGACGTGGTACTTGCCGATCCCGTGATTCGCGACATGATCGAGTACTATGAGCGCGAGGTCCTGCCAACGAGGAATGACCGAATCATCCGCGCCCGCCAGATGCCAGGGGCCGCCGTGGCGGTGGACGCCGTGCTCGCCCGCGGCCTCCGCGTTGCCCTCCTCACGAACCCGAGCTTCTCCGAGACCTGCATCGCCTGCCGCATGCGCTGGGGCGGCCTCGATGAGATGCCGTTCGAGCTTGTCACCACCATGGAGAACAGCCGGCACTGCAAGCCGGATGCCGCGTACTACCATGAGAGCCTGGAGGCACTCGGCCTCTCCCCTGCTGAGGTCCTGATGGTGGGCAACGATCCCAAGCGAGATTTCCCCGAGCCGGAATGCGGGCTGAGGACCGCCTACGTGGGCAAGGGGGCGCCCGAGCGGGCGATCTGGACGGGGACCATGGCGGAGTTTGCCGAGAGCTTCGATGAGGTGGCCGAGGGGTTCGAATCAGCCAGTTGAGGTGCGCCCTACCGTGGCCTCGCCCAACCGGGCCCGAGAGTGAGCCCCGCGCGCCGCAAGCTCAGGTTTTTCGCGATTGCGCCCGAGTCGGGCGCGCGCCGGCCCACCCTCGGTTCACTTCACATATATATAGGGGGACAAAGAAAAACGCGCCGCCGGGGCGACGCGTTTTAGTCGAAGAACAGCTTGATCTCGCGCTCGGCGTTCTCGGGGCTGTCGGAGCCGTGGATGACGTTGGAGTTGACATCCAGTGCGAAGTCGCCGCGAATCGTGCCGGGAGCCGCCTCGAGGGGATCGGTTGCCCCCATGAGCGAGCGCATCTTGCGCACCGCCGCAGGACCCGCGACCACCATCTTCACAACGGGGCCGCTGGTGATGAAATCGATCAGATCCTGGTAGAACGGCTTTTTTCCGCGGTGGGGGGGGGTTTTGGCGAGGGCTCGTAGTTCTCGGCGGCCTGCTCGGGGGTCACCTGCGCAAGCTCCATGCGCTCGATGACCAGACCGCTGCGCTCGATGCGCGTGATGATCTCGCCCATGTGGCGGTCGCGAACGGCATCCGGTTTGATCATGGAGTAAGTGCGTTCAATTGCTGCCATGACGCTCCTTTCGGTTGTCGGCGTTCCCCATAGTTTAGCAAAGCGAACATCCGGACGCCTGAAACCGATGGATCGTACGCATGGGGCAACATCATGGCCGCCCTATGACGAGCAGGCAGGCTCGAACGAGCCCTCGCCGAGGCTCCGTCACCCACCCGTTGCCCTACAACCCCGCGAGCACGGCCTCCTCGGTGATGAGCGAGTGGCGCACGAGCTTCGCCTGCTGCTCGACGGCATGCGGGGCGGTGCCGCCCTCGGTCACCCGGGCCGCCACGATGCTCGGGATGTCGAGCGCTCCCACGATGTCGTCCGAGAACAGGTCGCTTGCCGCCTTGAAGTCGTCGATGGTGAGGTCGGCGAGGCCGCATCCGCGCTTCTCGCAGGTGAGGACCAGATGCCCCACGACCGCATGGGCCTCACGGAAGGGCATCCCGCGCTTGGCGAGGTAATCTGCCACGTCGGTGGCGGCAAGGTGGCCGGTCTCGCACGCCTTGAGCATCACGTCTTCATTGAAGGTCGCCGTGCCCACCATGCCCGCCATCACCCCGAGGCTCTTGATGATGGTGTCCGCGGTGTCGAGCATCCCCTCCTTGTCCTCCTGGAGGTCCTTGTTGTAGGCGAGGGGCAGTCCCTTCATGGTCACGAGCAGCTGGACGAGGTTGCCGTACACGCGCCCGGTCTTGCCACGGATGAGCTCCGCGAAGTCCGAGTTCTTCTTCTGCGGCATGATGCTCGAACCCGTGGAGAACGCGTCCGAGAGGGTCACGAAGCCGAACTCCGAGCTGCTCCAGAGCACGATCTCCTCGGCGAGACGCGAGAGGTGCATGGCCGTAACCGAACCGGCATACTGCAGGTCGAGCAGGAAGTCGCGGTCGGATACGGCGTCGAGCGAGTTGGGCACCACGTCGGAGAACCCGAGCGAGAGGGAGGCCATGCGGCGGTCGAGCGGGTAGCTCGTGCCGGCGAGCGCCGCGGCGCCGAGTGGCGAGACATCGGCGGCGCGGTAGGCCTCGTGCAGGCGGTGGAAGTCGCGGTGGAACATCCACGCGTACGCAAGCAGGTGGTGAGAGAGGAGCACCGGCTGGGCGTGCTGCAGATGGGTGTAGCCCGGCAGGATCGCCGTGGCATGGGCCTCGGCTGCGCTCACGAGGGCCCGGCGGAGCTCGAGCGTGGCCTCCATCATCTCACGGCTGAGTCGCTTTGCCGCGAGCCTGGTGTCGGTTGCCACCTGATCGTTCCGGGAGCGCCCCGTGTGCAGGCGCTTGCCCGCCTCGCCGATGCGGCGCGTGAGCTCGCTCTCGATCGCCATGTGAATGTCCTCATCGCGGATGTCGAAGGTGAACTCCCCCGCTTCGATATCCGCTTGGATGGCGTCGAGGCCATCGCAGATCTCGTCGCGATCCTCCTCGCTCAGGATTCCCTGGGCCGCGAGCATCGAGGCATGCGCCTTCGAGCCGGCGATGTCCTCGCGGTACAGATGGCGGTCGACCGGCAGCGACGCCCCGAACTCCTGGGTCCCCTCGGCGACGCCCGCCTCGAACCGTCCTCCCCATAGTGCCATGTGCGCAGTCCTTTCTCAGTCACGCGGCGGCTGCATCGCCGGCGGCCTACACCTACGAAAACGGCAGGGCCCAGGAGATGGCGTACGCCGCCGTGCCCAGCGCGTGCCGGTACTCCTTCAGGGAACACCCCATATCAACCTCCGGCACCGGTGGGACGCACAGATCGGCGACCAGGGCGTGCGGGCCCTTATGCCCTGGTCGCACCATCCCTTCAACGTTGAGGGAATCTGCTCAGCCTTTTTCACATCAATGTATGTCTTGAACATGCTTCCGTTCCTTTCGAGTTCTTCGCAGCTGGCAACAGGGTGGCTTAGCGCGCTGCGGCGTGAAGGGGGCCGGCGGAGCCCATCGTGAGGGGCATCGTTGCCGCAGCCGAAGCATGAGGCGCCGCGGACACCGATGCCGCAGACGCCTGCTTGAGCGCCCAGGTCTTGATGGAGAGCGCCTGGATGTTGATGAAGCCCTTGGCATCCGTCTGGTTGAAGGCGTCGTCGTTGTCGTAGGTGGCGAGGTTCAGGTCGTAGAGCGACCAGGCGCTCTTGCGGCCGACCACCACGCAGGAGCCCTTGTAGAACTTGAGCTTGACCTCACCGGTCACGTGCATCTGGGTCGAAGCCATGAAGGCATCGAAGGCCTGCTTGAGCGGGCTGAACCACTGGCCGTTGTAGACGAGGTCGGCCCATGCCTGCTCGAGCTCGAGCTTGTAGTGGAGGACGGAGCGCTCAAGCGTCAGGTCCTCGAGGGCCTTGTGGGCATTGATGAGCGCGAGACCGGCCGGCACCTCATAGCATTCGCGGGACTTGAGGCCCACGTAGCGGTTCTCGATCATGTCGATGCGGCCGTAGCCGTTCTCGCCGGCGATCCCGTTCAAGGTTCCGATGAGCTCAGGCAGGGGCAGGTGCTCCCCGTTCAGGCTGACCGGAACGCCCCCCTTAAAGCCGATCTCCACATAGGTGGGGGTGTCAGGCGCGTCCTCGGGCGCGGCGGTCATCGTCCAGATGTCCGCCGGGGGCTCGGCCCAGGGATCCTCAAGCACGCCAGCCTCGATGGCGCGGCCCCAAAGGTTGTCGTCGATGGAGTACGGCTTCTCGATGCTCGCCCCCACCGGCACGCCATGTGCTTTCGCATAGGCGATCTCATCGGGCCGCATGCCGAGATCCCACTCGCGGACCGGTGCGATCACCGTGAGCGAGGGATCGAGCGCGAGGATGGAGGTCTCAAACCGGACCTGGTCGTTGCCCTTGCCCGTGCAGCCGTGGGCCACGCAGGTGGCACCGTGCTTGTGGGCGGCCGCGACGAGATGCGCCGAGATCAGCGGCCGGGAGAGGGCCGAGAGCAGCGGGTACTTGTTCTCGTACATGGCGTTGGCGGCTATGGCGCAGGTGAGGTAGTCCTCGCAAAACTCCTGCTCCATGTCCACGACCTCGCAGGCGACGACACCGAGCGAGAAGGCCTTCTCCTTGATCTTTTCAAGGCCGTCGTGCTCCTGGCCCACGTTGCCAAGGACGGCGATGACGTCGAGGCCCTTCTCCTCCTGGAGCCACTTGATGCAGACGGAGGTATCGAGGCCGCCGGAGTAGGCGAGCACGACCTTCTGCTTGTCGGATACGGTCTGGGGTGCGGTTGCGTTGCTCATGGGGATGTCCTTTCGATTCATGATGGGTATCCGGATGAGCCACGAAGGCGCGCGATGCGCGATCGGAAGATTTCGTTGTGGGGAAGGCCCGACGCCCATAAAAAATGGTCCGTCGGAAATCCTCGACGAACCAAACGTGGACCCGGTGAAGGCCGATGCCTTCGCGAAGCTGGGCGACGTTATCGTCGTCGAGAAATCGCGCGGCGGCGTCGGTCGGCGCTATCGGCAGCGTTCTGGCTGAGAAGGATGGCCTGGACCATCATGCTCTCATATGTTGCCAGCTCGTTCTGCAAAGCGACTCCAAACCGAATGCCCGCCCGTGCGGGACGCGACGCGGGATGCGTACGCGTTGGAAGGCATGATACGTGAACGGCGCGCGGATGCGGTTGGGAATCTTGAAATGTTTCGCGTGGATTACAAGGCGTGGATGCGAATTGGCGGAACGCTCGTTGGCGGCTTCCCGTTTCTTGCAGCGGTTCCGCACGTGTTCTTGCAGGTCGCGACATGCGCTCCATCATCGGCAGGCCCATGCCCGCACGAGAGTCTCCTTTCTAGATGTGCGTGTCGTCTTTCATGCTTTTCCGACAAGATGGTCAAAAACCTCAACTTCTTGGGCATTCACAGGCAACAGGAGCCTGAACACGACTAACTATATGTATTCTCTCGACGGTGAAGCATAATTTCAGTTATGCACCAAGCTTAAGAAGCGAGGCCAGGAGCTGAGATATAGGCCCTCTTTTGCCCAAGAAGTTGTGGGTTTTGGCCACAGTCGGCTTCTAGCGCGAGGATTCGCGCTCAACGAGCTCCGTCGGAACGAACGTCTCGAGCGGGGGAACCTCGCCGGACAGGAGGGTGAGCAGCGCCTCGCAACCGCGCGCGGCGAGTTGGTCAGTGTGGCGCTGCACACTCGTGATCTGCGGGGAAGTAAGGCGTGAGTACACGGAGTCGTCGTACCCCACGAGGCGAACCTGCCCCGGAACATCGATGCCGGCTGTGCGGAGGGCGTTCAGGCACCCCACGGCCGCATGGTCGCTCGAGGCGAAGATGCCGTCGAAATCGCAGCCATGTTCGTCGAGGTAGCGCGTGATGAGCTCTTCGGCCTCCACCATGCTCGGTTTCGCACCGGTGATATAGATGAGATCGCTTTCCTTCGGCGCCCGGCCATGGGCTGCATGGGCCTCGCGGTACCCGGCCTCGCGGTCACGGCGACCGTAGTCGACGGTGAAACTCGACATGAACAGGATGTGCCTGCAGCCACGGTCGATCAGATGCTCGGTCGCCATCCGCGAGGCCTTGACATCGTCAGAGGATACGCGCGGGACAAACCGCGCGCTATCGGGATACCGGTCCACGCAGACCACAGGGATGCGGGAGGTCAGCAGATCGGCGTTCAGCTAATTCAAGCCGCTGATGCAGATGATGCCGTCCACGAGCTTGCTCGTGAGGGTGCGGAAGTAGTTCTTCTCGCGCTCCGCGTCATTGCCGCTGTTGCACACGAATACGGAATAGCCCTGCCCTGCCAGCTCGCGCTCCACATGAAGTGCGACACTCGAGAAGAAGTCGTTTGAGATGTCCGGCACGATCATGCCGATATTGCCTGACTTCGAGCTGCGCAGGCTGCGCGCCGCCATGTTGGCGACGTAGCCGCTCTCGTCGATGACCTTCTGGACCCGCTTCCTGGTCTCCTCGGAGAACCTGCCATTATCGTTTATGACGCGGGAAACGGTTGCAACCGAGACACCTGCCAGCTGTGCGATATCGCGTATAGACGGCCTGCCCGATGCCATCGCTGCCTCCCGATCGATCTAGACCGGCCATAGCCCCGGTCACCTCTTGGAATCATAGTATAAACGGTTTTGAGGAAACGATTACTCGTTTCCCGAGCGGCCCCGCTGCATATGAAGAGCGGGCGAAGCCCCGCGGGTAAACCCATCGGACTCCGCCCGCATCCGCCCCTCGCTCAGACGGCAACCGCTACCGGTTGACGCTCGCCATACGGAAATAGGTGTACGGCTTGCCCTTGAGCGAGATCGAAAGCTGCTGCACGTTCTCAGGACTCGTGCACCCCGCGAAGCCGCCATCTCCGATCGCGTGGATGTCCGCGCCAGTCTCCTTCATCTTCAGCGCGATCAGCCGCACGGTATCGGGGTCCGCGCCCTCAACCGAGCTGTTCAGGAACGTCATCGCCAGCGTACCGGGCTTATAGATATGCACGTACTGTACGAGCTCCTGAATCATGTGGGTCGAGATGCCGTTGCGGGAGCCGGGCGCCGGCAGGTCTATCACATCTGCACCGGCGTCGATGAGCCGACGGATCACATCTTTGGCATCGTAGTCTGCCAGCGGATCGCCGAGCACGCGCTCGTTCACGCCGTCCTCCCACTTCCCCGCGAAAAGCAGGACGCGGTCGCCATACCCCTCCTTGATCCATGCCGTGGTGGCGATCACGTCCTCAATGCTTGTCCCCGACCCGGGATTGCCACCGAGCACGATGAAGCTCGCACCCATCTCGACAGCACGGTCGACGTGCTCCGGCGTCGCCAACATGCCCTCAGGGTCATAGAGCTTCCGCTGATCAGGCGCGTTCTTCCCCGGGCAGCCCAGGTACACGCCGATCGGACGTCGGCAACGGGCCTTGAGCTCAGCAAACGTGAAGCCCTGGAGTCCTGGGTTATCCTCCTCGTTGTTGAAGTTGAACGTGTTGAGCATCACCATGTCAGCACCGAAGGCAAACAGAAGCTCGGAGTTGGTCACGCCGCGCACCAGGCCCTGGCTGGCGAAAAGCAGGTGCTGGCCCATGACCACGCGCCCCTCGCTCATGCGGATCGACTCCTTCAACGTCATGGCATCCCAGCCTTCAAAGTCTGAGGCGGATGCGGATATCAGGCGAACACGATCGGACATGATTATTCCTTTCGAAGGTTCCAGGGGGCACAACTATCAAATGCCGCTGCGGCCCACCCGAACGGCGCCCGCAGCGGTCGGAAGCAGGCTCAGCCTTGGTCGTTGACGGCGTCATAGCCGAACAGGTACGTGAGGATGGCGGTTCCAAGGAGCGCCACGACCATGGCGATGCAGAAACCGACGAAGCCCTCACCAAGGAAAAGCGGGAAGGAGAGGATGCCCACAGGGCCGCCCGCCGTCGCGGCGGCATTCGAGAAGCCCGCGATGGCGCCCGCAATCGAGCCCATGCCCACTGCAATGTAGAACGGCTTCTTATACTTTAGGTTCACGCCGTAGATGGCGGGCTCGGTGATGGAGAAGAAGCCGGTCACGAAAGCCGAGAACGCCGTCTCCTTGATGTCAGGATTCTTGGAGCGCAGGGCCACTCCCAGCGCGGCCCCAGCCTGCGCCCAGTTCGAGGGACCGGTCACCGCGTTGATGGTGTTGCGTCCGTAGGCCGAGAGGTTCATCTGCCCGATGGGAATGATGCCCCAGTGCAGGCCGACGACCACGAGCACCTGCCAGAGGCCACCGAGGACGGCGCCACAGAGGATGGGGGAAAGGTTGTAGATCCAGGTGTACGCGTCCGTGAGGCCGTTCTGCAGCAGCGACATGACGGGACCGATAGCCATGAACATGGCCGGCCCCACCAGGAGCAGGGTGAACAGGGGGTTCAGGATGTTCTTCACATACGGGTGCAGCACCTTGTTGAGGAAATGCTCCACGACGCTCATGAACCAGATCGTCACGATGATGGGGATCACCGTCGAGCCGTAGCCCTGCGCGGGGCCGACCACGGGGAATCCGAAGAAGGTCAGCTGCGGGTCAGCACCAACGACGGCCTTTGAGCACATGGCGATGCCGAGCATAACGGCGATGATCGGGTTCGCCTTGAAGCGGCGCGCCGAGGTGAACGCGAGCGCGATGGGAAGCGAGGAGTAGATGGCATCCCCCACCGTGTTGAGCATGATGTACTCGCCGCTCGTATTCGACAGGCCGAAGAACGTCGTCGCAACCATCAGGAGCGCCTTCAGCATACCGCCGCCGATGAGGGCGGGAAGCACCGGCGTGAAGATGCTCGTCACGAGATCGACCACGCGGTCGACAGCCTTGCCCTTCACCTTGAGATCGTCTTTGCTCGCCACATCACCGTCAGCCGAACCGCCCAGCGTGACCCCCTGGGCCCCGATCGCGTCATACACGTCGCCAACCGTGTTGCCGATGACAACCTGGAACTGGCCGCCCTGCTCCACCACGGCGACGACACCCTTGGTCTTCTCGACAGCGGCCTTGTCCGCCTTCGCGCTATCTTTGAGCTTGAAGCGCAGACGTGTGGCGCAGTGCGCCAGCGACGCCACGTTCTCCTTGCCGCCAACGCCCTTGAGGACGTCGGAGGCGAGCTGGTCGTATGAACTCATGGTGTACCTCCTTCAAGGGCTCCCATCCAACGTGCGCCCACTCCGCAGATTGATTGGGTAACCGTTTACACAGCAAAGGATACGACATGTTGAGTAAACGTATACTCAATCAATGGGGGCGTCAGGTGAACGGCTATATTCCGCCGAGTAACCGGATGGGAAGACGGTTACCCGCCTGCGTTACCCACACCTCCGACAGCCGCATTCAGACACCACCAAACGCGGCACCGTGCAAGCGGCCCGCACGAAAGCGCCCCCGCCACACCATGGCAGGGGCGCCGAAATACGTGATGTGCGGGGGCACTACGCCTTGTCTACGGCCTCAAGATGCTGGGTCTCCCCTATCTCGGCGATCATGTCGATGCGGGTCTGATGACGGCCGCCCTCAAATTCCGCATCCAGCCACTCATCGACGATCATCTTCGCGAGCTCGGAGCCGACCACGCGGGCGCCAAATGCGAGAATGTTCGTGTTGTTGTGCTCGCGCGAGAGCTTGGCCGTGTACGGCTCCGAGCACACCACCGCGCGCACGCCCTGGATTTTGTTGGCGGCGAGGCTGATGCCGACGCCCGTGCCGCAAATGAGGATCCCCAGGTCAACCTCGCCGGACGACACGGCCTTCCCCACGCGGTACCCGGACACGGGGTAGTTGAAGCGCTCCGTGCTGTCGGTGCCGAAGTTCACGACCTCAATGCCGCGCTCCTTCAGGTGCTCGGAGATGATGTTCTTGAGCTCGACGGCCGTATGGTCGTTGCCGATTCCGATCTTCATATCAATAATCCTTTCCCTGGCGAAGGTCCTCGAGGCACTCCGCATACGGTTTACCCTTACCGAACAGCGCGCTGGTGCCGAGGACGAATCCGTCCACGCCCCGTGCGGAAAACTCGCGCACGCGCGCTGGGCTGCAGGCGCCGTCGATCATGAGCTTGAATCCATACTCATCCTTGAGCGCCGCTAAGCGATCGATTTTCTTTGCGATGAAGTCAATGAACTTCTGACCGGCGAACCCTGGATTCACGGTCATCACCATGACGTAATCCGCAAGGTTGAGCATCTCTGAGACGGTCTCGATCGAGGTATCGGGGTTGATGACCAACCCAGCGGACGCACCTCGCTCTTTGATGTGCGCGAGCGTCTTCACCACATAGCGCTCAGACTCAGGGTGGATGTAGATGATGTCGACGCCGGCGTCGAGGAAGAGATCCACCTTGGCGCTCGGGTTCTCGACCATGAGGTGGCAGTCGATGGGCTTGTCCGTGGCGGCGCGGATCGCCTTCACGTCCATGAGCCCCATGGTGATGTTGGGCACGAAGGTGCCGTCCATGATGTCGCAATGGAAGATGTCGACGCCCGCGGTGTCAAGCACCTGGACCTCATCACGCAGCGCGCCGAAGTCTGCGCACATCATGCTCGAACACAATAGCATGGCAGTGCTTCCCTTCTGTTGAATGACCTGTTGACAGGCGATGGCGTCTTGCCTCCACCGCTGTTCGATTGCCAGAACAATACGTAGGTAATCGTTTACTCAATTGATGATACCACGAGATGAGAAAACGTATACTCAAACAGACCGCAAATTTACCGAACAGGTCGTTTCACCTGATCCGACCCAAGAGGGCGCCCGGCAGCTGCAACCCCTATCGGTTGGCGCTTGCCATACGGAAATAGGTGTATTGCTCACCTTTGAGTGACACGGAGAGCTGGTGGATGTTTTAGGCATCGAGATACCGGTGAAGCCGCCGTCGCCAATCGCATTGATATCGGCGCCCGTCTGCTTCATGAGCAGTGCGATCTGACGGATCGTATCCACATCGGCACCTTCAACTGAACTGTTGAGGAACACCATGGCGAGCGTGCCGGGCTTATACGTGTGCGTGAGGGTCACGAGGTCCCGGATGTCCGAAACGGTGATGCCGCTCCTGGTTCCAGGACACGGCAGGTCGATCACATCGGCACCGGCATCGATCAGACGCTTGACCATCTCACGTGAGTCGAACGAAGCCGTAGGGTCACCCAGGACCTTCTCGGTCACACCGTCCTCCCACTTGCCGGCGAACACGAGCACCTCGTCCCCATACCGCTCCTTTATCCAGCGCGTGGTCTCGATGATGTCCTCGAGCTTGGTACCCGTTCCGGGATCACCGCCGAGCACGATGAAGTCGACGCCCCACGCAACAGCTTGCGCCACGTGTTCGGGAGATGCGTGCATGCCCATGGGGTTATATCGCCCCTCATCTTGCGCACCGGGCACGACATATGGCGAGCAACCTAGATAGATGCCGATAGGTCGGTAACCGCAGCGCTCCTTGAGCTCGGCGTAGCTCAAGCCATGCAGGCCAAGATTCATGGACGGGTCATCGAAGTCGAAGGCGTTCAAGAGCACCATATCCGCACCGAAGGCGAACATGAGCTCTGAGTTGGTCACATGCTGTACAAGACCCTCCCCATCGCATTGATGAGACAGTGCTGTCCCATGACAGCACGACCTTCCGACTTTTGAATGGAGAGCTTGAGATCTGCCGGGGTCATATGCACAAAATCACGCTTTGAAGCCGAGATGAGACGAATCATGTCGTGTGACATGCTCTCTCCTTTCACGTACAAAACGATTAACAGTTGCATGAAAGCGAGCTGGGGCACGATAGCTCTCAACCGTTGCACCGCACCCGAAAACAGGAGGCCCGTACGCAACGAGCCTCCCTATCGAGCAGTGGCCTCCGGACCATGTGGCCTGAAACGCCACGCCGGAACTTCCTACCCCAGGGTCTCACCGTTCGTGGCTATAACACGCTGGTACCAGAAGAAGCTGTCCTTACGGTGCCGGGCGAAGTCACCTGTGCCGTCATCGTGCCGATCCACGTAGATGAAGCCGTAGCGCTTCTTGATCTGGCCCGTTGTGAACGCCACCAGATCAATGGGCCCCCAGGTGGTGTAGCCGAATATGTTGATACCGTCCTCCTCGATGGCGGCCTTGAGGTTGGCGATGTGATCGCGCAGGTAGTCGATGCGATACGTGTCGTGGATCCGCAGCTCGCCGTCCTCGATAACCGGCTCGTCAACTGCGCCGAGACCGTTCTCCACATCGAACAACGGCACATCGTATCGATCATTCATGACGTTCAGGAAATAACGGAAACCCGTGGGGTCCATCTGCCAGCCCCAGGCGCTCGCCTTGACGTAGGGGTTCTTGACACTGGTGGACAGGTTGCCGGCCACCTCATCGTCCGTGAGCTCGCGCGTGGTCACCACAGCCGAGCTGTAGTAGGAGAACGCCATGAAATCCGACTTGCCGACAGCGAGAACAGCAGCATCCTCATCTGAGCAAGTGAAGTCAGCGGCACCGTGCTTGGCCTGCACACGCCTGGCCCAGCTGGGATAGCGCCCGCGCACCATGGTGTCTGCGCAGTAGAAGAAGCACTCCTGCATGGCCTGCTGGTTGGCGAGAGCATCGGCCGGATCGCAGGTATACGGGTAGGAGCATTGACCGGCGATCATGCAGCCCACGCGCAGCTCGGGATCGATTTCGTGAGCAGCCTGCACCGCCAAGGAAGAGGCGACCATCTGGTTGTGCGTCTCCACGATGCGCCGTGGGTTCTCAGGGTCGAACATCATGAGCACGTTGATCTCGTTGAAGGTGACCCATTTGTCGATGAGGCCGCGATACTCGGTGAAGCAGGTGCGCGCGAACGCCACGAACTCATCGATCATGGCGCGGTTGTCCCATCCGCCGTAGGTCTCCTCGAAATAGATGGGCTCGTCGTACTTGTACAGGGTGATGACCGGGTCCATACCTAGGCGCCGCGCCTCGGTGAACACCTGTCGATAGAACTCAACACCTTCCCTGTTCACACCGCCGGCCACGCCCTGCGGGTAGATGCGCGCCCATGACACCGTGGTGTTGAACGTGGTGAACCCCATCTCGGCGAACAGGGCGAGATCCTCGCGCCAGTGATGGTAGAAGTCGGTGGCATCATGGTTGGTGTAGCTCACATCGTCGAACAGCTCGTAGCGTGCGCCCTCGGGAAGGCGGTCGAACTGGCGCATGACCCCTCGGGCGCCGTCGGCGGCGCGATAGTACACCGGACGGTGCCCGATACCGGCATCCGGACCGGCGTAATCAATCTGGACGGGGCTTTTGCCGCCCTCGTTCCAACCGCCCTCAACCTGGGCGGCGCTGATTGAACCGCCCCATAGGAAATGCTCAGGAAATGACATGATGAAATACCTCGCTGTAGCGAAAACGAATTGACGAACATGAGTTGGCGAGCTATCCGAGGTCAGCGCCGTTGGACTCGCATACGCACTTATACCAGTGGAAGCTGTCTTTGCGGTAGCGCTTGAAGCTGCCCTGGGGCGTACCGTCATCCGCCGCGTCCACGTACACGAAACCGTAGCGTTTGCGCATCTCACCGGTGCCGGCGGAGATCAGGTCGATGCAACTCCACATGGTGTAGCCGATGAGGTTCACGCCCTCATCAACGGCCTCGCCCATCTTGGCGATATGGTCGCGCAGATACTCGATGCGATAGGGATCGTGGATGGTGCCGTCGTCCTCAAGCGTGTCGATGGCGCCGATGCCGTTCTCAACAATGAGCAGCGGCGTGTCGGGATAGCGATCGGACAGCATGTTCAGCGCGGTCTTGAGACCCTCGGGGTCGATCTGCCAGCCCCAGTCGGTCGCGCTCACGTAGGGGTTCTTCACGCCGTGCTGCATCATATTGCCGGCGCCGCTCTCTCCCTCATCGGCATGCGTGGTGGCGCAGCTCGAACTGTAATAGGAGAATGCATAGAAGTCCGCCTTGCCGGCCATGAGGTCCGCAGCGTCTTCGTCGGAGACCTCGAGCGTCACGCCATTCGAGGCGAGCAGACTTTTCGCATAAGAGGGATAGGCGCCGCGCACTTGCGTATCGCCGTAGAAGAACATCGTGTCACGCATGTACCTCTGCGCGGCGGCGACATCTGCCGGGTCGGGCGTGAGAGGATAGCAGAACGTGCCGGCGATCATGCAGCCCACCTGGTTGTCGTGATCGATCTCATGTCCAAGCTGCACCACGCGCGCGGCGGCGACCATCTGGTTGTGCGCCTCCTCATACAGACGCTGACGTGCGGCCTGATCGACATCAGGGTTGCTCCGCTCCATGAGTTTCAGAATATTGAGCTCGTTGAAGGTGATCCAGTGGTGCGATAGGCCCTGGTACTCAGTCATGCACACACGGGAGAACTCGACGAACTCATCGATGAGTTTGCGGTTGGACCAGCCACCCCAGTCGGAGATGTAGAAGAACGGCATGTCGTACTTGTACAGCGTGATGATGGGCTCCATGCCCAGTCGGTTGCACTCCGTGAGCACATTCCGGTAGAACTCGACGCCCGCTTGGTTCACACCGCCCGCCACACCGGTCGGGAAGATGCGCGCCCACGAGATGGTGAGGTTCAACGCCTTGAAACCCATCTCGGCGAGCAGGGCGAGATCCTCCCTCCAATGGTGGTAGAAGTCGGACGCCACATGGTTGGAGTAGTTCACCCCGTCCTTGATGATCATCTTGGCTCCCGCGGGTAACTGACCGGAGAAGAGCATCATCGTTCCCTCGGTGCCATCGGGCATCTCGTAGTACCCATAGCGAAACGCGCTGTTGCGGTCCACGCTCACCATGTAGTCGACCTCGGTGGGCGACTTGCCGTCCTCGTCCCATGCACCTTCGATCTGCGCGGCGGAGATGTCCCCGCCCCACAGAAAACCATCTGGGAATGACATGCGTTGCGTCCTTTCATTAGATGAGTTGCACTGACGAGCGAACGCTCTATTTGGCCTCGATGCCGGATGCGGCGTCCCCCTGAAGCTTTGCCGCCTCCCGAGCCGCTTTGCGAGCCGCCTTCTTCGCGGCCTTCTTCTCCTCTTCCTCAAGCAAATGCTTCTCGAACATGCGCCAGAAGGGGATGTAGATGAGCAGGCCGATGATGAAGCAGCCGGCGGTCACGATGAGCGCGCGGAAATCACCGGTGCCCAGCGGGCCCAGGATGAACGGCGGCGTCGCCCAAGGCATCGTGACGAAGAACTTCGCACAGAGCCCCAGGGCGAAGAACCCATACGAGAATACGGCGGAGACCAGGGCGATGATGATGAACGGGATGATCAGGAACGGATTCAGCGCCACGGGAAGGCCGAAGATGACCGGCTCGACGATGGTGAACACGGCGGCGGGCAGACAGGCCCAACCGAGGGTGCGGAGGTATTTGACCTTTGAGGTCACCATAAGGAAGATCAGAGGCCAAACCAGCGCAGGCCACGTGGAGATGCGGTCGATACCGGAGTTGGTCCAGATGTGCGGCAGAGCCTGGCCGGCGGCCATGGCAGCCGCGTTCTCCTCCGTCCACATGAGCGTGAACGGCTGGAAGATCGGGGTGGTCCACATGTTGTCGCCGTGCAGGCCCACACTCCACAGCAGGGCGGAGACGGTGCGATCGAGCACATAGACGCCCATATTATCCGCTGCAGACACCAAGGGCGTGAGGGCCGTGGTGAGGAAGGCGACCAGATCAAAATCAAGCAGCGTGCGGATGAACCAGCACACCGTGAGGACGACGGCGAACGGGATGAGGGAGGTGAACGCATTGCCAATCGCCGGCGCCACAGACTCGGGCATCTTGATGGTGATGTTGCGATCAGTCACGAGCTTGTACAGCCGCACGCCCAGAAGCGATGAGATGATCACGGCGAACAGGCCCGTCGCGGAGAACGCGGTCACTGAGATCTGCCCGTCCACCACGCCGTTCAAGGTGAAGACGAAGAAGATCGCCAGACCGAGCACGCCGCAGGTCTTCTGGTTCTCGCCGAGCTTCTCGGCGTAGGACATCGGGATCGCCACGGCACAGTAAGCGGACAGGAAACTCATCGTCAGGCTGTTCATGACCAGAAGCTTCTCAGTGAAAGGCGATATGAAGGGCAGCAGCACGACACCGCCAATGGCATCGGTGCCGAGGAGCGCGATGATCAGGAACAGCGAGCCGATGATGATCAGGGGCATGACGGCGATGAGGCCGTTTTGGACGGCCTGAATCGCTGGGAGCTCGGCGAATTTCGCGACCGGGCCGGAGAATTTCATCATGAGGTCGGTGAACGCCTCCGTGGGAGATTTCTTGGTCTGCTCTTCCATGTCGGTCCCTCCTTTACGTTGGGGAAACAAGTGCTTTGTCGGACGTCAGGTGAAATCAGCCGCGCACGGCCTTGTACATATCCACGAACTCCTCAGCCAAGATGCCGAAACCTTCGGCGCTCATGAGCTGATCCTCGGCATGCGTCAACATGAGGCACATGGGCGTTGGATCACCTGATGCCTCCTGCTGGATGAGGCCGAGATGGGCATGGTGTCCGGTGGCGTACAACTCTCTGCCCTGGGCGATGGATGCGCCCGCCGCTTCGAAGTCTCCGTTTTTCGCCTGATGAATGGCCTCGATGTAGCAGCTGCGCGCAGCGCCCACAGCTGCGATGATCTCGAAACTCGTGGAAGTGAGTTCCTCGAAGCTAGTCATCGAGCACCTCCTGGACGAACTCGAGGATGGCCTCTCCGTCCATGCGGCCATAGGCGCTCATCTCGATGGGCTCAACGGGGCAGGACGCCAGGGATCGGACCTTCTCCAGGTTGAAGCGGACCTGGGGCCCTAGCAGCACGATATCGGCGCCCTCCACAGCTGTTGCAGCCTCAGCCATGGGATAGGCGTCGATCTCGCACTCATAGCCCTCCTCTGCCGCCGCGTTGCGCATCTTCGTCACCAGAAGACTGGTGGACATGCCCGCAGCGCAAATCAAAACGATCTTTCTCATAGTGCACCCCTTCTTTATTCGGCCATGTGTGGTCATTCACTTGCGGCAGCCTTTCTCTCTGCCGCATGATTTATCGATAAAGCAACCATACTCATTTCTCTTGGAGAATTTGAGCAAACGTTTTCTCACTTCAGTTGAGCGGTAGGAAATCTTCGGTAAATGGTTTATCGATAAATCAACTGTTGAAACTGCCGTTACGACGCTTTGGCTATCATGAGGGGAAACTTCGTCACCAAGGAGCCCCTCCCCATGATCTCAATCTACGACCTTGCGAAACTAACCGGGGTGAGCGCCACCACAGTCTCAAATGTCCTCAACGGACGAGGAAGGTTCTCCGAAAAAACGCGCAAGCTGGTGCTCGATGCGGCTGCTGAACACGGTTATGTCACCAACCTTGCGGCGCGCGGATTGCACAGCGGCATCTCGCATACGGTCGGCATCATCACCCCCGACGTGAGCAACGAGTACTTCTCGTCCAT
>OBWZ01000307.1_pt1 | contig 19361 bp, 22 predicted proteins | sample 1476561 | NCBI WGS metagenome assembly OBWZ01 (sample SAMEA2580138, study PRJEB22360) | human gut metagenome | biome: human gut; feature: human-associated habitat; material: faeces | place: Denmark | collected 2008/2010 | reverse complement strand
AGCTACGGACTTACAGAAAGCACAGCTCGAGCAGTTAAGAGCGCAGACGGATAAGTTGAAAGCAGATAGCAATGATATTCCTGATGAGAGCGTACAGAACAAAATGGATGCTATCACTGGTATTGTAGATCAAATGCAACCACTTGGAGATGATGACGTATGACACAACCAATGTTATTACTATCGCCTAAGTTCAAGGATTTCCTTCGCTTAGACACTGAGCGAGAATTTCTGGAAGGTGTTACAGCCTGTGGTAAAACAACCGTCGGCATTTTCAAATTCATGTGTAAGGTTGCAAATAGCGGCATAAGGTTTCATGTTATCGCTGGTGCTGATCTAGGTACAGTGGAAAAAAACGTCATAAATGGAGAGCGGATGCTGCTCGATCAATTCGACGGAGTAGCAGAGTACTATCCATCCGGTAAACGTAAAATCAGATTGCCTCATATTGAGTATCAAACAAACAAAGGCACTAAGATCATTTACATATGTGGATATGACAATAAAAAGCGGTGGCAGAAAGTGCTTGGTGGTCAAGTAGGATGTGTGTATGTTGATGAGGTAAACATTGCTGATATGGAGTTTTTGCGTGAGATATCCCACCGTTGTTTTTACATGATGACGACTTCAAACCCTGATGATCCTTCTCTTCCTGTATATGATGAGTTCCTCAACCGTTCAAGACCCTTAAAAAGATACCGGAAGGATTATCCGGAAGAACTGCTTGATATGCTGAATCAGCCAGCAGAGAAAGGCTGGATACATTGGTATTTCAACTTTAATGACAATGCAGCGCTTACGCAGGAAGCCATAGAGCGCAAGAAAAAGGCAGTGGCACCTGGTACGAAAATGTATAAGAATAAGATTCTTGGCCTACGTGGTCGTGCTACAGGGCTTGTATTTCCGAATTTTGGTAGAAGTAAAAATGTCATATCAAAAGCCGATGCGAAGAAATATACGTATCGGTACTTTACTGTTGGCGTTGATACATCGTACTCAGCGAATAGTCCGGATACCATTGCTTTATTGTTCATCGGCATTACGACCTGCGGCAAAGTCATCATACTAAACGAGGAAGTATACAACAACGCTGATCTGAATACACCGCTTGCGCCAAGTGACGTTGTAAGAAGACTTATAGACTTTCTTGACAGAAACAGGGAGGATTGGGGATTTGCAAAAAATGTATTTGTTGACTGCGCAGACCAAGCTACGCTGACAGAGTTATACAAATATAAGCGGACTCACCCGTGTATTTATACATTTAACGACGCATGGAAAGAAACAACCATCATTGACCGTATCCATATGCAGCAAGGGTGGATATATCATGGTGATTATCTAGTTGTTGATGACTGCGTACATCACATCAGAGAGCTGGAGGTTTACAGTTGGCAGGAAGACAAATACGAGCCAGAAGATAGAAATGACCATACGATCAATGCTGGTCAGTATGGATGGCTGCCATTTGTGCAGTATATCAAGACATCCGATCCATAGGAGGTAGGCAATGAAACTATTTAATAAAGCAAAGAACGTGATAAGAGCATGGCTTGATATCACACCTGCGCAGAAGAACATTTATTATCTAAATGAAACATTTAACTTTGAGTCTAATGCGATAAAAAATCGTATATGGATGCGAGGCGATCCAGAAGAACTTGATGAGTTTTACAAACAACTAGAGCGCGACAATTCATACTTCTGGGCAGCGAGCCCCCGTATAAAGATACGCAAGATTCATTCAGGTCTTCCTTCGTTGATGGTGCAGGTCCTTACTGATATCGTAATACGCGATTTAAATAGCATCGAGGTCGAGGCGCGGCAAATAGATTGGGATAACATCAGCAAAGATAACAATTTCAATGAGGTTTTACGTAAGGCAATTAAAGAAGCGCTGTTCATTGGTGACGGCGCTTTTAAAATCTCATTTGATAAGAAGCTTACACAATATCCAATTATAGAGTTTGTTCCTGGGGATAAGGTGGAAATCGTCTATGAACGTGGCCGTTTTGCGGAATGTGTATTCAAGACTGAATATAAGCACGCACACAAGCGTTATGTTCATTACGAGCACTACGGCAAGGGGTACATCAAAAATGTTTTAACAGAATGGGGCATGGATGATCCTTTGCCATTATCAACTATCCCTCAAACAGCTAACATTATTGATGTTGCCTTCGCTGGCTATAAATTGCCGGATGAAAAAGGTGAAAATGAAGTCTACGGTCGATTTGCAATGGCTGTACCGTTCAAGATTAAGGATAGCACAAAGTGGGAGAATCGCGGAGAAAGTATTTTTGATAAGAAAACATCATCCTTTGACGGGCTGGATGAGATTATCAGCCAGTGGGTAGATGCTGTAAGAGCCGCCAGGACAAAGCAATATATTCCGGAGGCGCTTATTCCTCGTGATCCAGAAACAGGGCAGATGCTGCAATTCAATCAATATGATGATAGATTCCTGATGATAGAAGGCAACATGAAGGAAAAAGGTGAAAATCAAATCAATGTCACGCAACCTGTCATCCCTTCTGAGAATTATCTACAATCTTATATTTCTTTCCTAGACCTCTGTTTGCAGGGAGTTATATCACCATCTACATTAGGTATTGATACAAAAAAGATGGATAATGCGGAAGCACAGAGAGAAAAAGAAAAAACCACGTTGTATACAAGAAATATCATCATTGAAGCGATACAAAAAACACTTCCTGAGGTAATAAACTGCGTTATCAAGGCATTTGATACTTACACAAAAAATTCGAGTGGTAACGATGTCGATGTTACAGTTAATTTCGGGGAATATGCAAGTCCATCGTTTGAAGCGACTGTGGAAACTGTTGCTAAAGCAAGACCAGGCAAAGTCATTATGTCAGTTGAGGCATCGGTTGATGAAATGTATGGTGATAGTAAAGATGAGGAATGGAAAGCAGAAGAAATAAAGCGGCTACGTATTGAAAATGGCGTCATGGAAACTCAAGAGCCTGTTATATCAGAGTTTGATGATTTAGGCGGTACGATACCTACACCAGAAGATTATGAAGGTGAATAATGGCAAAGAAAGTGAAAGATCCATATGCACTGAGGGATATCTTCAAGGAAATGGAGATGGAGCTCGTGGCATCACTGCGCCGTAACTTTATCAATCATAAAGTTGAAGAACAGGCGCACGGATTTAGCTGGGAAATGTGGCAAAAGGCTAAACTGCGTAACTTGCAGGAGTACCGCAAGGAGACAACCAGCGTCATATACAGGTTTAAAAAGCGAATCAGCGCAGCGATTGAGCAGGTCTTACGTAATCACTTTAGCGTAGGAGAGCGTAAAGCTGATATTAAACTGCCGCAGGATGGAGTCAGCACTGCTCTGCCTGGCGAAGAACCTCCACAGGAAAAACAGTTTTTCAGCATGAACAAGAAAAAGCTTGACGCACTGATCAAATCAACAAAAAATGACTTTGAGGATGTGCAACAAGCTGTATATCGCAAGATGGATGACGTGTACCGTCAAACAATCTTTAAGACTGAGTTTCAGCTGTCCAGCGGGGCTATATCACTTGGTAAGGCAATCGATAAGGCTACAGAGGATTTTCTTGCCAAGGGCGTTAACTGTATAGCCTATAAAGATAAAAACGGCGAGATTATAAGATACGTGAATATTGCAGACTATGCGGAAATGGCATTGCGCACAGCGAGCCATAGAGCAACATTACTCGGTGAGGGCAGCAAGCGTGACGAGTTAGGTGTGCATCTGGTCTTTGTATCAGCCCATGCGAACGCCTGTAAGCTTTGTTTGCCTTGGCAGGGACAAATACTCATTGATGATGTTTTTAGCCATCCCAATGATGAATACATTGCAAAATACAAAGAGAAGTATAAGCTGCTGTCCGATGCTATTAAGGCAGGACTTCTGCACCCAAATTGCAGGCACACGCTTGCTACGTACTTTGAGGGCGTGACAAGGCTGCCAAAACCGCAAGACCCAAAAATAGCCCTAGAAAATTACAACTATGAGCAGCGGCAGCGAAAGCTGGAACGAGAAATCAGAAAACGTAAAAGGATACTTGCTGGAACTGTGGAGGACGAAGACCGGAAAGAGGCAAGAGCTGGTCTAAGGCAGGCACAGAAAAATCTTAGAGACTTTCTGGATGCACATCCTGAATTTAAGCGCAGCCAACGCAAGGAGAAAGTGCACGGTACTTCTGTGAAGCTTGGCAATGGGACGGGCGGCGCCGCTGCCAAGTCTAAAGGTAAATACGTCGAGTCAATTACCCCCTCAGAGATTGACAAGTACATCGAAAAGTACGAAAATGAAATAAAGGATTTACCGGTTGAGAATGCTTATGTCATTCAAGAGGATGGCAAGGTCTTAAAATATGTAGGTAAAGAGGCAGCTGTAGCCTTTGAAGATGCAATACTGAAAAACGCAACGTTGCTGCATAATCATCCCGTTATCACCGGAGAGCCAAGCAATAGCTTTCAGGAGGACGATTTTGCATTTCTGCAGAATTTCGGAACAGAGATTAAACGGCTGCGAGCTACTTATGGCAATACGCGCTATGAAGTAGAGGTACTAAAGGACCTCAGTGAGGTATCATATCGGGATATAAAGTTAAGAGCGAGCATGGACGTGGATATATTTGCTGAATTTATTGATTTTGGAGATCTAGCCTTTGAGCTGTTAGATAGGGAGGGATATGTTAGATATGCCAAAACAAAAGTTGAATAAAAAGCAGCAAGAGCTTTGGGACGAATTACAGCGTAAAACTGATGAGTTTTATGACAATGTCCCCGAAGAAGAAAAGCAGAAGTGGCCTAATGGTGATCTATACCTCCCTCTTAGAGTCATGGAGCAAGAGTATTTAAAAAGAATTAGAGAAGCAGCAAACGAGCACTCATAAACTGGGTGCTTTTTTAGTGGAGGAACATCGTGAAAAAGGCAAATAGGAAGCAGCAAAAGATTGTGCAGGAACTTGATTACAAGATTGATGAGTACTATAAAACACATGATGATGAAAGTGATGATTTATTTCGCATGCAAGCACATTATCACAAGAAAATAAAAGAAGCTGGTAAAAGAAATGTGCATGCATAGCTTTTGTGAGACAGTAGAAGACCAGTATCATGATAAAAGATTGATGTGCAGGACGTTGAAAATAAAGCGTTCCTGCATTTTTTGCGGAAGAACGGAAAGAGAGGTAAGGCACGTGAAAGACCCACCCAAGCGCAAACTACCGTATTTTGGTAAGCATTTGAAGTGAAGGACGGTATAGAGTTAAGGAGGTGATTAACATGTCTTGTAAAAAGAAAGGTAAAGGCGGACGTAAATAGTTTGCTTTTTTATGCCCAACCATGACAAGGCTTTAAAAGGTGCATGTCCGAAAGGATAGGGGAGCACACCCGAATAAACAGGAGGAAATTAAAAATGAGAAATTACCTAAGATATCCGTTGAATATTCAGCTTTTTGCAGAAAATGGAAGCAACGGAGAAGGTGGCAATGCTGGTGCACAAGCAGGAGCACAAGGAACCGCTACTCAACAGATTGATTACGACAAGCTCGCGGAAGTTGTTTCAAAACGTTCAGCTGGAACAGAAGACAAGGTGCTACAAGGATATTTTAAACAGCAGGGATTGACACCAGAACAGGCCAGTGAAGCAATGAATCAATATAAGCAGGCGCAGGCAACTAAACAGCAGGAAGAAGCACAACGTATCCAGACTATGCAGCAGGAAAATGCACAACTGAAAGCACAAATCCTGAACTCACAGATTGATGCGAAAGTCGCAGAATTAGCAGGGACGCTAGGAGTGCAGGCTGAAAAAGTACCATTTTTAAGTAAGCTTGTAGACCGTGCAAACGCAACAAAAGAAGATGGTACGCTGAACGATGACAACATCAAAACGGCCATTGAAACAGTTTTAAAGGCATTCCCTGATTTCAAGTCCACAACACAAGCAGGAGGATTCCAGCAGATTGGCGGAGGGAATCAAGGCACTGCAGGCGGAAATGGTGTCGATGATCAACTTGACAATATTTTCGGAGTAAAGAAAAAATAGGAGGGCTATATAAATGGCAGAATTAAATTATGTAACGCAATTTTGGCCACGTATCATTGAAATGTACGGGCACTTGCTAATGTCTAATGAGTTGTATAATACAAATCAGGACATTCAGATTATCAATACAAAAGATATCCGATTACCAAAAATCACAGTATCCGGTTATAGAGATCACAATCGTAAGACGTTATCATTTAACACAGGTTCTTATGGTAACGACTTTGAAACAAAGACATTGGACCATGATCGCGATATCGAATTCGCGATTGACCCTATGGATGTTGACGAAACGAATCAGATTGTTTCCTTAGCAAACATTCAATCACGTTTTGAGAAGACGCAGGCTATTCCTGAATTAGATTGTTACACCTTCTCTAAGCTCTACACAGAGGCAAAACGTGTTGGTGCAAAAATCAGTAATACAGCGATCACAACCGCAAATATCCTTTCTGATTTTGACGCAAATATCGAGGCAATGGAAGAAGCAGGAGTACCTTTAGAACGTGTTATCATGTACTGTACACCTGCATTTAAAACTAAACTGAAAAACGCAGAAGGCATCCAGCGTACCTTGGAGGTATCTGGTGGCGCGAAGAATATTGATCGTCGTGTACGCTCATTGGATGATATCAGCACTATTAAGACTGCGCCGGCAAGCCGCTTAAAGACTGCTTTTGACTTCACAGAAGGCTTCCAGGTAGCAAGTGCAGGAAAACAAATCAATTACATCATGATTGACCCTGAGGCACAGGTATCCCGCGTCAAATACTCTTATATCAAGGCATTTACACCAGGTCATGACAGCCGCACTGCGGACAAATACCTTTATCAGAACAGACGTTTCAACGGAACATTCGCATTGCTGGATGATCTGCTGAAACAGGGATGTATCATCAATGCAGAAGCGGAGGGATAAGCATGAAAGCATTAAAAGACAATAAAGAGTACACCATTGCCGAAGAGCAGAAGCATGCATACCTTGAAGAAGGATACGATATCTATGGGGAGGATGGAAAACTGCTGGAATACTCTCCAAAGAAGAAAATCGCATACAGTGAATATGCTGCTTTGGAAAAAGAAAATCAACAGTTAAAGAAAAGAATCAAGGAGTATGAAAAGGAACAAAAGAAAGCAGGTGAATAGCATGTATGCAACACCTGAATACTACACCGCTAATTACAGCGGTACCCTCATATCACAAGACGAGCTACCCAAGGCCTTAAAAGATGCGGAGTACAGCATCGACCACCTTTGTTTTGGTCGCATCAAAGGAAAAGGGTATGATAATCTATCACCTTATCAGCAAGAACTCATAAAACGTGCTGTATGCTTGCAGGCTGATTATATCAAGCAGTATGGTCCATATATCAATAGCCCACTAAAAGGCTATAGCGCAGGCAGCACAAAAGTCGAGATGGCCAACGTAACCTACGGCGGTATCAGCACTACACAAGAGATAATCAATCTATTAGAGGATACAGGACTCAGATGCCTGGTGTTGTAATTGCGAGCCCTTTCCCGTTTCCTGACCACGAGGCAACTACTCATGTTGTTGTTTATCAGGAGCAGAACACAGAGGACCAGGGGCCTATCAAGACTGTTATCTATGATGGATTGGCGATCTACGACGAAAAGTCAAAGATTGTATACGGCAAAGACAGCAAGCAGATATCCCTCAGCGGTATGCTTATCATACATGGCGATGTACAAGCCTTGGAGGGCAAGACAGCTTTCCAGGGCTTTGTACAGATTGGTGCGGAGCGCAAGCAGATATATGCTGTGCGAAAGCCAAAACTACTAGGCGTTATCTACAGCACGGAGGTTGATTTGTTATGAGGGTTAAAAGCGTAAAAGTTAAAATCAATCGGGAGGCGATGGCACAGCTGAATAAGGCCAAAGAACGCGCTTTAGAGCTGACCGCAGAGGCTATGTGCTCGGATATTGTAAGCCGCGCCGTTGTGCCAAAAGAAACAGGACAGCTAGAACAAGGTAGTGAGAAATATAAGAGTGGATATGTAGAGCAAGTTAGGGATTTTGTTTATGCGATTGTCTATGACACGCCGTATGCAAGACGCTGGTATTTTAACCTTGACGGTGCAACGTTTCAGCGCACACAAAATGTCAACGCACAAGATCATTGGATGGATTACTACCTAGATGGCGAGGGCAAGCAGTGGGTCATCGATACTTACTGCGAATTTCTACGACAAGAAAGTGGAGGGCTTATCACATGATGACTTTAAAAGACGTCAAGGACTGGCTCAAAACACAGATCTCAGCAGATGCCTGGAAGATAGGTACTTATGACATATCTAAGGATAAAACGGTCTGTGTACGCAATCTAACAAGCAATCGCAGCGTGTTAGCTGTAGGCGGCCTACAAAACACTACTACAGCTGTAAAAGGCATATCTATCGTAGTGCATTGGAATAAAAACCCGGATGAAACTGAGCGTGTTGCACAAAGCATACATGCTCTTTTTTATGGGCAGCAACCGGTCATTGGTGGGTATCGAATTGTTAAATGTGATATGAGAAGCGACGAACCCATAGGTGTCGGAACAGACACGAATGGGATATACGAATATGTAATTGAAACATGGCTCACATACGAGCGAAAGGAGTAATTTATGGCAAAAGTAACGACAGGTGTCTATCCGGTATTTGACATTGTTTTTAGTATTGGGACGAAGGGACTTGCAAGCTCAGAAGATGATATGGCATCCATTAAGGATATGGAGTCATTTTCCTTGTCGGTTGAAAGTAATGTGGAAAAATGGAACCCGATGGACCAGGGAGGATGGGGCAGAGCCCTGGCAACTGCCAAAGCAGTTACTGTATCCCTGAAAGGTAAAAGAAGCGTAGGAGATAAGGGTAACGATTATGTTTATACTGTACTGTGGAAGGATGGTCTTGATTGTAGCACTAAGTATTCTATTGAATTCCCGGATGGCTCTAGCATCACTGGTAATTGTGTGCTGGATGTTAAAGCTGCACCAGGCGGCGATAGCACAAATGTCGCTGCGTTGGAACTTGATATCATATTCGATGGAAAACCGACTTTTGTGCCGGCGCCAGCAACACCAGAAGGAGGCGCTTAAGATGGGACGTAGATATGATGTTGTAGACCGCCTCAGAAATCGCAACGAAAGACCGGTAGTTGAAATCGACGCAGAGCACAAGTATCCTATCAATACGTCTAAAACTAATGTGTTGCTGATTATGTCCGAGGTCAAGAAAGCGCAGAAAAGGACGGAAGACGACCCTGAATCTGACATTAAAATGATTGATAAGATCATACAGATTGCACTCGGCAAAGAGGCTCTTGATTATATCAATGAGAGTAATATGACGATGGCTGCAACAAACGATATCGTGGCTGTTATTATGGCGGCTATCGGCGATACAGAGGTAGACTTCGAGGACGACGAAACGCCGGAAGAAAAAAAGTAGACCGCTGGTATGATATCTTTGAAGACTGGGAGCTGATAGAGTCGTCTTTTGCCATGCAGTACCCCACAAAGGACCTGTATGACGATAAGATGGACTGGATTGAGTTTACCACGCTTTTAGCAGGTATTATGCCAGACACACCTCTGGGTAATATCATATCCATTAGAGCTGAGGATGATGTTGACACTCTGGAGCATTTTAGCGATGAGCAGCATCGCATTCGGGATGAATGGAGAGATAAGCAAACCCAGAGAATGATTGAGAGCATGAATAAAGAGGAAGTTATGAAAGAAGTCTATGCGATGTTTATGGACATGAGTAAATAGCTTCCTTTTTTATTTTAGAAAGGCAGGTGATGATGTGGGAGCAACAAGTGCAGGGTCTATACAAATGGATCTGGAGATAAAATCAGACCTCGACAAGGACGTACAGGCGGAGTCGAGTAAGATAGCTGACCGGATACGTAAGCAAGTAGACGCAATGAGTGGGGATATGTTTAAAAACCTTAGGCTGAGCCTCGTAGCGAGTCTTGACAAAATGAATGAATCCATAAAGGCTACACTCAATCGCACAAAGCTTGAAATGCAAGCCTTTGTTGAGCAGATGGCGGGTATGGTCAAGCAAATGTCTGGTGTGCAGATGCCTTATCAGAAGGCTCAAAGCGACACAGAACCAAACACAACAGCCTCACAGGGTCCTAGTGTGAGGGGGCCTCCGGGAATCAGTATACGCAAGCCTAAAGTCAAGTTTGACCCGCAATTTGACACAGAAATGTTCCGCCAGAAATATGCTGAGCTTGAAAACATGATGGATATGTACGACAATCAGATCCTTGCGAAACAAGCACAGCGAAAAACACTATTAGAATCTTATAAGCCTAACATGAGTGCACAAGCTGAGAGTGCTCTTGATAAGCAGGTGATGGGGCTTGATGCACAAATCGCTAAGTTACAGGATGCTGCAGCTCGAACAAACATCACTCTTAGCGCTATGGATAGACAGATGGGGGCAACGTCCGGGACAACTGGACAAACATCGGCATCCATCAGTAAATTGGCTAGCAGTATGGGCGGGCTAAAGGGCAAGATTGCATCTGCTGCACTGAACGGTATGCGGAAAGGACTACAATTAGTCAGAAGTGCTGCAAGGGGAGCAGGCAGTGCTATCGCGCAATTTACAAAGCGCTTAGCCTCATCAGCATTGCACAAGTTTAGTAATGGGCTAAAATCAGCAGGACAGCATGCGGCGTCTTTTGCAAGCCGATTACTTGGTATAGGGTCAGCCGGTAAAAAGGCCTCTAACGGTATGGGGCGCGCTCATATGGGCGTAGGTCAGCTGATTAAGTCGTTTACGATTTTCTCGCTGATCTTCCCTTTGGTTTCCCGTGGCATCATGGCTTTAGCACAAAATATCGGGGCTACCCTTATGACAAATACCGCTTTTGCAAACAGTCTAAACCAGATACGCTCTAATCTGGCAACAGCGTTTACACCTATCTTTCAGGCAATCATGCCGGCTCTAAATGCGCTAATGTCTGCATTGGCCACAGTGACCGGATATATAGCAGCTTTTATGTCTGCGCTATTTGGTAAGTCAATGGCGTCTACAAAGCAGGCTACATCCGGTATCTATGCAGCAAAGGATGCGATGGGTGCATATGGCTCATCTGCTGACAAAGCGGCCAAGGCGTCGGAAAAAGCTCGTAGGTCACTCATGGGATTTGATGAGATCAACAAGCTGGATGATGCGGATAATTCTGCCGGCTCTGGCGGCGGAGGTGGCGGCGGGAGCGATATGCCGGTCTACACACCGACTGATGTCGATGACGGACCTATTAAAAAATGGGTCAAGCAACTTAAAGACTTATGGGCTAAGGGTGACTATGCTGGCATCGGTAAGCTCATAGGTCAGCAGGTCAATAAGGCTGTAGCGTCATTTACAAAATGGATATCGTGGGATAACTTAGGCAAATCCATCACAGAGTTTTGCGACGGGTTTTGTGAGCTCTTTAACAGCTTGATAGACACAATCAACTGGGAAAATATCGGGCGAATGTTCGGCACCGGAATCAACACTATCGTAAATACGTTGTATTTGTTGTTTACTGGCATTAACTGGGAGCGGATAGGTAAAGCTCTGGCTCAGGGGCTTAACGGTCTTGTATATAGCGTTGATTGGGATAAGCTAGGGCATACAATGGGGGGATTTTTGCAAGCGCATATCGATGCTCTTTATGGATTTGTAACGACAGCAGACTGGCCTGCTATCGGTAAGGCTCTGGCTGATGGAGTAATGGGTCTTGTGTACAGCGTGGATATGCCAAAATTTACGGAATCTCTTGGGAAAGGTTTGAGTGGAGCGATTAGCTCGGTACACACGTTTGTTGAAAATATCAATTGGACGAAGCTGGGCGATACCATAGCCAAGAGTATAAATACCTTCTTTAGTAATATAAATTGGGCTGATTTTGGAATGACACTCAGTGATGCAGCGTTGGGTATCCTTGATACGCTGCTTACAGCGCTACAGGGGATCGACTGGGGGCAAATCGGAAAAAGTATTGGAACATTCCTTTCGAATATTGATTGGTGGGGTATTATTTCTAAAGTTGGAAGCGCTATATGGGAAGCATTTAGTGGAGTTATTACAAGTCTTTTCAATTCTGGCTCAGGAACTGTATTTTTAGCGTTATTAGCAGGAATTAAGGGCTTGAAATCAGTGTTTTCAATGGTTGATCTAAAAGGTGCAGCTTTGAATTTTGTATCAGGTGGTTTGAAATCTTTAGCATCTCTAGGAACCGGTATCTTAAAAGATGTATTGCCAAAAGTAGCAAGTGGAGTACAAACATTATTAGGGTCAGGCGGTTTAGGGAAAATTGTTTCAGGAGCAACAGGAATTGTTGCCAAGGCAGGGCCTATACTATCTAGCATTGGCTCGGTAGTTTTCTCGCCGACCGGTTTGCTAATTGGAGGAGTAGCAGCTGGTGTTGCATTGATTGTAACACATTGGGACGATATCAAGAAAGCGGCGAAAAATGTAGCAAAATGGGTTGGCGAGAAATGGGATGACGTAAAAAAATGGACATCCGAAAAGTGGGGCAAAATATCAAAAAACTTAAGTGATACATGGTCAGACCTTAAAAAAGGAGCAAGCGATATCTTTGGGAAAATTGGAGATAAAATCAGCGAAGTGTGGAACGGATCTGACAAGAACACGGAAAGCGCTTGGGGGAGTATAAAGGGCGTAGTGGCAGACTCCATCGACACCGTAAGAAACGATGTAAGTGTTAACTCAGAGAAAGCGGGAAAATCAATTGAAAAGAACTTTAACAATGCGCGCGACTCTCTAATCGGTGCAAACCGTGGCATGAGCAATGATACTAAAAATGCATGGGGACCTCTGGTCACCTTTATGTCTGACAAGTGCGGATCTATTAAAAATGACATTTCACGCACTTTTAAGGACTCCAAAAATACCGTGGACTCTAGCAGTAAAGGAATGAAGTCATCTGTTACAAGCAATCTAAGCGACACCACAAAATGGATTGCCAATAAAATGTACCACGATATGTACGATAAGGCCAAAAACATGATGGAGAAGTTTAGGAAGGGATCTGGTACGGTTAATATAAAATCAACCGTACAATCTTGTGTAAATAAAGCTACATCGTGGTTGAGCGGTCTTGGTGGCAGCTCCTACACTTGGGGTAACCACATGATTTCGGGTTTTGCAAACGGAATATCAGAAAATATGTGGAAAGTGGCTGGCCAAGTTAAAAATGCTGCTAACATCGTTGCATCATGGCTACACTTTACACGACCAGATACTGGCCCTCTGCGAGAGTATGAGCAATGGATGCCACATATGATGGAGGGGCTCGGTAGAACTCTGGCAGCAAGCACACCAAGGTTTATAGGACAGGTCAAGAGCTTATCTCAATCCATGTCAGGAGCTATGCAGGCAGCACTACAGGAGCCGACGATCGCGTTTGCCGGAGAAAGGTCCCTAAACGTGCAGCATGAATGGAAAGAGTCTCAAAGTGATACAGATAAAACAACCATGAAGGACCTCATTGAAGAAGTGAGAGGTTTGAAGCAGAAATTTGATGAGGTTAAGGAAGAAATCAGGAATAAAGATACTGATGTTTATATTGACGATCAAAAAGTAACGAAAAAAGTCGTTGATAATGTAAACAAGGATACTCGCAAAAATGGTAAGTGTCCTATAGATATGTAGGAGGTGCGGGTATGGCAATACTTACGGCAAACGGTGTGGCGCTACCTGCGCCTACCGTTATAAAAATTGACAACGAGATTATATGGTCAAGCAACACCGGACGTACATCAAACGGTATTATGGCCGGGGACGTCGTGGCCGAGAAAAAAACGGTCACAATCGAGTGGGGAGTGCTCCGGGAGTCAGAAATGAGTCTGATTAAGAAAAATCTGATTGCAGGATTCTTCCCTTTTGTTTTTAACGGCGGCGGAGGTGCAAATCTCTCTATCACATCATATCGGGGTACGATCAACGAGGAGCACATAGGGTTCTTAGGTGATGGCATCTATTGGTACAAAAAAGCGACTGTAAAAATAATACAGCAATAAGGAGGATATTATGGCAGTAACTACAAAATCAAATAAAAATATCGAGATTACAAAAGACATTATGGTGGACAATGTACAGGTCGAGCAGGTAAGAGCTACAATCAATACCGGCAATTCGGAAAATGCAAACTTGACGCATTATATTAGTAATCAGACTATCTATAAGGCTAATCGCACAGAGATAAGAGCTGCAGAAGCCGAAGCAGAGGATGAGATTTATGCGGAGCAGGATGCAATCATCGCGGAACTGGCAGGAGGTAATAAGGATGCAGCTTAAAAATAAACAGATCGTAGACGCACAGCCAGCACTTGGCAAGATGCTCAACACCGCTTTGCCTGCAAAACAGTCTTATCACATCAAAAAGACTCTGGAGTCTGTAAAAAAGCAAGCGGTCTTTCTGGAGGAGCAACGCTCTGAGCTGGTCAAAAAGTACGGCGTCGAAAAAGATGGTAACTATTCTATACCGGATGATGACTTAAAAGCTCGCAAAAAGTTTTTTGACGAATACAAAGAGCTGCTAGAACTGGAGGAAGAAATCGACGTGCGACAACTGACTCTGGATGAATTAGACCGTGTGGAGCTGACGGCAAACGAATTGGAATCAGTTGAATTTGTGCTGAAAATCGAAGAATAGCACAGGGAGGTGGTAAGATGATAACCACATCCAATAAATATAAAACGGCGGTCAGTAAATCTGGCCGGCACTTCCAGCTGAAAATTGACATAGCAGGTACTGAGTATACAGGCGTAAAGGGATTTAAGCTTAAAGGTGGCACAAACTCGTCCGAACAAATCACGTTTGGGGATGCTGTATCATCCTATATTGAGTTTATCCTCACAGACGTGCCTAAGAACACTATACTAAAAGGACGTCAAGCAATACCGTATATTGGTTTAGAGCTGGACGATGGTACGGTGGAGTGGATAAAAAAAGGTGTCTATAACCTTGAAAAGCCGGTACGATCTGGTGAGTTTATAAAGCTTACCGCATATGATAACTTCGCCCTTTGCTATAAAGGATTTTTTACTGCGTTATCCGGCAATCAAAAAATTGTGGTCATCCTGCAGGAGCAATGTAAAAAGATAGGTATTGAGTACGCAGGCGGAGCTGATGATGTCGCTTACAATGTTGATACCCTGCAGGGGCTAACCATCATTGAGGCTGTAAGTGTGCTTGCTTCGTACTGTGGCAAAAATGCTATCATGGATAAAGACGGTAAGCTCAGGCTGGTATGGTATACCGACGCAGGTCTTACTATATCCCCGAGCCGATTTGCTGATCCGCTGGAAATGGATGAGGAAGACACCTTTATGAACCGGTTGGATTGTGCAATCGACGAGGAGCACTCTGTGTCTGCGGGAACCGGCGTTGGTATCTATTTTAGTTGCCCCGGGATGACTCAGGAGCGCATCACTGTCTTATACAACCGGATTAAGGGCTTTACGTACAGAGCTGCTAAGCTTAACTGGCGCATGGCTCAACCTGACGTTGAGGCCGGAGACCTCGTGCGTGTAATGGATAATGCAGGTAATGCTTATGTTATCCCTCTCATGGACTATGAGTTTAATTGTGACGGTGGATTTTACGGCACAATAGAATCTAAAGGTAAAACCCAGCAGGAGCAAGACACAGGCTATAAAGGTCCTCTACAAACAAAAGTGGACAGGACTTACTCTGACCTCGTAAGCACAAAGCAAGTCATCACAGACAAAATCATAGCCTTTGAGGGCGAGTTTGAGACTATCAACACCAATTACTTGGAGGTCAACAAAAAGCTCTCTGCGCTGGATGCAGAAATCGAAAATCTAGACGTCACAGAGCTTGCCACAAAGGTAGCGAAAATTGAGACATCCTACGTATCGAAAGAGTACGTACAGGACCTATATGCCACCAAAGCCGAGGTGCACGTACTGGACGTAGACTTGGAGCGTGTCAACACCCTGCTCGCAGGCAGTGTGACAGCAGGCAGTACGCAGACCATAGTCTTAAATGCTGATAACACCACAATATCCAATGCGCTGATAAAATCGGCCATGATTGACAGCCTATCGGCTGATAAGGTCACAGCAGGTACGATTGATGCGAGCAGCATACACTTTAAGTCACAGTCTGGACGATTGGATATCTTTGGTGAGACATTGCAAGTCAAAGATGCAACCCGCACCCGTGTACAGATAGGCAAGGATGGCACAGGTGACTATGCTTTATCGCAATGGGATGCACAAGGTAATCTTATGTGGGACAGTCGAGGTGCTAAAGCTGCGGCCATAAAGGATAAGATTATTGTTAATGATATGGTGTCTGATAATGCCGGAATTGAGGGCAAAAAAATCAACATCACATCGCTGGTAAAAGAGATTAACGACGGTACAGAGGTGATAAAGTCTAGCCATATTTTAGTGGATGGAGCTAATCAGTCTCTTTCTGTGGTGTATAACACTATCACCGGTGATTTAAGTACATTAAGTACAGCATTATCCGTGGAGCAAGGCAAAATCTCATCATTGATTACCGATGTGTCGCAAGCTAAGGGCGATGTGTCAACCTTACAGACCAATTACAGCAGCCTCACACAGACTGTATCAGGCATTAACAGTACGGTGTCTAGTCACTCTACTAGCATAGATAATCTCAACAATATGGAAATTGGCGGGAGAAATCTTATTACAAACACTAGACCTGATAAGGCTACTGTTTACTCCATAACAAGCAAATGGTCTGCACAAATTGTGGATGAGACAACAGCAATTAGCGGTAAGGCAACGCAGGCAACTTGCACAGCAGCGGGCGCACAAGGTTTTTACCATCACATTCCCCGCAGATTGGAACCCGGGAAAAAATATACATGGTCTATATATGTTAAGACATCTAAAAATAGTCGAATATCTCTCGGGAGCGAACAGGGAGGTTTAGTATATTGTGACATAACAGATGGATGGAAACGATTTACGCACACATTTACCGCTAACGGGGATACCCATTATCAATTTACTTTTTTCGCCTCATCCATATGGGCGGTCGGTGATATCATATGGTATCACAGCCTTATCTTAGTTGAGGGTGACAAGGCTCCAACATGGGTGCCGGCTCCCGAGGATGTGGATGCTTCCATCAAGACAGTATCCGACAAAACAACAACGCTGGAGCAGACAGTCAATGGCTTTAGCGGCAGGATATCATCAATTGAGACAACAGCAAACAATGCCAGCAGTAAGGTGACAGAGATAACTGCCACAGTAAATGGGTTGACCACAACGGTTGCAAACAAGACCGATAAGGGTGCTATTATATCTACAATCAACCAATCTGCGGAGGCGATAAAGATACAGGCAAGCAAGCTGGAGCTTACAGGATATGTTACGATGACAAATTTGTCTACAAGCGGACAAACGAGTATAGATGGCGGAAATATCAAAACCAGAACTATTACAGCTGCAAAAATCGCATCAGGCACTATTACAGCCACTCAGATTGCAGCTAACACTATCACAGGTGCAAAGATAGCCTCTAAGACTATAACAGCAGATAAAATCAGCGTAACATCACTGAGCGCTCTAACCGCAAATCTGGGCACGGTAACGGCTGGTAGCCTTACGTCTAATACGACGATTAGCGTCTCAACTAACTTGACTGTCGGCAATAACATTTACTTGAACCAGAACGTAAATACCACAAAGTATATCTATTTCAATTCATCAAACTACATTCGTAACCTATATACCAATAGCTATAACTATATCACAGTAAACTCAAATTATCGTTGTGCTTTGATGTCAAGGAGCACAAGTGTTTATGCGTACGGTAATACGGGTGAAGCAGGTATTTCAGCGGCTGCAAGTATTATTTTTTTCAGCTATGGCAACGGGCGCCTAGAGCATTATGGTAAATACTATGACGCAAACTGGAGCTCTGGGTTTTTCAGGCCACTGCAAGCTGGAACAGCATTAGGTGGCAGTGGGGCATCATATAGATGGTACCGATTATATGCCGCCAATACGTGCAGTACATCGTCTGATATACGGCTTAAAACGAATGTGAAAAAATATGATGTACGATATGAAAGCATGTATATGGATTTAAAACCTGTAACGTATGAGCTTATCAGTACACCTGGTAAGACTCAGTGTGGACTAATTGCACAATGGGTAAAAGAGGCAATGGATAAAAATGGAATCAGTGAAAATGAATTTGCTTTATATGAGCATGATATACGTGAAGATTCCTATTCCATTTCCTACGAACAGTTGACATCCCTGAACATGCACATGGTACAAAAGACCATAAAGCGAGTAGACGCCATTGACGATGAGCTGCTGAGCATAAAGGCCAGCCGACAGCAGGATGCACAAGAGCTACAGCAGGAGCTGCAAAAACGAGACTTCGAGATATCGCAATTACAATATAGAATACAGCAATTAGAGAGCCGCTCATAGGCTCTCTTTAAATATGCCTTAACAGGCGAAAGGAGAAGGAACATGGATATGCTTTACACTGTTTTACTGGCAGACCTCAGCATGGTGCTGGTCTGCTACGCTATTTTACTACTGGCTTTTGCATCTAACGTGGTGCTGAGCCTTTACCACAACATTAACATCACAGGAGAGCACTTTGACGCTAAACGGCTGTGGCAGGGAGTTAAAAAAGCCTTGGTGCTGGTCATTGGTACTATGCTGATGGTTACCGCCGTAGATGCAGCCACAACGCTGCTTACACAGTATGTGCCGGATATCAATGAGCAGGTGCATGACCTCATTACTGTGGCTATGATTGCCGCCACAATCGGCGTAGCAGCATGGCGCTATATCAAGGATGCATACAGTACGTTTATCAATATTTTAAACGGTAAGCCCTCTGAGGTTGCAGCTGCGGTGGATACAAAGGAGTAGTACATGGAGTTGTTACAATTTACAAAAGACTATTGGGTGATTCTTTGCTTTTTGGTGTCTCTATCAAGTTATCTAATCATCCAAATCATGGCTCTACGAAACGGCATCAAGGCATTGTTGCATGACCGCATCATCCAGAAATGTGAATATCATATCCGAAATAACCGTATCAATGCCGATGATCTTGAAGAATTAGAATATTTAAACAAACCATACAAAGCGCTCGGCGGAAATGGGACAGTCGAGGTCATGCTACGAACAGTACACAAATTACCTAAACAGGTACAGGAGGAAAATTAGTTATGAAAATATTACTCATTGCAGGACATGGTGCAGGCGATCCAGGAGCTTCCGGAT
>OBWZ01000299.1_pt1 | contig 19988 bp, 17 predicted proteins | sample 1476561 | NCBI WGS metagenome assembly OBWZ01 (sample SAMEA2580138, study PRJEB22360) | human gut metagenome | biome: human gut; feature: human-associated habitat; material: faeces | place: Denmark | collected 2008/2010 | reverse complement strand
TTGGGTCTTGGATGATGTAGAACTGATAAATCTCATCGTCCAAATCGCCGTTTATCAGTTCTAGCGGACGCTTCGCAATCTCGTTCGCGAGCACCATTCCGCCAACCTGACGTGCCAAGTCCTCGTAGGTCTTGATGTAATCGTTGAAATCCATGAAATCCTCCTTTTCTGAGTGCAATCTCGACCGTCTTCAGACGGTCTTTGAGGCACAAAAAAGGTTGATTTATCTGGTGAAATGTTGTACAATAATACGTAATTACGTGAATACGTATATAGGAGAGCTTGATATGAACAAAAAAGACGAAAAGAAGCCCTCAGGAGACGTCAGGCGAACGAAGCTGACGCTCTCCGTGACAGCAGAGGATAAGAAGAGATTGAAAATCATCGCAGCCAAGAGGGAGAAATCTATCTCAGCGATGCTGCGTGAGTGGATTGAGGAAAATGCAGAGGAGGCTGAGGAATAATGGCAAAGAATTTAACTGAGGATGAGGTACGTGATATTGCTCGTAATATCCTCGGGTTCAAAGATAAAGCAGGCGTGAAGTCTGGAGTTGGTCAGTTGACGACATTCAATCAACTTGGTTTTTTGGGTGTATCAGACAAACCGGATGGATGGTATCTGCCAGACAATCATGCAGATACAGCCGTTGTGCTTGAAACTAAGGCAAGCAAGATTAGTCTCGGCAAGGCACAGGTTGATGAGGTTCTGAAGAACATCCGTATCATCGAGGAGAAATACGAGCATGTTGTAGGCGTTCTCTACAACGGCGACGATACGCGCGTGTTCAAGGGTGAGAAAGAGTATAAGGCACAGGGTAGCAATGTGCTGCATAACGTAGAGTATTATGTTTCTCTCTTTAACGTCGATAACATCGACAAGGAACGTATCTACGCTCTGACAGCAAAGATTAATAACTGTCTGCACTTCGAGTTTGGCATCAAGAACCTGTATCATCGCATGATTTTCACAGCTTGTGCGCTGGTTGCTGAGCGTTACGGTGCTGGACTGAAGAGGCTTAAGGATATGGGCTATCAGACGTTTCATACGGCGATTCATTCGGTTCTGTCGAAATCGCTTGAGAGCAGCCGCAACCAAAACACGAAGATTGACATCCTGCTGGAGGAGTATTCCGACATCAAGATGAACACGACGGACAATCAGAAGGCAATCAATGATTTCATTGATTGGGTGGTTGAGATTTCTGAGTGCGTCAATTCTAGTGAATGGCGCGGAGAGGATGTCATGGGCATCTTCTTTAACGAGTTCAACCGTTATAAGAAGAAGTCTGAATCGGGGCAGATTTTCACACCTGAGCACATCACCGATTTTATGTACCGCATCCTTGAGGTAAACAAGGATGACCGCGTTCTGGAGAACAAAACGCCATATTTGATACATTTTAACGGCACAGCCGCTTAGGGTACGAAACTCATACGCAGGGGTACGAAAAATAGGTATGGGGGGCACGAAAACAATTCGATAGGAAAAATAGCATCCCGATCATATAAAATCAGGCCTTCTTCTGGTCATAATTATTGACGTAAAAATATTTCTCTTGACAGATAGCAACAGCTGGGTGTAATATTTAGATAACTTAGTTATCTAAGCAAGAACTATTTTTGATGGGAGGATCTATGACTACAGGTAATTTTGAAGAAACTCATGCCAACATACTAAAAAGTGGTCTGGATGCCTTCTTGGAGGAAGGCTATGAAAAAGCAAATTTGAGAAGAATTTGTAAATCAGCTGGCGTGACAACAGGAGCTTTCTATAAGCATCTTACAGATAAGGAAGATTTGTTTGCAAAGTTGGTAGAGCCTTTAGCAGATAAGATCAATGAAATTTATAACTACTACGAAAAAGAAAGTTTTTCCACCTACGGCACGGAGTTTCCCATTCCCAAAGAAAAAATCTTAAAAGTTCTTGAACTCAAACAAGAAGGGACGCTTAAAAGTGTTGAGTTTTTCTATGCACATAAAGATATCTTTGAGCTTCTTATTTTTAAATCCTATGGCACAAAGTATGAGCATTTCTTAGATAAACTCATCGAAATTGAGGATCGTAATGACTGGTCGATTTTAGAGATGATCCATGGGAAAGAAAACGCGGATTCCATTATGACCAAGCAAAGTGTCCATATCATCAATCATGCATTTTTCAACGCCATCTCTGAACTCGTTGTACACGCATCCGATAAAGAACAGCTTCTCAGTATGGCAAAGACGATGTCTAATTTTTTCAATGCGGGTTGGGAAAAGTACCGCAGCCCGTAGCTCTATATTTTTTTATCCAAGAGATGACTTAGTTATCTAATTTGCTTTATATGTGATCGTGAGGAGGTAAAAACATGAAAAAACAAAGTCCCATAAAGCGTCTGTGGGAACTGGCTGCCAGTCAGCACGCCGGACTAAAACTCTCTGTGAGTCTTGCGGTACTTGGAGTTTTAGGTGGTATCGTTCCCTACGTGGTTGCGGGACAGGTTCTGACAAACTTATTTAATGGTGTGACAGACTTCAGTGCTTATATGAAAGCCTGCGTTGTCGGGCTTTTAGGCTATGCCGTGAAATCCGTTCTATATTCACTGTCGCTTTCCGTTTCCCATAAAGCCACTTTTGAACTTTTACAGGAACTGCGCGAAAAAATGCTGCACAAGCTTCCAAAACTCTCGCTGGGGAAAGTAACAGCGACACCCAGCGGTGAATGGAAGCAGCTCATTGTAGATCAGGTGGAAAGTTTGGAGCGTCCGGTTGCTCATCTTATTCCGGAAATGACGGCAAATATGGTGGGGCCGCTCTGTATTTTGATTTATCTCATTGTACTGGACTGGCGCATGGCACTGTTATCTTTGGTATCCATTCCGATCGGAATGTTTTTTATGAGTATCATTATGAAAAGCTACGGCAAGCAATATGCCGGCTCGGTCCAGGTTGGCGCTCAGATGAATGCCGCTATTGCGGAATATGCCGGAGGCATTGAAGTTATTAAAGCTTTCAATCAAGGAGAGAGCAGCTATCACAAGTTTTCCGAGAAAATTCTCGCAAATGCCCAATACTACTACGACTGGATGAAAAGCGTTCAGTTCTTAATGTCGCTGTCTAAATCGATACTTCCTACAACGCTGCTTGCTGTTTTGCCGGCAGGATATCTTTTTTATCAAAGTGGAAGTTTGGACGGAGGCACATTTTTGACGACGGTGATCCTCTCTTTCTCCCTTTCGGGCCTTTTGATGGCTGCCATGAATTTTGTGGACAGTTTGGCTCGGGTGGGAACGGTTGTCGGTCAGATTGATGCGCTCTTAGCTGCCGAAGAGCAGCAGCATGAAAAACACCCGATATCGTTCAACAAACACGACATTGTTCTTGATCATGTTTCTTTTTCCTATGAATCCGGTGAAGATGCCAAAGAAATTATTCATGATGTTTCTTTAAGCATAAAAGACGGGAGCTTTAATGCATTTGTAGGTCCATCCGGCGGCGGCAAATCGACCTTAGCAAAACTGATAGCCGGCTATTGGGATGTGGAAAAAGGAAGCATCGCTATCGGTGGCATCAATGCGAAAAAGGTTCCCTTAGAACAACTCTATAACAGCGTTTCCTTTGTATCTCAGGATAATTTTCTCTTTAACGAAAGCATTCGCAACAACATTCGCATGGGTTGCTTGAGTGCTACGGATGAAGACGTGGAGCACATTGCGAAGCTCTCGGGCTGTCATGACTTTATTGAGAATCTGGAAAACGGTTATGACACGATTGCAGGAGAAGGAGGCACTCATCTTTCCGGAGGTGAGCGTCAGCGGATTTCTATTGCGCGCGCCATGCTTAAAAACGCCCCGATTGTCATTTTCGACGAAGCAACAGCATACATTGATCCCGAGAATGAAGTGCTGATGCAGCAAGCACTGGGACAACTTGTTGCGGGGAAGACCGTTATCGCAATCGCTCATAGACTTTCCACCATCACGGGAGCCGATCAAATCTTCGTCATAGAAGAAGGAAAAATCGAAAATCATGGCACACATCAAGAGCTGCTTGAAAAGTCAAAGCTCTATCAAAGTATGTGGCTTGCTCATGTAGGCGCGAAAGGAGGCAAATAACATGTTGAACGCACTGAAAAAAATAGGACATTTTGCCGGAGAGGAACAGGGCAATATTAGAAAGTCCATCGCCGTTTCCTTTCTTTTTGCCATTTTCTATATGTTTCAAATTGGTGCTGTTTACTTTGTCATCTTAGGGATGCTGGGAAAAGATATCGGCATAAACCCTGCTCTTTTGGCACTCCTTTTTCTCCTTATCAGCATCTTCGGACGTGCTCTTACCAACTACTTTGCTCAGCTCGAGCAAACGCATGCCGGCTACTTCATGGTGGCTCGGCAGAGACTTGCGGTCGCAAACAAAATGAAGACCGTGCCTATGGGCTATTTTGATGAAGCAAACACCGGCAATATTGTAGGAACGCTTACTACGGTTCTCGGTGATGTAGAAAACACAGCTCCGGTTGTGCTGATCAATATCATGGGAGGCTTTCTCAATACTTTTGTGTTTACTTTAATAACCTTGATCTGGGATTGGCGTATCGGTCTCATCGTTATTGTCGGTACACTGATTTATTTGTGGGTTACCTCGGCGATGGAGAAAAAGACGGCACACCTTGCACCGAAACGCCAAGAAGCGCAAGCAGAACTGGTGGAAGCCGTCCTTGAACAGATTAAGGGAATGTCCATTATTAAATCCTTTAATCTGACAGGGAAAGGTGATAAAAAGGTTCATGCGGCAATTCGTCGTAACAAGAAGACCAACCTTGCTATTGAAAAAATGTTTACGCCTTACAATATGGCCCAGGATTTTGTGCTAAAGCTCTTTAGCATTTTGATTATCGTTGCAGCTATTTACCTTTACGTGCAAGGAACTATGCTTCCGGAAAATGCTCTGATGTCCGTTATCATTTCCTTTATGATTTTTGCCCAGATTGATTCCGCCGGTTCATCTATGGCTGTTTTGCGTGTGGTATCCAGTTCTATTGATCAGGTAGAAAACCTAAAACAGATGCCGGTTATGGATATTCATGGTGAAGACATCCGTCCGAAAAAAGCCTCCATAAAGGTAGCAAATATTGACTTTTCGTATGGAAGCAAAGAAATTTTGCATGATGTAAGCTTTACCGTTCCGGAAAAAACAACCACGGCCATCGTAGGCCCTTCTGGATCCGGGAAAACAACGGTTTGTAATTTAATTGCCCGTTTCTGGGATGTCAATGCAGGAAGCATCAAAATTGGAGGACATGATATTCGGGACTATACGTTGACCTCTTTGATGGATCAGATCTCTATGGTGTTCCAAAGCGTCTATTTGTTCCAAGACACCATTGAAAACAATATCAAATTTGGAAACATGAATGCCACGCATGAAGAAGTCGTTCAAGCTGCTCAAAAAGCAGCTTGCCATGATTTTATCATGAGTCTGCCGGAAGGCTATAAAACGGTAATCGGAGAAGGCGGTGCATCTCTTTCCGGCGGTGAAAAACAGCGTATCTCTATTGCAAGAGCCATCCTCAAAGATGCGCCCATCATCATATTCGATGAAGCAACAGCCAATGTCGATCCGGAAAACGAAGATAAGCTTCAGCAGGCTATGAACAGCTTAATGAAAGATAAAACCATCATTATGATTGCTCATCGCTTGAAAACAGTTGAAAACGCCGATCAAATTTTAGTGATTGATGAAGGCAAAGTAGTGGCGAGTGGCACACATAACGAACTTGCCGCCAAAGACGGTATTTATTCCAGGTTCCTTCAGGCTCGGAAAACGGCTGAGTCTTGGAAGATATAAAAAGCATTTAAGGAGGATTTTATGAAACTTAAAAATGTGGTACAAATTGCAGTGCTTGGAGTCATTGGCTTTGTTCTGGCTATGGGCATCGGTATGCTGACGGGACTTTTAGGCGTGGTTTCACTTTATGTATCCGCAGGATTTGGCGCTTTCTTTGTCGCGCCGGTCTATGTCATCATGGCACGCAAGGTGCAAAAGCGAGGTGCATCGTTTCTCTTTTGGCTGATTATCGGTCTCTTATACATTGCAATGGGCTATTGGATTGCAACACCGATTTGTGTTGTTGCCGGTATCATAGCTGAACTGATTGTAGGTGATTACAGCAATAAAAACCGTATTGCCATGGCTTTCAGCGCATCAATGTTTATTTACGCCATGCATCCGATTCTATTTGTTGTGTTGTTGGGTGCTGAAAACATTGCACGCTTTGTCAGCAGCATGAGTTTAGAGCAAGCGCAAATGATGGTGGCCAGCTATACCGGAAATGTAATAGTGATTTGCGTTTTGGTAAACATTGTTTTGGAGCTTATCGCCGGCCGTTTCGGGCTTTTCATCAATAACAAGTTTTTTGAAAAGAATAGTAAACAAAGCAGGCTTAGCTGATGATAAAGGAATCAGCTCTAAAGAAAAAGAAGGAAGGACAGCTGCATCCGTTTACGCTCTTCGCGCTTACGATTCTGGTGTCCTTCCAGGTCTTTTTTGGCAATCAAACGGTCTATTGGGCAGTGCTTATTCTGACGTTGTTGATTGCTTTAAATGCCTCGACAGGTCTCTTCCTTAGACAGATTATTGTCTTTTCTGTTTCCTATGGCATGATGTATCTTTTGGCCTTCGCTGATTTGGGATATGTCACAGGCATTTTTATAGGACTTTTTGCACTCATTGCCCGCTTCATACCGATCTTTAATATTGGCATTGTGTTGATTCTTACCAGCCCATCAAAAATCTTAGCCTGTTTTCGCAAGCTTCATATGCCCAACACCATTAGTGTAGCCATGATTGCAGCTTTGCGTTTTATGGATGAAATTGGCCTGCGCTTGCATGAGATTCGAAACGGTATGAAAATCCGCGGCTTTCATGCTTCCCTTTTGCATCCCGTCCGCACTTTTGAGCTGTACTTTGTTCCTTTGGTATATAAGTGTCTGCATGTCAGCGAAACGCTTGTCTCTTCAATTATTGCCAAAGGTATCGAGTATGAAGGAGAAAAAACCAGTTATTATGATATGCGCTTTAAATTCGCAGATGGCATCAGCCTGTTTGCCGGTGTGGCGCTTTTGGGAGTTGCACTATGGACATCATGAAAGTCAATATTGAGCGCTTTACCTATCAAGGAGAAGAAAAGTCATCTTTGCATGCTATTCATTTTGCGATTGCACCGGGAAAACTGGTCGTACTCACCGGTAATTCCGGCTGCGGAAAAACAACGCTTACCAGAGTGATGAACGGACTCATACCGGATCAGTATGAAGGCACACTGGATGGCAAAGTCACATTATTGGATCAAAATCTGCATGATTTTAAGACGGGTACCTTGGCTAAGGTCATCGGCAACGTATTTCAAAATCCATCCGATCAATTCTTTACCCGCAAGGCAGAAGATGAGGTCGCCCTTGTCGGAGAGAACCTCGGCATGCCGCAGGCGGAACTGAGAAAACGGGTGAAGAAAGCTTTTGAGTACATGAGCATTGCTCACTTAATGGATAAAAATTTGAATGAACTTTCCGGTGGAGAAAAACAGCGGGTAGCTATTGCCTCTACCTTAGTTTATGACACAAAGATTATTTTCTTTGATGAGCCTTCAGCTTCCCTTGATCAAGAAGGTATCCGAGATTTGCAAGGCATCCTGAAATTGCTCAAAGCGTCGGGTAGAACCATCATCATCGCCGAACACCGACTATATTTTTTGGAGGATCTCTACGATAAGCTCTATGTCATGAAAGACGGAACTTTTATCAAAGAATTTGATGCGGGCGAACTGAAATCATCCGATTGTAAAGACTTGGGACTTCGAGCGATAGATTTTTCCGCACTTGTTCCGCACAACACGACAAAGACAGGTGAGCGTGTTTTTTCTGCGAAGGATGTTCATGTCTCTGTAGGCAAAAAAGAACTCATCTCGAATTTATCCTTTGACTTACATTCCGATGAAATCATGGGGATTGTCGGCACAAATGGTATCGGAAAAAGCAGTTTAGGTCGTGTTCTCTGCGGACTTGCCGGCAAGAAGCAAGATATTTCATGGGGAAAAACTCAGCGAGAACGACTGAAAAATGCCTACTACATGATGCAGGATGTAGACTACCAGCTGTTTTTTGATACCGTAGAAAACGAGGCGCTCGCGAACGGCAAAAAAATAAGCGATGCTTATTTGGCAGAGGTCTCTTGGATCATTAAGCATATTGATCTTTGGAATAAACGCAGCGAGCATCCGCAAAACTTATCCGGCGGGCAAAAGCAAAGGCTGGCTCTCGCCAATGCTTTTTTGAGTGAAAAGCAAATTCTTATTTTGGATGAGCCGACCAGCGGTTTGGATTACATGCACATGGATAAAATCGCCGAGCTTATCTTTGAACTTGCCAAAGGTCGCCCGACACTTATTATTACGCATGACATTGAACTATTACTGAAAGTCTGCCGGACGGTCCTTCTGATCAAACAAGATGGATATGAGAAACTTGATTTACAGACGGATGATTGCCGCAAGCTTATTTCTTATTTTGAGCATATGATGAAATAAGAATGGCTGAGAGTGTGCTTTGTTGCATAAGTACGCTCTTTTTCATACCTTGATTTCTGAGCCGTTTCTAAATATCACGCGGATATCATCTTTGCTGAATACCGTGATGTGATCTACAAGAGCACAGTAGCTCTGTTCGTCGAATGTTTGCAGAAGCCTGTCTTGTTTTTGTAGCTGCTTCAGGCAGAACTTGGTATCGGCGATGGTCGCCTGCATCTTTTTGAGCTTTCCTTCGACCTTCGCTAAGGCCGCCTTTTTTTCATTGTAGAAGCGTTCCAGATCTTCGTACTTTGCTTGATACTCGCTCTGGTCTTGCGGTGTGGTGGCGTTTTGGCGGATAAGGTCTTCGATCATCTTGGCACAGACATCCATCTCACTTTCCAGCTTAGCTTTTTCGCCTTCCAAGGTATGAGTATCATAAACGCCTCCGACAATCTCTTGAAAGCTATTAAGAATCTCATCTTTATTCTCTATGAGCTTGTTGGTCGCAGAAAGGACGGCAGCTTTTAGCTCTTCATCGGTAAGATGCACGCCGTTTTTGCAGGGGGAGTTTTTCTTGCAGTGCCTGTTGCATTGCCAGATGACCTGCTTGTATTTGTCGTTGGAATGCCAGACTTTTGAACCGAGCCTTGTTCCACATTCACCACAGTAGACCTTGCCGGAGAAAAGTCTCACGCCACTGTGTCTTCCTTTTTCGTTTTTGCGCCGTTCCATCTCGCGTTGTACGAGTTCCCACACCTCCGGTTCAATGATGGCTTCGTGGTTTCCGGAGACGTAGTACTGCGGAATTTCGCCTTCGTTTATCTTGTGCTCTTTGGTAAGAAAGTTTGTGGTGAACGACTTTTGCAAGAGTGCGTCGCCTTTATATTTTTCATTGGTAAGGATGGATTTGATGTTGCTTGGGTTCCAGCGAGGTTTTCCTGCAGGTGACGGGATACCGTCTTCAGTCAGAGCCTTTGCAATGAGGTGGTAGGTTTTTCCCTGCAGGTACATCGCATAGATGCGTTTGACGATGTTTGCCTGTTTGGGATTGACAACGAGGTTTCCGTCTTTTCCGCGGTCATAGCCTAAGAAACGTTTGAAGGGCACGGTCACTTTGCCATCGGCAAAGCGCTTTCTTTGTCCCCAGGTGCAGTTTTCGGATATTGAGCGAGATTCTTCCTGAGCAAGACTGCTCATGATGGTAATCAAAAGCTCGCCTTTGGAGTCAAAGGTCCATATATTCTCTTTTTCAAAGAAGCACTCGGTGCCGTGCTCTTTAAGCTTTCGGATGGTGGTTAAGCTGTCCACGGTATTTCTGGCAAAACGCGAGACCGATTTGGTGACGATAAGATCTATTTTTCCGTCAAGGGCATCTTTGACCATGCATTTGATGCAACATGCGGTAGCGGCGGATTTTTGGTCAAGGCGATGGCGAATATGATTCAGGAGTCAGGAGGCTCAGAGACCAATAAGGCTAAGGAAATCAAGAAACATCAGCTATACGGCATCGAGTCCGACCGCGAGATTTACGCCCTTGCTTGTGCCAACATGCTCATCCATAAGGATGGCAAAACGAACCTCGAACAGCTGGATGCCAGAACGGAAAAGGCTGCTGAGTGGATTGGCAAGCAGGAAATCACGAAGGTGCTGATGAATCCGCCTTACGAGAATAAATACGGATGCATGAAGATTGTTGAGAATGTTCTCGACAGTGTTCCAGCGCATACGGCTTGTGCGTTCATTCTGCCCGATAAAAAGCTTGAAAAGGCTTCAAAGGCGCAGATGAAGCGTATTCTTTCTCATCATCGTTCGCGCAAGATTATCAAGCTTCCTGAAGACCTGTTCTTTGGCGTTGGCGTCACAACGAGCATCTTTGTGTTCGAGACTGGTATCGGACAGGACGCCAAGGATATTTTCGCTTGTTATATGGAGACCGATGGGCTTGTGACAGTCAAGAACAAAGGTCGCCATGATGTGTACGGTAAATGGGCTGCTATCGAGGACCACTGGGTCGATGTGGTCGAGAAGCAGTCAGGGGACGACACATGCCAGTGGGTCAAGTCTGACGAGCACCTGTCGTATCAGGTGCCGCAGAAGCCTTTCGAGATTTTCGAGGAAGACTTCAAGAAGACTGCTATGGACTATCTGATGTTCAAGGAAGGCATCGACGCTAAGACTTTTGGAGAGAAGCTGCTTGAAACAGCAATGTATTCGAGCACAGTGAGCGCGGATGACGCGAGAGTGAATATTGCTCTGAAGAAGGGCGGTGTGAAGAATGAATAAGATTGACACGAGTGAGTGGAAAAAAATTCCACTTACAAAAGTATTTAATATGGCAAATACAAAGAGCATTGTCCAGAAGGATATTGTTTTGGATAGCGGTGATACGCCATATGTTACGGCATCGTCAGAGAACAATGGTGTATTGACCTATATTGACTGTCCACCTGAGTGGTTGGATAAGGGAAACTGTATCATGATTGGTGGAAAAACACTCACGTTTACTTTTCAGGAACAAGACTTTTGTTCTAACGATAGTCATAACATCGCTTTATATGTCAAAGACGAAAAGAGTGTAACGAAGAGAGGATATCTCTTTTTGATTGCGGTATTAAGGGCATCGTTGCGGCAAAAGTATTCATGGGGCGACTCGATTTCAATGAAAAGGATAGTGGATGATGAATTCTTCTTGCCAGTAGATGAATTCGGTGAACCCGATTGGGCTTACATGGATTCGTTCATGCAGAATGTCATGAACGAATCTAAGGCTTGCCTTGGCAATCTAAGGCAAGCTGATAGTGATACGCATGCCTTGGATATTTCCGGATGGAAGAAGTTCCATTTGTACGATGAAACTCTATTCGATATAGATATGGGCACCAAGCTTGACCGAGTGAAAATGCTGCAAAGCAACCCAGATGTCAATTTCGTAGGTAGAGCCAACGCAAATAATGGAATAACGGCACGTGTAGACAGTATTGCGGGAATTGAACCGTATAGCGCTGGGAACATGACACTTTCTTTGGGCGGTGAATACTTAGGTTCTTGCTTCGTGCAACCTGACAAGTTTTATACGAGTCAGAATGTAATTGTGCTCAAGCCTAAACACGAAATGTCGTTCCCGGTTAAGCAATTTATTGCGACGATGGTTTTTCGTGAAAGCAGAAGTTATTACAAAGCATTCATTGACGAATTGAATCGACACATTAAAACTGATTTTTCATTCTATTTACCTGTCGATAGTATGGGTGAACCTGATTGGGCGTATATGGACTCATTCATGTCAACTGTTCTAAGAGAATGTGAACCAGCACTGACAAGCATCAAGGAAGTGGGTTAAATCATTGATGAGCACTTCTCGGGGCGATTATCGCCCCGAGTGCTAATAAATAATAAACAAGCCAAAAGGAGGAAATGATTATGTCAAAGGAATGCGTCTGGAATTGGTTGGCAGCTATTGACGAAAAAGTGGAGGATGGCGATATTTTGCTGGTTTCGAGCATAAGAGAAGGGCTCAACCAGGTTAAGAAAAATTATCCGGGAATGGATTTTAGCGTATCGGATGGAGCTGATTGTGTTGGAGATGGTTGGTATGAAACTTTGTTTTTTATCACTTTCCCGGTGAAAGATGGTTCAGATGATTTGCGTAACTACTGCGACTACGACGCATTTGTGGATGACGTAAATAGTTGGGTGAATCATGACACATTGTATCCTATATATGTTACGCCGGAGTTTGTTGGCGAGATATTTGACGAGTGAGTATTTCTGCCCGAGATGGAGCATTTCCGTCTCGGGCTTACTTTAACTAAGGAGGTGAGTTCATAAGGTGACAAAGAGAAAGAAGTTCAAGCAGAACGACAATAACCTTGCTATTGCTTACTATCGCTACTCTTCCCACTCTCAGAATGACGCATCCATTGAGGAACAGCAGGAGCTTGCCAAGCTCTATGCAGATGAGCACGGTTATACCATTATAAAGGAGTATGAAGACCGCGCTATGTCTGGTCAGGATGACAGTAGACCTCAGTATCGGATGATGCTATCCGAGGTCACGAAACTTCGTCCTGCTGTTCTCATCATGTGGAAGAACGACAGGCTCGGGCGTGATGTTGAAGAGCTGGTGTATGCGAAGGCGATTATTCGTGGCGCTGGTTGCCACATAGAGTTTGTTGCAGACATTTCTCCTGACGTGAGCACCGCACACGGGAAAGCCATCGAGGGAATGATGGATTTGTTCGCTCAGCTGTGGAGTGATACGTCACGCGAGAACATTGAACGTGGGCTGAAATACAACGCTAAGAACGCGCTGTCTAACGGTCAAAAGATATTGGGCTATAGGACGGGTGCGGACAAGCGTTATGAGATTGACCCCGTGAAGGCTCCCGTGGTGCAGAGAATCTTTCATGATTATGTTGACGGTAAGCCGATGCAGCAGATAGCCGACGAGCTGAACGCTCAGGGTGTCACCACGGCACTTGACAGAAAGTTCACGATTAATGGGCTGAGGAGCGTGCTGAAGAATGACCGCTACACAGGTGTTTACAAGTACGCGGACATCGTCATTCCAGACGGCATGCCCGTCATTATTGAGAGGGGCTTGTTCAACAAAGCACAGGCAAGATTTGCCTTGAACAAAAGGACTGGCGCAGGAAACCGCTCAAGGCACGTGGAGGGCGAGCCGAGGTATTGGCTGACGGGAAAACTCTTCTGCGGGGAATGCGGAAGCTCCATGCAGGGCGTCTCCGGCACGAGCAAGACGGGTGCACACCACTTTTATTACTACTGCAAGGAGCAGAGGAGAAAGCGCTGCAAGAAGAAGCCCGTCAAAGCTGCGTTCATCGAGGGACTGGTGCAGCAGCTATTGAGGGAACTGCTGAGCGATTCCGAGAACCTGATGTCCCTTGCCGTGGATGCAGCGGCGTACTATAAGGAGTGCTACGTCGAGTCGAGCTACCTTGATAGCCTTGAAAAAGAGCTGGCTGATACGCAGGCGGCTCTTAAAAATCTAGTCAAGGCGATTGAGGCGGGAATATTCAGTGAGACCACGCAGGAGCGCTTGCAGGAGCTTGAGCGACGCAAGAAGGCGCTGACGGACGCTATCGAGACCGAGAAGGCGAAGAAGGAGCTTTCTGAGGACGAGCACAGCATCAAGGCATACTTCGGCAGGTTTCTGTATGCGAACCTTGATGACCATGAGGTGAGGGACATGGTCTTGGAGTATTTCGTCGACAAGATTTACCTTTACGACGACAAGGTCATTCTGACGTGCAGGTACTCGGATGCTGACTATGAGGTGGACTGGGAGGACTTCCAGAAGGCAAAAAAAGCCGCAAGCGGTAAGGTTCGACCTTCCCGCGCTCAGCTCCACCACCCGAAAACGCAGGTCGCTTAGGTTATCTCAGCTCAAGCGGCCTGTTTCTTTTCCGCTATCTCCCCGTAGCCCCGTGTGTCTTTGGCAAATGATGGCGAGCTGTGTCCTGCGCGGCCGAGGTTTGGCAGATTTTGGCCGACGGCGATGGCTTGCATAAACCGGCTATCTCAATGTTATTCGTCTATCTTCTACAACAGCGGCCGTACTCGCCCCTGCCGTGTCGACCATCGAGGAGCTCGAGCCAACAACGGGGTGGTTGCCCATGCGCGATTCCGCGTGCATGGCCAAAAACACGGTTGAGGCTGTATTCTTGAAGCAGTGTTTGACCCTTGAAAAGTCGAATCTCCCGCAGTTCTTCTGCAATCAATGAAAATAAAATACAATTTTCGAAATATGCAAATGATATTCAGCAATCTAAAACAAGAGCAGGCGCGGAATTACATCCTCGACGCCTTTTTGGCCAACCGAGCCAATTCTTACATGTCATCGAGGCAACTCGGAGACAGAGACGATAAAATCCGCGAGCGCAGAAGCGGCTGACGCCCCTGCCCCTGCATGGAAAAAGCCTCCCCCACCTGGTGGTGAGGGAGACTTGATCACATGCGCCGATTTGTGACGACTAGCGCCGTGAAGTCGTTTACTCCTGGCTGCGCCGCCGCTTGATCAGGCCGACGAGGCCAGCCATGAGGCCCGTGCCGGCGATCCCGGCCGTGGCGATGAGCGAGGCGTCACCGGTCTGCGGCAGCGCGCGGGCCTTCTTCGTCGCCTTCTTTGCAGTGTCCTTGGCAGGGGCGCCCTTGGCAGGCGTCTTTTCCTCGCCAGCCTTCGGCGCCTTGACGGTTACCGAGACCTCAACGAGATCGTAGGTACCGTCCGGGTAGGTAACCCGCACGGTGCCGGCGGTGTCGCCGGCCTTGGAGGTGTCCGGCTCCTGCTCCCAGGTGACCGTGGTGCCCTCGGGGAGGTCCGGCAGGTTCCCGATGCCCTCCTCGGCGCCCGACTTGCCGCCGACCTCGGTCTCGATGGGCTTGGGTTCAGGCGTGTACTGCGAGCTCTGCGTGCGGGCGAGCACGAGGTACACGGCGTTCGCACCGTACTGCGACTCGTCGTTCAGAGAGACCGCCCCGTCGTTGTAAGCGGCCACCAGGCCGGCGGACAGACCATTCGCCTCCCCCTCGTTGAGCAGGCGGTACCCCTCGGGAACGCCGGAGACGGAAAGGGTGTAGTCACCTGCCTCGAGGCCCTTCGCCTGGAACTGGAAATCGGAGGGTGCGGCCATCTGACCGAGTGGGGTCGTCTCGCCCGTTGCACCCGTGATTGAAAGCGCCAGATGGGACGCGACCTCACGGGAGCCGATGCTGCCGTCATCGCCCAAGAGGCGAACGGAGACGGTCAGCATCTGCGGACGGAGCTTCACGTGGACGGTCACGTCGACGGTCTCTGAGGTGCCGTCAGGATAGGTCACCTTGACCGTGCCGGTGATGTCGCCGGGTTTGGAGGTGTCCGGCTCCTGCTCCCAGGTTGCCGCAGTTCCCTTGGGGAGGCTGGACATGTTGCCAATGCCCTCCGCGGCGGTCGGCGTACCGCCGATCACGGTGTCAATGTCCTGTGCTTGGGGATCGTACTGCTCGCTCTGAGCCGTGGCGACGTACAGGTACAGCACAGTCGGAGCGTAGTTCAGATCAGTCCATGTGCCGTTGAGCGTGATCGTCTCCCCGTTTTTCACCTGCACGAGATCGGAAGTAAGATCGCTTGGACGGGAGCTCGCCAGAACAACGCCCTCGGGCACACCCGTAACCTTGAAGGTGTACGTGCCAGCCGTGAGTTTTTTCGCCTGGAACTGAAAAGAGTAGGCTCCCGACATCGGCTCAAGCGAGGTCGTCTCGCCCGTTGCCGTGTTCGTGACCGAGAGGGACAGCTTGGACGCAACTTCACGCGAGAGGTCATTGCCCTTATCGCCCGCATACCGCACGGAGACAGTCAGCATCTGACGCTGCGTGCTCCACACAACATCAGACGCCGCCGGAGCATCATCGGCATACACCGTAGACGGAACAACCGCGGCGCCACCAAGGGCTAGACCCAGCGAAAGCGCCGCCGTCACTGCTGCGCATTTCCGCAGCCTTGATGCGTTTGTGTTGTTCGAACCCATACCAACTCCTCCTAAACAACGTACAATTTAATTGTGCATATAAAACTTAGACGATGTTATTTTAAGATCAATCGGATCTAGCTACACCCATTCATATTATTAAAACATCTACCATATAGTGAACTTATGAGTGATATCTATACATTTCGATATGAAAGTCTTCTTTAGCTGCATCTGGCTGGTCTTGGCATGGGATCTTAGTTGTAAAACGACCATCCCGGTGTTAGGCAACAGATGCACTGCTTCCACCGGGCTGCCATGACGGCTGATCGCTGCACACCTGCGTATGTGGACCGTTATTGGCTGCATTTATTATGATCGGATGCGCAGACATGCACTTGGGCGTTGCGTTCGACAGCCGACGCCCGCAGTGACCGCGAACCGTGATGAGGTGCAAAAAATCAGCGGATTTCTGGCATTCTGGACGGCGCTCAAACTCCTCGCGGTCAGCTCACACCCGATCGAGCTGCCGGCTCTTCCCGAACTCAGTCTCGAGCACCTTGCCTTGAGCGGCGTGGCGGCATGCGGTGCCTGCCTGGTGGCCGGGCTCTACCTGTTGGTCAGGCGCACTCTCAACCAGATGGCGGACCGCTTCGTCCATCCGCATCGGCCCATCTGGCTGGTCGTCATCGGGTCTGCGCTGCTGGGCCTGCTCCTCGCAGCGGTTCCCATGCTTCGGTTCTCTGGCCATGAGTCCGTTGGCCTGCTTCCCGAGCTCGCCCCCACGCAACCCGCCACGTTCTTCCTGTGTCTTGCCCTCCTGAAGATTGTGGCGACAAATCTCTCGCTCACCGCTGGCTGGCTCGGTGGAGAGTTCTTTCCCCTGGCGTTCATAGGGTCGCTCGTGGGCACCACGGTCACCCTGATCATCCCGGACATGACATCTCGCTTGCGATCATCGCCGGCATCACCGCATCGGCGACGGTGGGGTTGAACAAGCCGTTCGCTGTCCTTTTGATCTCCGCGCTCGTGTTCTCCGGCGCGGCGCCCGTCGTCTTCCTTGCAAGCGTCCTTGCGATCGCCTTCCTGCGACTCGTTCCCGAGAAGCTGAAGCCGAGCGGCCGCTGAGGCTCCTATGCCCGCGCCCGCATCAACCCGCGCAAGCGTGCGCCATGCAAAAGCGGGGCCGGGTCCTTCTCAGACCGATCCCGCCGATGCGCTGGTAACTGTAACCTGCACCGATCTTGCACGCAGGCACACGCGCTACGAGAGCGCCTGCCGGAGCAACTCGTTGAACAGCCTCGGATTACCCGTGCCCTTGCTCACCTTCATGCACTGGCCAACGAGGAAGCCGATGACCTTCTGATTCCCATCACGATACTGTTGGGCTTGATCGGGGAAGGCGGCGAGCACCTGGTCGACGAATGCCTGCAGCGCGTCCGTATCGCTCACCTGGCGCATACCGCGCTCATCCACGATCCGTTCGGGATCCTCGCCGGTCTCTGCCATCGCAGCGAAGACCTCATGGGCCTGGTTCGAGCTGATGGCATCCGCGGCGAGCAGCTTTGCGAGCGAGGCGACCTGTTCAGGTGTGATGCCCGAAGCGGCGAGATCCAGACCGGCGCTCCTGAGGTAACCGGTGAGCTCGTTCACCACGAGGTTCGCAACCGTCTGCGCGAGCTTGCCTGTTGAACCCGCGGTGGCACCCTCAAAGAAGGCGGCGAGCGTTGGGTCTCCCGCAATCTGCTCCGCGTCCGCGCGCTTGATCCCAAGCTCCGCCTCAAAACGCGCGCGACGGGCGTCGGGAAGCTCCGGAAGCTCGTCCGCGCACCGGGCGATGAACTCCTCTGAGAGGCCAAAGGGGGTGAGGTCGGGATCGGGGAAGAGGCGGTAGTCGTCAGCCGTCTCCTTCACGCGCATGACCACCGTGCGCTTGCGCGACGGCTCCCAGTGACGCGTCTCCTGGTAGATGATGCCGCCCTCCTCGAGCACCTCGGCTTGACGGCAGATCTCATGGGCCAGGCCGTCATGCAGGGACTTGAACGAGTTCAAGTTCTTGATCTCGGTCTTTGTGCCGAGGCGTGTCTCACCGCGGCGGCGCAGGCTCACGTTGCCATCGCAGCGCATCGAGCCGTGCTCCATTGAGCAATCCGAGATGCCAAGGGTGAGGAAGATCCGGCGAAGCTTCTCCATGAAGAGGCGCGCCTCCTCGGGCGTGCGCAGATCGGGCTCGGTGACGAGCTCGATGAGCGGGGTCCCGCAGCGGTTGTAGTCGATGAGGCTCTCAGCGGCAGACGTGATGCGCCCCTCCTCGCCACCCACATGCGTCATCTTGGCGGCGTCCTCCTCCATATGGATGCGGAGGATCCGGATGGGCACCGTGTAGCTCCCGTCCTCGTGCCGCTCGGGCAGGGTGAGGGCATCGGTGTCATAGGCGGCCATGCCCAGATGGTGCGTGCCAGACACAGGAGCGCCCTCGGGCAAGCCGGCGCTCATCTGGGTCGAGAGGCCGACGGCGTTCGCACTCGCTGAAGCCAGGCTCCGTGCCTCTCCCTCGCCGAACGCGTGTGCCGGGCGCTCGGCAGCGCCACGGCCCGTGACCTCGAGGTCCAAGTGCCCATGCATGCAGAAGGCGATCGGCCCCTGCGTGGTCTGGAAGTTCTTTGACATGTCGGGGTAGAAATAGTGCTTGCGGTAGAACATCGAGTGCCGCTGGATCTGGCAGTTGGTGGCGAGACCCGCCTTCACGATCGACTCGATAGCACGGCGGTTCGGCACGGGCAGAGCGCCCGGCAGACCGAGGCACACCGGGCAGACGTGCGCGTTGGGCTCATCATCGTGGCTGAGCTTGCAGCCGCAGAACATCTTGGTCTCGAGCTCGGTGAGCTCGGTGTGGATCTCAAGGCCGATGACGGCCTCCCAATCCTCGAGGACCTGTGCGAGCTCCTTCATGCGAGCTCACCTCCCTTCCCGGCGAAATCGGGCGCGACGCTAAGCGCCGGCTCACCGCTCTCCCCCGCGAAGGCTCGCTCCACGACGCGGGCGTAGCGGAGCAGATCGGCGTCGCCGAAGGCAGGGCCCTGCAGCTGGATCCCCACCGGCAGACCGGTATCGACGCCGAGACCCGTGGGCACGCTGATGCCCGGGTTGCCGACGATGTTCAGCGAGATGGTGTACATGTCGGAGAGGTACATCTGAGTTGGGTCGGAGAGCTCGCCGAACTTGAACGCGGTGCGCGGGCTCGGCGGCAGGAGGATGACGTCGACCTGCTTGAACGCCTCCTCATAATCGCGGGCGATCATCGTGCGCGCCTTCTGCGCCGCGTAGTAGTAGCGGTCGTACACGCCGCTTGAGAGCAGGTAGGCGCCGAGCAGCTGGCGGCGCTTGGCCTCCGTGCCGAAGCCGTGGGTGCGGGAGCGTGCCGTCTGCTCGGCAAGCGAGGTGCAGCCGGGCTCCTGGTAGCCGTAGCGCACGCCATCGAAGCGGGCAAGGTTGGAGAAGGCCTCGGCCGGCCCGACCACGTAGTAGGCGGCGATGGCCGCATCGAGGTGATCAAGGTGGACTTCGACGATCTCGGCACCGGCGCGTTCGAGGCGCGAGGCGGCCTCCTCGACGCTGTGCTTGACCTCAGGCGTCAGGCCCTCTGCCTCCATGAGCGCGGGGACGATACCCACACGACCGCCGGAAACGCCGTCCTCGAGGTAGGCAAGGTGATCGACATCGGCGTCGTGGCTCGTACCGTCATTCGGATCATGGCCCCCAGCCGTGAGCCCGTTCATGGTGAGCGCGAGGTCGCGCACCGTGCGGGCGAACGGTCCCACCTGGTCGAGCGAGCTGCCGAAGGCGGTGACGCCGTAGCGGCTCACGACACCATAGGTGGGCTTCATACCCACGACGCCGCAGAACGCGGCGGGCTGGCGAATGGATCCGCCGGTGTCGCTTCCCAGCGAGACCGTCGCCATACCAGCTGCGACGGC
>OBWZ01000285.1_pt1 | contig 21983 bp, 19 predicted proteins | sample 1476561 | NCBI WGS metagenome assembly OBWZ01 (sample SAMEA2580138, study PRJEB22360) | human gut metagenome | biome: human gut; feature: human-associated habitat; material: faeces | place: Denmark | collected 2008/2010 | reverse complement strand
ATGCAAATGTCAGATCGTGTGCGCCTGTTAGGGCGCGGCTGGTAAGAGAGCCTTACAGGCGCATTTGAAAAACCTCCGGCTATGCCGGAGGATATTTATTCGGGGCTGTGGGGTATTTCCAGGGCCTCTCCTTTACCACTCCCGGGAAGGCCCTTTCCCTTCTTGTCGGTAATTTCACAAGTTGTCCCATACTTGCAAGATCGCGCATCAGCTCCGGTATACGTCCCGGTGAAGCGCCCTGCAATGTCATCAGCATTCTCATCACCATTCCGCATGATTCTGAGAAACTCAGTTGATTCGGCCAGTAACCTTTCAGATGTTCCGCCATTTTAATCATCTGATATCTCACCAGATTATAAGCCAGTAAGACACCCCACAGCTCTTGCTCCACAAGCTCCGGCTTTTTACTTCTCAGCGTCAGCCTGCTCAGTTGCATCGTCTGTTTTATCTCTCTGTATCCCTGGTCAGGTTGACGGGGCACTAGTGGTTTCAGCGGTTAATCGTCGAACAGGCGCGAGACAATATTCGCATTCAACAAAATAACAAACGCAACACTGATCGTTTTGTTGAGAGGATAACTCTTTTTCAGGGTTATGGGTGAAAGGCCTGAAAATTTGCGATTATCTTTAAGAGAGTCACAAATACACTCCAAAACCAAAACCCGCTCTCTCATTCTTTAGACTGAACTTAGCGTAGCTCACCATGTCAAAATGTTTGAAACTGCTCTGGTGTGGGAAGTGTTCGAAAACTCGTAGATTGTTATTTCAATCAGTGCGCAAAAGAGTGTCTTACTGAAAAATGAATATAGATATTCATCTGGCGATTCGAGACGAAAAGATTTCTTTCATCCGCAGTTATGCGCATGGTTAAGAGGTGACGATTGAAGAAGTCCTGATCTTACTGAAGTTACGCGGATAGTGGGTAATGCCGCGAGATTGATGGAACTTTAAAAATTATCTCTTAACGTTTTACGGATATAAAAAGTTTATTTTTTGTTAAGAGAGATTACTTCACCAGACAACTTGAACTCGCTGCAGGGCGTTTTTTATGCCCGAAAAGCTGCACAGTACGTTAAATATGCTGGTGATTGTGCAGTGAGTTTCTCCAAGCCTGATGTGACTTGACTGAATGATATCACATTTGTAATGAAAAATAAATCAATGTTTTTAAGTTGCTAGGTGTTTGTTTCTATAGCTGGGGCACTTCCTTTTACTATGGCTTTCCATGGTGGGGGCGGAGCTGGTGTTGATGATGTGGCCAGAAGCCTGTTTTATGCTGTTACAGTCATCGTTATATTCCTTATTGGATGGGGAGCAGGTATTGTTTTCTTTCTGGGAATTAAACAAAAAACAATATGAAGGATTTGAGTTTTATCAGATTTTTTCTGGCAATATTGTTGCTTCTTGTTCCTCCTGCTCTGGAGTTTCCAGTAATTCATCGGCACATTACGCCAGGTGCACTGACTTTATGCGTCATTACAGCCTTAATAATTACGCTGCTTGCCAGCTTGGGCGGCAGGCTTGTCTCAGTTAAATGTATTTCGGAGATTTCGTTTATTCGTCGTCACCGGATTGAGTGCATGATGGCGGGATTTATGATTTATTTCTGGACATTCTCTCTTATTGCTGGTTGGTACAAGCCCCAGTTTGAGAAGGAATATCAGACACTCCACTATGAGAATGCTAGGTATTACGTTCTTGCACGCTATGACGGTCGTTTAGTTTTATCACAATCGTACAGGAGCGGGAGTAGGAAGTTTGTTATAATCAATGGCGGACATAGACTTTGAGATTAATGTAGTCAGAGTGCGTTAAAATTCCCTTAGAAATCGGGAATAGGTAGTACTAGATACGCAGGATTTAATCAGTCGTATTGAGATGGAATTGCAGAGTTAAACTGGCATGGATTATTTTGTACCCAGCCCTTAAGAACAATGGTGAGAGATAGTAACTCATAATCGCCAATTCACTGTTTTAAATTTAGTAAGGGCCGCTATCCGCCACTGGCTCATCGGGAAAGAGCATCAGCCTTCTAAGTTGACTGTGCGAGGTTCGAGTCCTCGGTGGCGGTCCAGTACTGATTTAGCTCAGTAGGTAGGGAATTGCCTTGTAATCAGTAGGTCACCAGTTCGACTCTTGCTGTCTCGCCCCATATTCCAATAGGCTCGCTTTGACGGGGCTTTTGTATGTCGCTTGCGATATGTTACAGTACCGTTATCAGTCTGTAGAAAATACACACAGGAGTGAAATGTTAAATTACCCACAACTCAGAGAGCGGAGTGTTGTCCTGTTAGTGGGGAATTTGTTAAAAGAATCCAGCATGGTGAATCTCCCTGTGCGGCTGTCTCTTGATCAGATCTCCTGATCAAGAGACTTCATCACCGGATAACCCTCAACCATATCCTGAAGTCTGAACCAGCCATCCCACATAACTACCCAACCAGGGCGGCCTGTGCGTTTGCTGTCATGCCATCGCCCCAGTTTCAGACAGGCCCATTTCAGTGTCGGCGTCTGTGACGGAAGCTGTTTTCCTTCCAGCTTAACCCACAGCAGTTTCCACTCTGTCGGCGTCAGTATTTTCTTACAGCTGTCATTTTGTGTTTCTTCACTGATACCTTCCTGCCGCAGGCCCAGCACCCGTACCGCGATAAACGCCTTGATAACCACCATGCGCTCAAGGTTATCCCGGGTCTGCATTCGCAGTGATTCCACACATGTACCACCACTTTTCCACGCCTTGTGGTATTCCTCTATCAGCCAGCGTCGCTCGTAATGGCTGACGATACGTCGCGCATCGGCGGCACTCGCCACTTTTTCTGATGTCAGCAGATGCCAGCAGGCACCGTCCTCTGACTGCTCCCGGCAACAGACATACGTGAGCGGGAGCGCCTGGCCGCTGTTGTCGCGATTTTTATGCTGACTTCGCTGTACCTGATGAACATCCGGGCCTGGCGGGCTGCCCGCCCTCCTTTTTGCATCACATTCAGCGTGTGGCTTCCCGCGGTTGCCAGGACTTCCGGCAGTTCGAAGAGCTTGCCGGGTGCTTCTTCCAGCCGGCTATTCTGTGCAGCACGCACCACGAAGCGCTGTCCGTGGCTGACTTTATAATGCAGGTAATGCCAGATATCCGCTTCCCGGTCACAGACAGTGATTACCCGTTTCTGTATCTCCCCCAGCCGTTCGGCCATACGCTCCGAAGCCTGCTGCCAGCGGTAACTTTCTTTTTCTTCACAGGGACGTTCTTTTCGCTGGTGCTTAACACCGTAGGTGTCCGTGACCCGACTCCAGCGCTGCTGTTCGATAAAACCGACTGGCAGGGCGCTGTCAGGGGCGTACATCAGGACAGAGTGAGCCAGCAGCCCGTGCGTCTTCGGGTTAGTGGTGGTATTCCCCTGGTCATCAGATGCCGTACTGTGGCTGAAGTTAATGGTGGTGGTGTCTTCCAGTGCGAGGAGCAGCGGATGAGCCTCACATGCCCTTACAGTGGCGGTAAATCCGGCTTCGGCAATGGCTTGCGGGGACACAGACGGGTTACGTATCAGGCGGTACGCACCTTCAACCTGAGCAGTGGACTGGGATGATTTCACAATAGAAAGACCTGCATGCTGAGCGAGAGAAGAGGTCAGTGACACAAGGCGTCGTGTACGACGCGGATCACCGAGACGGGCATGTCCAGACTGCTCGTTATCCCATGAATAACAATCAGAAAGTACCATAACAGACCCGAAGAAAATGAAATATAAGAAAAGATCAACGAGTGAAGAAAAAGTTCAAAAAATGGCTGCCGGGGAGGAAGGAAAGTACCGGATGGAAAGAGTCCCCCCTAAAGCAGACTGACAGACATAACAAATCCCCGGGGGGATTTGTGTATAAGAGACAGTACTTATCTGGAGGTAATTGCAATATCTCTGTGAACTTACACAGGGTGGGCTTACCGCATACACTGACACTTAGCGGATCGACAGAACATTATTAACAGAGCATCACTGAAAGCTACATAATCAGAGTTGCATAAATAAAATGTTATGATATAACATCACAATCACAACATTTGTTTTCGAATGTATATGAATGTAATCAGAACTGTCATTTGTACATTAATTATACTTCCGGTGGGACTACAGGCAGCGACCAGTCATTCTTCTATGGTTAAAGATACAATCACCATTGTCGCGACAGGAAATCAGAACACGGTATTTGAAACGCCGTCGATGGTCAGTGTCGTCACGAATGACACACCGTGGAGTCAGAATGCGGTTACATCGGCCGGCATGCTGAAAGGTGTTGCCGGTCTCAGCCAGACTGGTGCAGGACGGACCAATGGGCAGACCTTTAATTTACGCGGCTATGACAAAAGCGGGGTACTTGTTCTTGTTGACGGCGTTCGCCAACTCAGTGACATGGCAAAAAGCAGTGGCACTTATCTGGATCCGGCACTCGTCAAACGTATCGAAGTTGTCCGCGGGCCAAACTCCAGTCTGTACGGCAGTGGCGGGCTGGGAGGTGTAGTGGACTTCAGAACTGCCGATGCAGCAGATTTTCTTCCCCCCGGAGAGACAAACGGTTTAAGTCTGTGGGGAAATATCGCCAGTGGTGACCACAGCACAGGCTCGGGGCTCACCTGGTTTGGTAAAACTGGAAAAACAGATGCGCTCCTTTCTGTCATTATGCGTAAAAGAGGTAATATCTATCAAAGTGATGGTGAGCACGCACCTAACAAGGAAAAACCTGCAGCCCTGTTTGCGAAAGGCTCTGTCGGTATAACAGACAGTAACAAAGCAGGTGCCAGCTTGCGTCTCTACCGGAATAACACCACTGAACCGGGCAATTCCACTCAGACACATGGTGACAGCGGCCTGCGTGACAGAAAAACAGTACAAAATGACGTACAGTTCTGGTACCAGTACGCTCCTGTGGATAACAGCCTCATCAATGTAAAGTCAACGTTATATCTCAGTGATATCACTATCAAGACAAACGGTCACAACAAAACGGCAGAATGGAGAAACAACAGAACCTCCGGTGTTAATGTTGTCAACAGGAGTCATACTCTGATTTTTCCGGGAGCCCATCAGTTAAGTTATGGCGCTGAATATTACCGTCAGCAGCAGAAGCCAGAAGGCTCTGCCACACTATATCCGGAAGGAAACATTGACTTTACATCGTTGTATTTCCAGGATGAAATGACAATGAAAAGCTACCCGGTTAACATTATCGTCGGTTCCCGCTATGACCGGTACAAGAGCTTCAATCCCCGTGCCGGAGAACTGAAAGCCGAACGCCTGTCCCCAAGGGCGGCGATTTCAGTCTCACCGACAGACTGGCTGATGATGTACGGCTCCATATCCTCTGCATTCCGAGCGCCCACAATGGCAGAAATGTACAGGGATGATGTACATTTTTACCGCAAGGGTAAACCCAATTACTGGGTTCCTAACCTTAATCTGAAACCAGAAAATAACATCACCCGTGAGATTGGCGCAGGTATTCAACTGGATGGCCTGCTTACAGACAATGACCGGCTGCAGTTAAAAGGCGGATATTTCGGAACGGATGCCAGAAACTATATTGCCACACGCGTGGATATGAAACGGATGCGTTCTTATTCTTATAATGTATCCCGGGCCCGTATCTGGGGATGGGATATGCAGGGTAATTACCAGTCTGATTATGTTGACTGGATGCTTTCTTATAACCGGACGGAAAGTATGGATGCCAGCAGCAGGGAATGGCTGGGCTCCGGCAATCCTGACACACTTATCAGTGACATCAGCATACCTGTTGGTCATAGAGGCGTTTATGCCGGATGGCGTGCTGAACTTTCAGCATCAGCCACGCATGTGAAAAAAGGCGATCCCCATCAGGCTGGTTATACCATACATTCCTTTTCACTGTCTTATAAGCCTGTAAGTGTTAAAGGCTTTGAGGCGTCAGTAACTCTGGATAATGCCTTCAACAAGCTTGCCATGAATGGCAAAGGTGTGCCGCTTTCAGGCAGAACTGTCAGTCTTTATACCCGTTATCAGTGGTAACCTCGCAGGAAATAAATCATGATGAAAAATACAGGCTATATCTTAGCTCTTTGTCTGACAGCATCGGGGCATGTCCTGGCCCATGATGTCTGGATTACAGGTAAACAGGCAGAGAACAACGTTACCGCAGAGATTGGTTATGGTCATAATTTCCCCTCAAAGGGGACAATTCCTGACAGAAGGGATTTCTTTGAAAATCCCCGGCTTTATAACGGGAAAGAGACAATTACACTGAAGCCAGCGTCCACGGATTATGTCTATAAAACTGAGTCTGCAAGCAAAGATAATGGTTACGTTCTGTCAACGTATATGAAACCGGGATACTGGTCGAGAACCTCGTCAGGATGGAAACCGGTCAGCCGGGAGGGCAGAAATGATGTGGCTTACTGTGAATTTGTCACTAAATATGCAAAATCTTTTATTCCTGGTGAACAGCAGATGCCAGCACAACTCTATCAGTCTCCAACAGGGCATGAGCTTGAAATCATTCCGTTATCCGATATAAGTCGTTTCAGTGAAAATGTGAAGCTGAAAGTTCTGTATAAAACGTCCCCGCTCGCCGGAGCTATCATGGAGCTTGACTCGGTCAGTTATCTGACATCATCCCGTCATACTCATGCAGTTGAGCACAAACATCCTGTTCATAAAGCAGAACTCACCTTTGTAACTAATGAGGATGGTATCGTCACAGTACCTTCTCTTCATATCGGACAGTGGCTGGCGAAAGTCCAAAATAAGAAAAGTTTTCAGGACAAAAGCCTGTGTGATGAAACTGTCGATGTGGCAACCTTAAGCTTCTCCCGAAATTAATGATACTATTCCTGCCCTGTATTTTACGGGCAGGGTATATCAACCGGAAATAGCCTACTGACATCCATGTAAAAAAACTCATAATTATTTTGTTGATGTATCTTACCTAATACATTGATAGCTCCAGTTTTTATACCAGAGCATTCTCGTTGTCCCTATGTACTTGTCTGCAATATCACTGATATGCAGGAATAATATTCTTGGCATGGAGTCAGTTCCTCGTCATCTTAGGTATCACTTTAACTCACAGGTGTCCAGTAAATATGAACAGGATCCCAGTAATCATTATCAATGGTTTCCTTGGCGCAGGAAAAACCACTCTTATGAAAAACCTGCTCACACAGGCAAACAGGAATCACTTAGCTGTATCTGTCATTGTCAATGATATGAGCGATCTGGATGTTGATGGTGTACTTATTGCAAATACAGAAATCGTTAATATTGCGAACAATAATTTCGTGAGTATCACATCTGATAGTATCAGCAGCCAGAGTGGGATTAAGACGGTCGACAAGGCAATTAAAAATATGCTCAGGCATTATTTGCCTGACGTTATATTTGTCGAAACATCCGGAGGTAGCCACCCACTGCCATTAATTAAGTATCTGCAGACTCATGAGCGATTACAGCTAAAATCACTTTTATCACTTGTCGATACCGTTATGCTCAATGATGACTATAACGGAGGGAAAGCACTGATACCTGCATTTCAGGAGAATCTTTTCCATGGCAAGCGCAGAATAGAGAATTTACTGGCTGAGCAAATCATGTTTTGTAGCACTTTGCTGTTAACCAAAAAGGATCGACTGTCATTCGACATTGTCACCGATGTGGCGAAAGCAATCCATCCTCTGAATCCTTACGTAAATGTGATAGCTGTGTCATGGGGGAACCTTAAACTAGCAGAGTTACTAACCCTTCCGGATTACGATTTTAACCGGGTCGGATTACTTATCAGAGAACTGGAAGACACAATCACAGTAGAAGAAGCAAAAATTTCAGCCCAAAATGGCGAAATAATTTCGCGAGTGATTAAAGATGACAGGCCATTCCACCCACAAAGATTATGGGAAACCTATCATTATTTTATGGGAATGGGTATTTATCGTAGTAAAGGCTTTTTCTGGCTACCAGGAAGACCTGACATGGCTCTGCTCTGGAACCAGGCCGCAGGAAGTATCAATCTGGAGTTTATCAGCTACTGGAATTCCGGTGTATTGGCAGACCCTGATAATCACCTGACCCACGAAGAGCGCTCTGTTTTGCAGAAAAAAGTCAATAAAACTATGGGGCGGTTTGGAGACAGGAGATGCCATTTAACGATTATAGGGCGTTCTGATGAAGTCCATGATTTTACCTCCGCCTTAATTAACTGTTTTCTTTCTGAAGAAGAAATTGTCTGGTGGCAATCAGGTGGCGTTTTCGCGGATCCCTGGCCCGTTAATATATCCCGGCTGAACTGATGATTAACGCGATATTGCAAATATGGCATATGAATCGATCGTAGTTTGGCATTCGAATCGATCATGATTTGGGTAAACGTTCACGGAGCGCCGTATTGACGTTTATTTATTGGGTGAGTACGACGTTCCATGGCAGGAGTTCATCAACACGGTTAGAAGGCCATTCCGGCAGGACGTTGAGGATATGGCGCAGATACGCTTCCGGATCGATACCGTTCAGTCGGCAGGCGCCGATCAGCCCGTACAGCAGCGCACTACGCTCTCCACCGTGATCGTTGCCGAAGAACATGTAGATGATATGACCTTTATATACTCACTATAGCATTGGTGGGATATTCCAGAGGAGGTCATCATGCATTCGGAAAATATTGCGGCTTACGTCGGGCTGGATGTGCATAAAGAAACGTTGGCGGTTGCTATTGCTGCACCTGAACGGCTTGGCGAAGTTCGTTATTATGGTACGATTAACAACGAAGCCCAGGCTGTACGTCGATTATTTCAGAAATTGCAGGGACTTTACGGAAACATTCTTTCCTGCTATGAGGCTGGCCCCTGTGGTTTTGGGCTATATCATCAACTCACAGCGATGAATATAAAATGCTAGGTTATTGCCTCTTCCCAGATAGTAAAATCACCGATAGACAGGATCAAAAATGATCATCGGGATGCAACCGCTACCGTTTGCCTCGTTCTGGAAATAACCTTGCTGATGGGGGTATGGTTTGGTACGTTGTGGGGATTTGTATGTGGTTTTCTTCATGGAAAGACAGTGGTATGCAACCGGGCGTTGCATTTGTCTCAAGCATAGTCGCAGGCATTTGCTTTGGTGTTCTCATGGCTGTGTACCATTAGTGTCGAAAGGTAGTTAACAATCTTCCAGACTGGGACAGTCTGGAGTAAAGATCGTTGTAGAGGCTATATACTTTTTAAATGGACTGGGGGTGAGATGGGAAAAATAAAATATTGGCTAATAGTAGGATTTATTATACTTTTTGCGATTTTTTACATTGCTATTAGTGACAGGGATTCTACGCTTTCTAGGTTGAAATCAGCAGGTGAAAACGGAGATGTAGAAGCTCAGTATGCTTTGGGGCTCATGTATTTGTATGGAGAAATTCTGGATGTTGATTATCAGCAGGCAAAGATTTGGTATGAAAAAGCCGCTGACCAAAATGATCCGCGTGCGCAGGCCAAACTCGGTGTGATGTATGCAAATGGTCTCGGGGTAAATCAGGATTATCAGCAATCAAAATTATGGTATGAAAAGGCGGCTGCGCAAAATGATGTTGATGCGCAATTTTTGCTTGGGGAGATGTATGACGATGGTCTCGGGGTAAGCCAAGACTACCAGCATGCAAAGATGTGGTATGAAAAAGCGGCTGCTCAAAATGATGAGCGTGCTCAGGTCAATCTCGCTGTTCTATACGCAAAGGGTAATGGTGTTGAACAGGATTATCGACAGGCCAAAAGCTGGTATGAAAAGGCTGCAGCTCAAAATAGTCCTGATGCGCAGTTCGCTCTTGGAATTCTGTATGCCAATGCTAATGGTGTGGAGCAGGACTATCAGCAGGCAAAAGACTGGTATGAGAAAGCAGCAGAACAAAATTTCGCCAATGCTCAGTTTAATCTTGGTATGCTCTATTACAAAGGTGAGGGTGTTAAACAAAACTTTCGGCAAGCCAGAGAATGGTTTGAAAAAGCCGCATCTCAAAATCAGCCGAATGCCCAATATAATTTAGGTCAGATTTATTACTACGGTCAGGGTGTGACTCAGAGCTATCGACAGGCGAAAGACTGGTTTGAAAAAGCGGCAGAGAAAGGTCATGTCGATGCTCAATATAATCTCGGTGTAATATACGAAAATGGTGAAGGTGTGAGTCAGAACTATCAACAGGCAAAGGCTTGGTATGAAAAGGCAGCCTCACAAAATGATGCGCAGGCGCAGTTCGAACTTGGCGTTATGAATGAACTGGGTCAGGGTGAAAGCATAGACCTGAAACAAGCAAGACATTACTACGAGCGGTCATGTAATAATGGGCTTAAGAAAGGTTGTGAACGGTTAAAAGAGTTATTATACAAATAGATATTATAATATTTATTATATGAGGTTGTGAATTAATGGCAATCCCTGAACGTATGATCCCCGTAAAAGTCAGCAGCAAAAAAATAAGAGAATTAGCACAGAAAGCTAAAGAGATACTTGCAGCTATTGATAGTGGAGCAAGTGAAGAAGATGCTTTTTTAAAGGACATGATCGATGACTGGAACAGTCAGGTAGTATGTCCATGTGAGTTTTCAGATTTTAGAGATTATTCCTCTTGGACAAATGCAAATGAATTTACACGAATAGCTTTTAATTTGGAAAAGTTCTACGAGGATTTTACTTGGGAGGAACTGGTTCAAACGATAAGCTGTGTATGTGATCAAAAGTCAAACGAATCGGAAAAAATTTTTGCTCTTTTGTTGCTTGAAAAGAATTTTCATGGAAATCCATCCGATCTTATATTCTGGCCCGATGAATGGTTTCAGGATCCAGATATGTTAGATGTTGAACTGAGTGTTGAAGAGATTGCATGCTATTTGATGGTTCGATCCGGTAGGCAACTAGTTGATGCACCTGAAATCGACCTGAAATATCAAATACCCCAGTCTGACGAATAAAAAATTAATATAAGTGTAGATAAATAGTTATGAGCAATTACAGGAAAAACAAGTGTGAAAAAAACTGATATTGCCCTGTAAATTTAATTAATTATAATGTCCCACACTTACATGGTGGAGAATATCATTGGGGGCGGAGTAAGAATAAAAGAGTTAATTCTGAGCATCCATACATTTTACCTATGTCAGGTAAAATAAACTATGGGCTTGATTATTCACCATTATTCATGTTTCTACTAAGAAAAACAGGTGAAAAATAGGATCAAGTTTATAGTGAAGCGATTCTACGACTCGATCTGCCTGATCCAACCTTCTTGCTAGTTGCTCTACACGAAACAGACCAAAGAAATTTTGTTCGGTGCGGCAAATCCAGTTATTACAATGGGCTGTATGTTGATGAGAATGGTTACTTGAAATGTTTTCTCCAGATTTAAAGGCATCAGGCATATCAATATTATGTAAGTGCTGTACTTACACTCTAAACGGGAAATTATTAAATGAATAAGTTGAAATTTTTCTGACCTTATTAACTTAAAGAATAGACGCATCAATTGTTTTATTTCAGGGCGTTAAACACATTGTATTTATAATTATGCAAAATTTACCAATGTTTTAACAGATCCGATAGTAGCTATTGTTGTTTTCGGAGTTTGGCCCTGAGCTGTCCATGCCTTTTTAGAATTATCAGTATCAATAGATGGTAATACCTCCAATTAGTTGAATTAGGGGTATAATAGTCGCTTTTAAGGTTCTTCCATGGTCACAGTTAACCTTCATTGTCCCTGTTGCCAGCCCGTTCAGGTTTACCGTCCAATAGAGTTATACTTAGCTGAACCTAGATTTTTAGCTTCGGGTATGTAAAAATAGGTATTAAGAAGATTGCTAACTTTATTGATAATAACTTAAACTGTTTTTAGGGAGCATAATTAAATGTAATTTTAGGTTTGTAATTTATTATGTTTTTTTGATATGCAGAAATATAATGCGAGTAGAGGTACGATAAATAATATACAAAACATTAATACGAATAAGAATAAATTCCTTGATGATCCAGTATCACTAAAAAATCTATCCCAGGATTTCTTTGGTATTATCTTTTGCGCTGATATTTCTAAAGCATAATATGCAAACGGGTATGCTACAGCACCAATAGCAAGGTATGCTGCAACATAAGGTATATAAGGAATATAAGAAGGAAATATCTTTCCATCCTTTAAATCAGTCAAAATGTTGTAAACCAAAGAGCCACAACCGACTAAGCCCCATAAACAATGTCTGAGATAGTATCTAAATGTCATATTATATACCTTAATGATATGAAATAGGGTACATATGGATTCAAGTAGGCAGTTTCCGCAAACTGAAAGCCATTAACTCTGATAGGCCGCTATGAGTGGGCCATTTGGGTTTTGCCCATGATCACAGTCATAGTTCTGGAAAATGGCTGTGCTCTTTAAATAAATGTCTTTAACTCCTCAGTGTTTATATTCGCCAGCATTGAAGCCTTTAAATGTGGGAATGTACGAGGTATCTGGAAATCAGTTTAAAACCTTTGGTATATTCCAGCCATCTTGGCAAGTCCCCGGTTCCGAACAACCAAGCGTTACAATCGTAATCAGTACTATACCAGTTTTCAAGCAAATGCAGCCTGTACGGTTGAACAATATCTGATGTGAGTTTTTCTCTGGGGTCAGGTTCACCAGCAAAAAGCTCAAGCGAAAAGTGCCCTGCAAGTCCTTCAGAGACTATGACTTCTCCTAAAGTTGAGCCGTATCTCGGCCCATCTAACAGCACGATGCAGTTCATGTGCAAACATTCGAGCAATGGAGTGCGCATAATTTTTGCAAAATTATGGATTTTCTGGAGCTACTGTTCTATAGACAACTCCAGCTTCAGGGTAAAAACCATGATGCCCTTTCTCCGGGAGGACAAGTTTCCCTACTTTAACCACCACGTCCAGTGAAGGAATCGGCATTAACCTTTTAACTAGTTCTTAGGTATCAGTCAGGTTGATTTGAAGCCATTCATAGTGAGCAGTGAGTTTCTTTTGGGTATTAAGAAAATAGAGGGGCATTTGAGACATAACGGTACCACTCAAAAGAGTCAGTAAATCGCTACATGTTAACACACAACGTAAATGTTGTGGTGTAAGCACAGTAGTAGAGGACCAGACTGTTACCCATCATACCTGCTCTTAGGGCAGAGCAAACCCAAACCATCAAAATAGCTCTGGCTTTTGTGTCATAGCTGTCTCAGGTTAAGTCTGAGCTAATATATTAATTAAAACAGTCCATTCGCCATGTATTATTAAATAGTTAGTTACCATTTGATAATTAATATGAAATTACTTCACAGGAATCTCTCTATTATTATTTATTCGTTTTTATCCTTCAGGTAATAGGTCTTCATATAGGTCAAGCGATGACCATTAAACATATAGCCTGGGTTAATAAAGTAATAGTTCTGTATCATGGTCTCTGCAATAAACTTCTTGTCAGCAAGTTCTTTCATGCCTTTGAAATATTTTTTCTGGATCTTTTTACAACATCTTGATCGACAATATTCCATATGGCTGGAAAAATTTTCGCTGATAAAACGGTTGAAAAGTGCGCCCAAAATGTACTGTTTAAAATCCCATCCGTCGACAGACCCTCTGACATCATTGACCATTTGCCCTATCTGGTGTTGCAGCCCTGCTCGTTATTGAATGCCTGTCATTTTTAATTCGTTTTCCTGGTTCAGGTAAGAATCATCAGGGGCTATTCTACAGCAAACGCGTGGCTCAGGTAGCCCGTAAGTAAGTCGGTGGACTCCGGGTTATTCATGGCAGGGAGGCGTGGCCGAATACTTCTCTCCTTTGTTGTATGTCTGGAACATCCTAAATAATTTCAGACAGATATTATCTCCGTGAATCCCCCGCCACCTTTCCGGTGCGCGGGGTTTTGTCTTTTTTTACCGGGAATACATGTATGAATCCGTCTGATGCCATTGAGGCAATTGAAAAACCGCTCTCCTCCCTGCCTTACTCACTTTCCCGTCACATCCTGGAACATCTGCGCAAACTCACCAGCCACGAACCCGTGCCTGGCATTATGGGTAAAAGCGGGGCCGGTAAATCCTCACTCTGTAATGCACTGTTTCAGGGGGAGGTCACCCCGGTCAGTGATGTTCACGCCGGCACCCGGGAAGTGCAGCGCTTCCGTCTGAGTGGCCATGGTCACTGCATGGTTATCACTGACCTGCCCGGGGTGGGAGAGAGCCGGGACAGGGATGCAGAGTATGAAGCCCTGTACCGTGACATTCTGCCTGAGCTGGACCTGGTACTGTGGCTGATTAAAGCCGATGACCGTGCCCTGTCTGTGGATGAGTATTTCTGGCGACACATACTGCAACGCGGACATCAGCAGGTGCTGTTTGTGGTGACGCAGGCCGATAAAACGGAGCCCTGCCATGAATGGGATGTGGCCGGCATTCAGCCTTCTCCCGCACAGGCACGGAACATTCGCGAAAAAACGGAGGCGGTATTCCGTCTGTTCCGGCCCGTACATCCGGTTGTTGCCGTATCGGCCCGCACCGGCTGGGAACTGGATACGCTGGTCAGTGCGCTCATGACAGCACTTCCTGACCATGCCGCCAGTCCCCTGATGACCCGCCTGCAGGACGAGCTGCGCACGGAATCTGTCCGATCTCAGGCCCGTGAACAGTTTACCGGTGCGGTGGACCGGATATTTGACACGGTGGAGAGCGTCTGTGTTGCCTCTGTTGCACGCACGGTTCTGCGTGCCGTCCGTGACACGGTGGTCTCTGTTGCCCGCGCTGTATGGAACTGGATTTTCTTCTGAACAGTCTGCCAGGGGAAATGCCTGATTACATTGCGTTAACCAACTGAAAACATGATACACCCCCTCATATCCACCTCTTTCTCTTGCGTGACTGCCTTGCTGTTAATAGAATAAAACGATCGATAAAACAGGTATCGATCGTTACTATCGATCGTTTATAGTGGTTAATGGCCTGCGAAAAGGCAGTTGAATCTCTTCATCATGCAGAACGGAATTGCACACAACGGACTGATACTTCTCTGGCGGATGAGAGAGGGGAAGCATTTATGTCCGGGAAAAACCACTTTATCTGACCATGCTGTTTTGTACCTGCCGGTATCCACATTTGTGGGTACCGGCTTTTTTATTCACCCTCTGTAAGGAAAAGCTGATGAAACGACATCTGAACACCAGCTACAGGCTGGTATGGAATCACATTACGGGCACCCTGGTGGTGGCTTCCGAACTGGCGCGCTCACGGGGAAAACGCACCGGTGTGGCGATTGCGCTGTCTCTTGCTGCTGTCACATCAGTCCCGGCACTGGCTGCTGACACGGTTGTACAGGCGGGAGAAACCGTGAGCGGCGGAACACTGACAAATCATGACAACCAGATTGTTCTCGGTACGGCCAACGGAATGACCATCAGTACCGGTCTGGAGTATGGGCCGGATAACGAGGCCAATACCGGCGGGCAATGGATACAAAATGGCGGTATCGCCAACAACACTACTGTCACCGGTGGTGGTCTTCAGAGAGTGAATGCCGGAGGAAGCGTTTCAGACACGGTTATCAGTGCCGGAGGCGGACAGAGCCTTCAGGGGCAGGCAGTGAATACCACTCTGAACGGCGGTGAGCAGTGGGTACATGAAGGCGGGATTGCAACGGGTACCGTCATTAATGAGAAGGGCTGGCAGGCCGTCAAATCCGGCGCAATGGCAACCGACACGGTTGTGAATACCGGCGCGGAAGGGGGACCGGATGCAGAAAATGGTGATACAGGGCAGACCGTCTACGGAGATGCCGTACGCACCACCATCAATAAAAATGGTCGTCAGATTGTGGCTGCTGAAGGAACGGCAAATACCACTGTGGTTTATGCCGGCGGCGACCAGACTGTACATGGTCACGCACTGGATACCACGCTGAATGGGGGGTACCAGTATGTGCACAACGGCGGTACGGCGTCTGGCACTGTTGTAAACAGTGACGGCTGGCAGATTATCAAGGAAGGTGGTCTGGCGGATTTCACCACCGTTAACCAGAAAGGCAAACTGCAGGTGAACGCCGGTGGTACCGCCACACATGTCACCCTGAAACAGGGTGGAGCACTGGTCACCAGTACTGCGGCAACGGTTCTTGGCAGCAACCGTCTGGGCAATTTCACGGTGGAAAACGGTAAGGCTGACGGCGTTGTTCTGGAGTCCGGCGGTCGCCTGGATGTACTGGAAGGCCATTCAGCGCAGAAAACACGGGTGGATGACGGCGGAACCCTGGCAGTGTCTGCCGGTGGTAAGGCAACAGGTGTCACCATGACATCCGGTGGTGCCCTGATTGCAGACAGTGGTGCCACTGTTGAGGGGACCAATGCCAGCGGTAAGTTCAGTATTGATGGCATATCCGGTCAGGCCAGCGGCCTGCTGCTGGAAAATGGCGGCAGCTTTACGGTTAATGCCGGGGGACAGGCCAGCAACACCACTGTCGGACATCGTGGAACACTGATGCTGGCTGCCGGGGGAAGTCTGAGTGGCAGAACACAGCTCAGTAAAGGCGCCAGCATGGTACTGAATGGTGATGTGGTCAGTACCGGCGATATTGTTAACGCAGGGGAGATTTACTTTGACAATCAGACAACACCGGATGCCGTACTGAGCCGTGCTGTTGCAAAAGGCAACGCCCCGGTAACGTTCCATAAACTGACAACCAGTAACCTCACCGGTCAGGGTGGCACCATCAATATGCGTGTTCGCCTTGATGGCAGCAATGCCTCTGACCAGCTGGTGATTAATGGTGGTCAGGCAACCGGCAAAACCTGGCTTGCGTTTACAAATGTCGGAAACAGTAACCTCGGGGTGGCAACCACCGGACAGGGTATCCGGGTTGTGGATGCACAGAATGGCGCCACCACAGAAGAAGGTGCGTTTGCCCTGAGTCGCCCGCTTCAGGCCGGCGCCTTTAACTACACCCTGAACCGTGACAGCGATGAAGACTGGTACCTGCGCAGTGAAAATGCTTATCGTGCTGAAGTCCCCCTGTATACATCCATGTTGACACAGGCAATGGACTATGACCGGATTCTGGCAGGCTCCCGCAGCCATCAGACCGGTGTAAACGGTGAAAATAACAGCGTCCGTCTCAGCATTCAGGGCGGTCATCTCGGTCACGATAACAACGGCGGTATTGCCCGTGGAGCCACGCCGGAAAGCAGCGGCAGCTATGGCTTCGTCCGTCTGGAGGGTGACCTGCTCAGAACAGAGGTTGCCGGTATGTCTCTGACGACAGGGGTATATGGTGCTGCAGGCCATTCTTCCGTTGATGTTAAGGATGATGACGGTTCCCGCGCCGGCACGGTCCGGGATGATGCCGGCAGCCTGGGCGGATACCTGAATCTGACACACACGTCCTCCGGCCTGTGGGCTGACATTGTGGCACAGGGAACCCGCCACAGCATGAAAGCATCATCGGACAATAACGACTTCCGCGCCCGGGGCCGGGGCTGGCTGGGTTCACTGGAAACCGGTCTGCCCTTCAGTATCACTGACAACCTGATGCTGGAGCCACAACTGCAGTACACCTGGCAGGGGCTCTCCCTGGATGACGGCCAGGATAACGCCGGTTATGTGAAGTTCGGGCATGGCAGTACACAACATGTGCGTGCCGGCTTCCGTCTGGGCAGCCACAACGATATGACCTTTGGCGAAGGCACCTCATCCCGTGACACTCTGCGCGACAGTACAAAACACCGTGTGAGTGAACTGCCGGTGAACTGGTGGGTACAGCCTTCTGTTATCCGCACTTTCAGCTCCCGGGGTGACATGAGCATGGGTACAGCCGCCGCCGGCAGTAACATGACGTTCTCACCGTCCCGGAATGGCACATCACTGGACCTGCAGGCCGGACTGGAAGCCCGTGTCCGGGAAAATATCACCCTGAGCATTCAGGCCGGTTATGCCCACAGCGTCAGCGGCAGCAGCGCTGAAGGGTATAACGGTCAGGCCACGCTGAATGTGACCTTCTGACAGAACCATCGCCTCTCTGTGGTCCCGGTCATCATGACCGGGACCCGGACAGGTGCAAACGCTTCAGTGCCACATTCACTGGCATTCACAATAACATGATATTCATCACGGAGTGACTATGTTACAGATAGTCGGCGTGCTGATTCTGCTGATCGCAGGATTTGCCATTCTTCGCCTTTTGTTCAGAGCATTAACCAGCACGGCGTCTGCGCTGGCAGGATTCGTATTGCTGTGTCTGTTCGGCCCGGCTTTACTGGCTGGCTATATCACTGAACGCATAACCCGGTTATTCCATATTCGCTGGCTGGCAGGCGTATTTCTGACGATTGCTGGAATGATCATCAGCTTCATGTGGGGACTTGATGGTAAACATATCGCACTGGAGGCTCATACCTTTGACTCTGTAAAATTTATTCTGACCACCGCTCTCGCCGCTGGTCTGCTGGCTCTTCCCGTGCAGATAAGAACAATTCAGCAGAACGGGCTCACACCAGAAGATATCAGCAAGGAAATTAACGGGTATTACTGCTGTTTTTATACTGCTTTTTTCCTTATGGCGTGTTCTGCATACGCACCATTGATCGCATTGCCGTTCGATATTTCACCCTCACTGATGTGGTGGGGCGGGTTGTTGTACTGGCTGGCTGCATTAGTGACGCTGCTATGGGCGGCCAGCCAGATCCAGGCGCTGAAAAAACTGACCAGTGCCATCCGCCAGACACTGGAAGAACAACCGGTGCTCAACAGTAAATCGTGGCTGAGCAGTTTGCAAAACGATTACAGCCTTCCTGAAACGTTGACGGAGCGCATCTGGCTCACGCTCATTTCACAACGGATTTCCCGGGGAGAACTGAGGGAATTTGAACTGGCAGACGGAAACTGGCTACTGGACAATGCCTGGTATGAAAGAAACATGGCGGGTTTCAACGAAAAGCTGAGAGAGAGCCTGTCATTTACCCCTGATGAACTGAAAACCCTCTTCCGGAACCGCCTGAATTTATCACCGGAAGCGAATGACGATTTTCTCGATCGTTGCCTGGACGGCGGTGACTGGTACCCCTTTTCAGAAGGCCGCCGTTTTGTATCATTCCACCACGTGGATGAGCTTCGTATCTGTGCCTCCTGCGGGCTGACAGAAGTACATCATGCCCCGGAAAATCATAAGCCGGATCCGGAATGGTACTGCTCCTCTCTTTGTCGCGAAACAGAAACACTGTGTCAGGACATTTATGAACGTTCTTACACCGGTTTTATTTCCGATGCAACGGCGAATGGTCTGATTCTCATGAAACTGCCGGAAACCTGGAGTACAAATGAGAAAATGTTTGCTTCCGGAGGGCAGGGACATGGGTTTGCCGCTGAACGGGGAAACCATATTGTCGACAGAGTCCGTCTGAAAAACGCACGGATCCTCGGTGATAATAATGCCAGAAATGGAGCAGACAGACTGGTCAGCGGAACAGAAATCCAGACGAAAATATTGTTCAACTGCAGCCCGTAGCGTCGGTGCGGCATTCGACGGACAGAACGGACAGTATCGTTACATGGGAAATCATGGTCCCATGCAACTGGAAGTCCCCCGTGATCAGTATGCCGGCGCTGTGGAAACCATGAAGAATAAGATCCGCGAAGGTAAAGTACCCGGTGTAACCGATCCCGAAGAAGCGTCCCGGCTGATTCGTCGGGGACATCTGACTTATACCCAGGCCCGTAATATCACCCGGTTCGGGACCATCGAATCGGTCACTTATGATATTGCCGAGGGGTCGGTTGTCAGTCTGGCGGCCGGAGGGATCAGTTTTGCCCTGACGGCATCGGTCTTCTGGCTCAGCACCGGCGATCGCGATGCTGCCCTGCAGACAACTGCTGTCCAGGCAGGAAAAACCTTCACCCGCACACTGGCTGTCTACGTCACAACCCAGCAACTTCACCGGCTCAGTGTTGTTCAGGGTATGCTGAAGCATATTGATTTTTCGACGGCCAGCCCGACTGTCCGGCAGGCGCTTCAGAAGGGGACCGGTGCAGGAAATATCAGTGCCCTGAACAAAGTGATGAAGGGTTCGCTGGTGACATCTCTGGCACTGGTAGCTGTCACAACCGGCCCTGACATGATCAAAATGTTGCGGAGACGGATCTCCGGTGCGCAGTTCATCAGGAATCTTGCCGTGGCATCTTCCTGTGTGGCAGGTGGTGCTGTCGGGTCAGTGGCGGGCGGGATATTGTTCAGTCCACTGGGACCATTTGGTGCACTGACAGGGCGTGTGGTTGGCGGTGTTCTGGGGGGAATGATTGCCTCCGCTGTATCAGGAAAAATTGCCGGAGCGCTGGTTGAAGAAGATCGCGTCAAAATTCTGGCAATGATTCAGGAGCAGGTGACATGGCTTGCCGGCAGTTTCCTGCTGACCGGACATGAGATTGAAAATCTGAACGCGAATCTGGCCCGTGTTATCGATCAGAATGCTCTGGAGATCATTTTCGCCGCCGGTATACAACAACGGGCCGCGACCAACATGTTAATCAAACCACTGGTGGTCAGTATCATCAGGCAACGCCCCGTCATGGAATATGATGCATCCCATCTCGGCAATATGGTTAACCGACTGGAAGAAACATTACCCCCGGAGTTACCGGCATAACGGCTATTCTGCGCCTTTTACGTTTTATCACCTGATTTGTCAGTGTCATCGTCATGACTCAGAGAGGTAAATACCATGATTCACCTGTTCAAAACCTGCATGATTACCGCCTTCATTCTGGGGTTAACGTGGTCTGCCCCACTCCGGGCACAGGATCAACGTTACATCAGTATACGCAATACAGATACGATATGGCTCCCGGGAAATATTTGAGCTTACCAGTTCCGGCTGGATAATGGCGGAAACGATGAAGGATTTGGCCCCCTCACCATCACTCTGCAACTCAAAGACAAATATGGTCAGACGCTGGTGACCAGAAAAATGGAAACGGAAGCCTTTGGTGACAGTAATGCCACGCGAACCACAGACGCATTTCTGGAAACGGAGTGCGTGGAAAATGTCGCCACAACCGAAATCATTAAAGCAACTGAAGAAAGTAACGGCCATCGTGTCAGTCTGCCGTTATCGGTTTTCGATCCCCAGGACTACCATCCACTGCTGATTACCGTTTCCGGAAAAAATGTTAACTGATCCCTGAAGTCAGTTTCATGCTTCAGCCTCTGCCACAACGTATGGCAGAGGCTATTTATCAGGAGAAACCAGATATGCCGGGTTACACACAGAGTATGTCCTGGCTGAAGGATCTTTCTCATACGGGCAGGCGGTTGCTGTCATAACCGCTTACCGCAATGTGTTTATCCAGGATGACCCGGGAATGCATTTCCGTCGGGTTATCCGCAACGCGGAAGGTCAGCGACGCTGACGCAGCCGGAACTCTGAAGCTGATGCCGGAAAACAGCTTAATGCGTGGCTCGCCAGTGGAGGGCTTCTCAGACAATAAACCTCATTGATTTCATCCATCAGGCCGCGTCTTCTCCGGGAGACGCGGCTTTTTTCATTTATTGCACCAGTAAATCTTAACCACCGATAAGGAGCAAAGTATGCGATTAGCCAGTCGTTTTGGTTATGCTGCAAACCAGATACGCCGTGACCGTCCGCTGACACATGAAGAGCTGATGCACCATGTGCCGGGGATTTTCGGGGAAGATAAACACACGTCCCGAAGCCAGAACTATACGTACATCCCCACCATCACCGTACTGGAAAGTCTGCAGCGGGAAGGCTTCCAGCCATTCTTCGCCTGCCAGACCCGTGTGCGCGACCCGGGCCGTCGGGGATACACAAAACACATGCTGCGCCTGCGCCGTAACGGAGAGATAACCGGAGAACATGTCCCTGAAATCATTCTGCTCAACTCCCATGACGGCACCTCCAGCTACCAGATGCTGCCGGGTTACTTCAGGTTCGTCTGCCAGAACGGCT
>OBWZ01000282.1_pt1 | contig 22255 bp, 17 predicted proteins | sample 1476561 | NCBI WGS metagenome assembly OBWZ01 (sample SAMEA2580138, study PRJEB22360) | human gut metagenome | biome: human gut; feature: human-associated habitat; material: faeces | place: Denmark | collected 2008/2010 | reverse complement strand
GTTTTAATCAAAAGTGTTCACCTCCCTTCAAGTTAACTAAAGGACTTACTTCAAAAATGGATCGTCTTCAAGCTTTCCTTGTATTGACGTAAGCCGGATAACCGACGCGAAAATACGTGAATCATACTAATTAAGTCTTCAGTTAGCTCTCCCTGAGGTGATAGACCAGGATGATTCAACCCCACAAGCTGTGTGGTTGAATCTTTGGGGTTTGGCGCTCAAACCAATCATAGCCAAAACGCACGCAACTCGTCGATGTTTCTTTAATTCATCAGCATGACCGATATAAGCCAAGTATTGATGCTCGGTATAATAACATCAATTAGGTGGTGTTCTGCGAGCTTTGAGCTTTCCAGACTTATCCCACTGTTGCAGTTGCACCGAGACATTTAGCCATTTCGTTTGGTCTGAGCATATGAGCATCTTCCACTTAATTATCGTGCTCATAACATACCATGTTACGCTACATTGTTACATATATTTGTCTGCTGTTAATCACCTCCAAAAAGTGTGAGCGCGAGCCGGCGCGCTTAGAAACCGGAGCATAAGTGGCCTTGGACGTGATGACCGGGCTTTGGTCATTGCGTCCAAGGTCCTTATGTGCAGGTTTCTGCGCCGGGGAGCGCGTTATAGTGAGCTGAGCGTGAGCCAGCGCGCTTAGAGATCGGAGTGTAAGTGGCCTTGGACGTGATGGCCGGGCTTTGGCCATTGCGTCCAAGGCCCTTACACGCAGATCTCTGCGCTGGCGAACGCTTTATGCACCGGTGAGCATCTTGAACCGAAAGCAAGCCGACACACTAGCCAAGTGCCACATCGTTTACTGACTAAAACGGTTACAGCACCATTATACCGGGCATTATGAGCATAAGAAAAGAACTCGCTCAGAAAAATTATTCCAAACAAGTTCTTGCTTAGTTAACCCGCGCTAATAACGCACATTAACTTCTTTTCAAGATCACGCCATTACTTGTAAACAATGTTGTCGACTTCGATCTTGTTGGTATTACCATTTTGAGCAGCGTTGACTAACTGATCAGCATACAAGATGAAAGTATCAGAGCTGTGGGTTGCACCGGAAACCACATCAACCTTGGCTGGTGACTGCTTAGCAACCAGTGACTTGTTCAGTTCTGGGATGTATTCCTTCGGGCCAACCTTGTTCACTTTCTTCATGTTAGCTTCGTATTTTGTATCCTGAGTCTTGGACTTGCCGTCTTTGTTGACGTTGTCGTAGTTGCTTTCAGTAATCTTACCGTCTTTAACCGTGATGGAGAAGGTTACCCGATAACCGTTGAAGTAGTTCTTTTCTTCAAGCGTGTAAGTACCATCTTTCATCTTGCCGGTGTTATTGACTTCAATTGGCTTGGTGTCCCCAGCCTGAGCCGCCTGAACTAATTGTTGGGCGTAATTCTTAAAGGTCATACTGGAATCGGTCGCACCGGAAATAACATCGATAGCACCAACATTGGTTCCATTCTTCTTAAAGGACTTGTTTAATTCAGGAATGTATTCCTTTGGTCCAACCTTGACCTTAGCCTTCATGGCCTTTTCATAGCTGGCGTCTTTGGTCTTGGATTTGCCATTCTTATCAACGTAATCATACTTAGTAGAAGTAATCTTCCCGTCTTTGACCGTCATCGCCATTTCAACCTTATAGCCATGGTCATAGCCGGTTTCATTCAGCTTGTAAGTACCATCCTTCAACGGGCCACCTGCAACCTGCTTTTGGGTTGATGACTTCTTGACCACTTTACTGCTGGAAGCCTTGCTGCTGGATGAATTTTTGCTGCTTGAACTACTGCTGCATGCACTTAAAACCAAAGTGGACAGTGCAACAACGGCTGTCCCCGTCACAACTTTACTTAACTTCATGACATTTACCCCTTTTGCAGTTCATAACTGCGATATTGTGTTTTCAATCACATATTTAGTTTAGCTAGTCAAATCAAAAAAATCAACCAAACACGGGTATTATAAGCGCTTTCTCATTTTTTAATCGTCCTTTATGAAGCGTATTTTTGTGTCATTTTACACAAAAATGTACGGCTTTAGAAAAAGAGAGCGCGAACGTTAGACATTACGTAATTTTAAAGGCTATAATGGCTTAGATACATACTTTGTAAGAGTATGGGTAAAGCAAATGGTAAGGAGTGTTATGCATGGCGAAAACCAATATCGTCGTGGTTGGCGCGGGGTTTGCCGGGGTCTATGCGACAAAGCACCTGGCCAAGCACTACAAACGTAACAAAGACGTGACGATCACGCTGATCGATCGCCACTCGTACTTCACTTATGTCACCGAACTGCACGAAATCGCCGCGGATCGTGTCCCAGAAGACGCAATCCAATACGATTTACAGCGGTTGTTCAATCGACGTAAGAATGTCAAGCTGGTCACCGATAATGTGACTGGGATTGACCGCGACAAGAAGGAAGTTGTCACTGAAAACGGACGCTTCCCTTATGATTATGTGATCTTGGGAATTGGATCACAACCGAACGACTTTGGGACGCCTGGCGTTGCCGAACACGGTTTCACCTTGGGTAAGTGGGAAGACGCGATTCGGCTAAAGCGCCACATTGAAGACGTTGTTCGGCGCGGTTCCGAAGAGCACGATCCGGCTAAACGCAAAGCCCTTTTGTCAATCGTCATTGTCGGTTCTGGCTTCACTGGTACCGAAACGATTGGTGAATTACGTGACTGGCGCGATACCTTAGCCAAACAGTACAAGCTAGATCCGAACGAAATTCAATTTAGCTTGATGGAAATGGCGCCAACGATCATGAATATGCTAGATCGTTCAGACGCGAACAAAGCCGAACGTTACATGGAAAAACGCGGCATCAAGGTCATGAAGAATACCGGCGTTGTCGGCGTTCACGCAGATCACGTTGATCTAAAAGACGGCTCCACGTTCCCAACATGTACCTTAGTCTGGACGGCCGGGGTTAAAGCAACTGACCAAGCGAAAGATTTCGGCTTGAAACAAGGACGTGCCGGCCGAATCTTAGTCAAAAACAACATGGAATCGCAAGACGATCCAAGCATCTATGTTGTCGGCGATGTATCGTTAGTTGATCAAGACGGCACCGGCAAGGGCCAGCCGCAAATCGTTCAAGGCGCTGAGGCAACTGCCCACACCGCGTTGACGAACATTGAAGCCAAGTTGGAAAATAAAGAACAGGTTGAATATAAAGCCAACTATTCCGGATTTATGGTCAGCTTGGGTTCAAAATATGGTGTTGCCAATATCATGGGCTGGCTGCACCTTTCCGGTTTCTTTGCGATGTTGATGAAACATTTAGTCAACATGCTCTACTTCGTTCAGATCTATTCCGGTTATTATTTATTCGAGTACTTCATGCACGAATTTTTCCGGACCCGCAATGGCCGCAACATGTTCCGCGGACATCTTTCCCGTCAAGGCAATGTTTTATGGACACTGCCTGCCCGCCTCACATTAGGCGCTATGTGGTTGATTGATTGCTGGCCGAAGATTCAAGGTAAAGAGTCATGGTTCATTGACAAGCTCCGGTTGCCATTTAGCTGGTTACAACCAGCTGCTACCAGTGGTGCCTCTGCTGCTGGCGCTGATGCAACCAGTGCTGCTTCCGGGGCCGCTGCCGGTGCTGCCAAAGCAACCAAGACCGTCTTCTCCCTTTCATATCAGTATGGTAATGATCCGATGATGGTCTTTGACAAGATGCCAAACTGGTACTACAGCATTACCAAGACCTTGATTCCTAATCAGCAAGTTGCCTTCTTCATGCAAAAGGCCATGACGATTATGGAAATTCTGATTGGGCTTGCGCTCGTTGCCGGTTTATTCACTTGGTTGACGTCTGCTGCCACGATCGCTTTTGTCGGCGTCTTCTGTCTCAGTGGTATGTTCTACTGGGTTAACATTTGGATGATCCCGATGGCCTTTGCCTGCATGAACGGTTCCGGCCGCGCATTTGGGCTCGATAAATGGGTTGTCCCTTATCTCCAGAAAGTCTTTGGCAAATGGCGCTATGGAACACCGCGATCTCTTTACGGTACCGATGCACTCAAATAATTGTCTACACAAAAGGCTCTGGGTGGACTTACCTAGAGTCTTTTTTCAAGAGCGGGAAGCTGCTGCGGTCTCTTTTATCGGCCACGACTGCTCCCCGTCCTTCGTGTTCACATCATCGTTTTGAAGTCATGAACTTGAACGCGATTCAATTTCACTAGATTGGAGGCTCACAATGAAACGGCCAAATACCTTTAAACGTTATCTTAAGATGATTCGCCCATTTGACTGGATCATTGTTGGCGGCCTGTTTATTGCAGCGTTCATTCCGTATCTTATTTTTGGCATTCATGAAAATCAGCAGCAAGCAACCGCCTCGCAACAGGTATTAACAGCCGTGGTGACCCATGACGGCCATGAAGTTTATCGCAAGCGACTAACCGGTCATACTGGGACCAGCCACTTCACCTATCGTGATAAAGACGGTGACTGGAATAAGATTGAAGTCAAAGGCGCGGGGATCGCGATTACGGAAGCTAACTGTCAGGATCAGGTCTGCGTTCGCCGCGGTCGGATTACGAAACCCGGTCAAACAATTGTCTGCCTGCCGCATAAGCTACTCATTGCGATTAAGTCAAATAAAGGCGATAGCAACACGGGAGGTATGGTGACCGAATGAGTGTTTATAAAGCCGACCGTACCCGGCAGTATATCTATATTGCCTTACTCTGCGCTCAAGGCGTCATTATCGGCCTACTCGAGCGTATGATCCCGTTTCCCTTTGCCTTTGCGCCTGGTGCCAAATTGGGCCTGGCCAATTTAATCACGATCATTTCATTGTTCACGATGTCAATTCCCGACAGCTTTATTCTGATGTGCTTGCGACTGCTGCTCACCACACTACTTGGCGGCACCTTGTCAACCTTTCTTTACAGTGGTGCTGGTGCGGTTTTATCGTGGTTTGGCATGTTACTCATTAAACAATTAGGTGAAAAACGTGTCAGTATGATCGGTATTTCTGCAGCAGGTGGCATTTTGCATAATGTCGGCCAGCTCTTGATGGCATCCTTCATCGCCCAAAGCTGGACCGTCATGCTCTATTTACCGATTCTCGCGTTTATGGGCATTCTGGCGGGCATTGCGGTTGGGATTGCTGCTAATTTTCTTTTTGAACACATCGATATCTTACGACGACTCCGCTATGATCGCACCAAGCGTCGTAAAAAAGGAGCTACACATGAAAATTCATCCCATGTGGCATGAATACCCGACGTTGGCGCCGGAGCTTGCTTCAGCGCTAACGTTGATTGAAAAACAGATCACAACCAACAATACACCTGTGGCCAAGGCGATCATGGAAATGATTAATGGCGGTGGCAAATTGTTACGGCCGGCGTACTGTCTGCTTTTCTCCCGGTTTCAAGACACGGATCGCGAGAAAATGATTGCACTGGCGGCCCCCATTGAGACGCTTCATACCGCCACTTTGATCCACGACGACATTATCGATAAGTCGCCAACCCGCCGCAATCAGGTGACGATTCAAAAACAATTCGGCCCGGACACGGCAGTTTATGCTGGCGACTATCTTTTTGTTGTTTGCTTCAAGCTGTTGGCACATTACGCCTCAAGCCTCCGCAGCATTCAACAAGACAGCGGCAGCATGGAGAAAATCTTAAAAGGCGAACTGGATCAGATGGCCACACGCTATCAAACCCAAATCACCATTAATGACTATCTCAAGCAGGTTTCCGGAAAAACCGGCCAGCTCTTTGCGTTAAGCTGTTTTGTCGGTGCCTACGAAAGCGGCGGAACAACGAACTTTGCCAAAACGGCCGAAAAAATCGGCATGAACATTGGCATCGCCTTCCAATTGCTAGACGACATTCTCGATTACACTAGCGATGGCGAAACTTTGGGTAAACCGGTTTACGAAGATGTGCGCAGCGGCGTCTACTCAGCACCACTCATTTTGGCCATGCAGCGCGATCGCCAAGCCTTTTTGCCGCTGTTAGCGAAAAAAGAACACATTAGCGATACCGAGATGATTCAACTGCGCGATCTTGTCATCAAGTATGAAGGTGTCAAGCAGGCCTACACTATGGCGCAACAACGTACTGAACTGGCGACTGCCGGTTTGCAGAAGTTGCCTGCCGGGGCTGCACGAGACGATTTAATCCGTTTGACGGAGAGCCTTTTGAAGCGCAAATCTTAATTCGTATTAACCGGATCTTAAGCAACCAGCAGAAATTGAGCTGGTTGTTTTTTTGTTAATGCGGATGTACAACAAATCCTCTAACTCCTAGATCACTATCAGATTCGATTTTTCTTACTCTCGATTAATGACCATTAACTTTTCATTTTTGATCTGTTTATCCGCCCATGGTCTTTACTGCGTCTTGTCGGTATGTAGTTCATTTTGATAGAAAAATCTCTTCGCTTCATGAAACAATTCCAAAACTTTTTCGCTTTCACAATTGTTAGAACTCGTTATTTAAAGTCGAACTTTCATCTGCGGAAAATCACCTAAATAACCAAACTAATGTAACAGTCTCATTCGATGAATCCGCTTGCAATGGCAACGAAATCAGCTTACTATAGGTTCACAATTTCAAGTCGTAGAAGTCAGAAGTCTATTTTTGAATAGTGGGTAACCGTTATGGAAAATAAAGCTAAAGTCATTAATTCCGGCAAGATAATTGTCAGTCATATCGTTTTCCCCTTGGTTCTAGCTATTGCGGTTGGCATCACCACTTCTGGATCATTTGTTTACCAAGCCGTTAATCATGAAGAACCCGTTGTCGTACAGGCTGCTTCATATCCCACTCCCGCAAAGCGCGGTATCACCCCATATGGATTGGGTAATGATACGGTTTATGTTTACTACTCAGCCTCACAACTGGCTGCAGTTAAAGCGGCTTCAAACACCCATGCAAATGCTAGACTAGCTTTTGCGGCAGCTTTTGGCGCTATAAATAAATACGCAGGGCTTCTGGCAACGACCGCATTGATTCGAACAAACACCCAATTCAACAACTTTAAAGATGCGATCAATTCGGCTATTTTTAAAAAGAAAGGCTTGCAGCTTCAGTACAACACAACTTTCGATGATGGTAATAACAGCGCTACCTGGGGAGCATCATTTGTTGTTAAGTAATTAGCATTCACCTTAAATCAACCCATACAATGTACATTGCTGAATTGAAGGAACAACCAGCTCATCTGCTGGTTGTTTTTTTGCGTTCCGCGAAGCATAGTTATCCATAGAGCCTTCAACCATTCTCAACCCAGGAAAGTGTGAGTGACATGACAATCATTGCCGTTTTTTCAGATATCCATGGTAACTTAGCAGCGTTAGAAGCCGTGTATGCAGATGCGATTCAACATGGCGCCGAAACTTACTGGTTCTTAGGCGATCTTTTTGGCCCCGGACCCGATGTTCAGCCATTATGGGAAGAATTACAAGCCATCAACCCGACGATCAAAATCCGGGGCAACTGGGAAGACTTCTTGATCACCACATGGTCAGGTAAAGATCGTCTATCTCCCATGCAAAAGAAAATTGAAGCTTATATTTTGAACCACCTGCATGATCCAGCCAAGATTTGCGCCGTACTTGCCAGTTGGCCGCTTCACCAAGAAGTGACAGTTAATGGGGTGCAAATTGGGCTTTCACACCATCTTCCCGCCAATAACAGCGGAGATACGCTCTCGGTCCGTGCTGAAGGTTCCGCATTATCGGCATTATTCAGCGGACCCCGTAGCAACCTTGACTTTGCCATCTATGCCCACATTCACCATCCCACAATGCGGTATGTCGACTTAAGCATGCCGATCCAAACTGCTGATGCTTTTGATTATGCCAAAGCCGATGAACGCCTTGTTTTGAACCTTGGCTCAGTCGGTTTGCCTTTTGACAAACCAACTCATCGGTATCAAGAGTGGCGCGCTGAGTATCTTTTATTGGAAGTGACTGACGACGGCGCTATCAATCCGCAGTTTCGCCGAATTTCTTATGATCTGCAGCGGGAATTCAAGCAGGCACAGGCAATGGATATGCCGTTTGTTGAGGATTATCGGCATAATTTTTATATTTAAGCGGGGGAGGTTTGCTGTGCATATTTTTCTGCTTTTGTTAGGATTTTAGTCGGCTCAACATTTAAAAGATTCAGTATACTGATATACATTGTAACTGGATGGCATAGAGACTGTTTACAAGCAAAAAAGTCCCATAAAATTGGGACTTTCTGTACTTCAAACACTCCTATTAAATTGTTAAGGCTGATGTTGTTAAGGCTGATGCTATTAGTTGATTTGTCGCATATCTGGAGAAAATATCCTGTTAATAGCGTATGGAAGCCTTCACTACTCTGACCTATCTTTAAAATAAACGCTCCCTATGAGTGCAGCAATCATTAGATAACCAGTTAATTTAAAATATTGCGTCCAATAAAGCTCACCCAGAAAAAGAAGATCATAACCAATATTAAAGAGCATCAACGCCAACCATAGTAAAAATCCTCCAAGATATGTCTTGGCTTTATTCTTAACGTTTACCACCCCAGACCGCATTGTACGGCATACCATGCCAATACGGTTGCCATAACAGCTGCATTACGTTTAATACCCTGAGCTGCTACTTTAGCAACGATAGCCTTTGCTGCTTCCAACCAGAGCTTTTTGTCAATATAAGCCACGATAGTATTGACATTGACCATGCTTCGGATTTCCTCACCGAGTTTTCCCAGCATGCAATTTCCAATATCGGCTAGATCGCGTTGAACAATTCGATGCTCCGTTGGAAAAATACGAGATTCATTCTCAGAGATACCGATAAACCTTTCTGTAGCCTGAATTTCATCTTTTCCATATTTGGCAATGAGATAATCAATGTTAAGATTTTCAATATCGCCATCTACAAACATCTTTTCTAGTTCCTTGGCGATGGCTTGCTCTTTTGGCGTTGCCGAGTTTACAGTAATCTCGTCTGCTTTAGTTGCTGCATTGACCGGTTTGGCTCCGGTTAGCATTAGACTAACAAACAATGTCGTTGTGAATATCGCTAGCAATGCAAGAAATTTAGGTGTTCTTTTCCACTTCGACTGAAATTCCATGTGAATCCCCCCATCTGTTAAGCGAGTTACTCGCTTTTTTTGTCAACATCCGCCATAATTTATCCAGGAACAATAATAACGTCATCACCCACCGGATAAGTGTCATTCAGGATCTCTGTCAAATCCGGCACACGGATTTCCCCCTTTCTCCTCCAACCTCCTTCGACATTTACACTGATAATTTAATCAAACTTCAGCTAAAAAAATTCAAAAGTCGAGTATTTTCTACATGAGAGGTGAAGAAATGTTTGCTGATCAATTTACTTGTGGTAACTTATTTCGCCAAATTCGTGAACGTCGTCATCTTAAAATCGCCGATGTACAAGGACCCTTACACAAGACTTCAGTTTCTTTCTTTGAGACTAAAGATGCCAACATCCGTCTTTTTAGCCTGATGGAGATCTTGAAGCCAACAATGACAGAACCCCAGGAATTCTTTGAGTTAATTGATCAAACGCATAGCCAATTGCGTCGCTTTTTTAGAGAGCTCAGTACCTTATATGAAAGTCTGGATTTAGAGGGCTTACAAATGCTCTTGACCGACTATCATGAAATTAAACGATCTGAAACACCACAGTATATGCTCAAGCTAATCGTTATGTCTTGTATTGCTAAAGTTAAGGAGCAAATCCCGGTTTTATCGGCTGAGGATGAAGAGTGCATCCAGCAATTTTTGCTAACAGAAGGGCGTTGGTTCCATTTCGAGTATCTGGTATATGCCAATTTGTGTCACTCGCTCTCCAATCGCGTCAATGACCGTTTACTTCGCCATATGGTCAACAAGTATCAAGAATTTCACCTATCTCGGTACGATGAAGCTTTTGTTGGTGCTTTTTATAATATTTCCGCGAGGTACTTAAAAGATGCCGATTATGACCGAGCCTTATCAATGCTAGATATAGTTGCCGACTTTCCTGTCAAAAATACAGCCCTGTATCTGCGGCATCATGTGGCATTCATCCGGCTAGCTGTGCCGATCTTAAAGTACCAAGATCAGGACGCCAAAAAGAAACTAGCTGCCTTACTGATGGCCACAGAGATCATTGACCCGAAGTTATATAAGACGAATATGGCGTGGATGAAGTCTCTGAGTTTAGATCCCGAGGCAATCTTAAATAACATCACCTGAAGAAGTGCTGGGTCCCCATGGAAGAGGAGAACGATTAACCTAGTATTCTAAGGTGGAATATTTGATGTTAGCCTAGGATTAAACAGTTTGCAAAAAGCAGCAAGTCCACCCGTCTTAGCACAGACGGGGCGAACTTGCTGCTTTGTTAATTTCATTTATTCAAGGTTGCACATCCCAAACAAAGTCAAAAAATGTATAGCGCTAAATCTCATTGATTCACTAAGGTTCCAACATACCAAGTTGCCCAAATAAGCAACAAAGACAGTACGCCGACCAGGACAAATCGTTTCAAACTGAACTTTTTATCAGGAACCAGCCGTCCGTACCCTATATAACCGGCCATGGCAAGCGTTAACACGATTAGCACTCGATGTAAACCTTCAAGAAATGTCATAATTTTTCTAGATTAATCTATGCCTCTGCCCTTTGTCAAACTCAACTAGACTAATTGACTCGCAATTTTAATCTTTAACAAGACCGAATCCAAGCCGGCTTTACACAATTATCCGTTTCACATTCAACAAATCTTTATGATCGTAAATCACACTCACGCTTTTTGAAATATCAGCCTAAACTCATCAGCCAAGGAAAGTGGCGCAACACTATATGGCACGTCATGAGTCACAAGTCCTAAAACAAGTTTCTCACGTGTTCCCTTATCCAGTTTTGTCAAATCAATAAGCACCCGATCACGATCAATATCTAATATCGCATCCGCACTAACATCGGTTAACAGCTGAGGTGTCTGCCGCATCTTCAAAAAGTTTGGCTGGCTCTCATGCATATTGATTTGTTTGACAATCTTGCCCGCCCGCAGAAAAAGAATGCGATCGGCCAGGCTTTGTAGGTTGTCCAGTAAATGCGAGACCATGATGACGAGCTTGCCATTTTCTCGCAGTTGCTGAATCTGACCCGAGATCAGCGCAACATTTTCCGGGTCAAGGCCGTTCATGGCTTCATCCAGTAACATGATCGGCGTATCCGAAGCCACGACCATTGCAAAACATAGGCGCTGTTTCATCCCGAGCGAATAGGTGCTGACTTTTTGGGTGATATAACTGCGCATTTTCAGACCATCAACTAAGGCATCGAGCGTGATCTGACTCTGCCACATGTTTCGGTACAATTTCAAATGTTCATAGCCATTTAACTCACCAAAAAGTTCGCTTTCTAAAGGGAATGCGCAAATTTTTTGATGAATCGCCTTAATCGCTTGATTGCTTTCGTAGCGCAGCCCGTCCACCTCTACATAGCCACGGTCAGGCTTTAGATTATTCATGATGACATTCAAAAGCGTGGTTTTACCTGTGCCATTTGGAGCCACTAGTCCGACAACTTCTTTCTGATTCAAAGTGAGCGTGATGTCATCTAAGACCTGCTTTTTGTTGGCAAAGGACAATCCAATATCGTTTAGCTTTAGCATGATGCCACCTCTCTCTTTTTCGGGTGCCGTTTGTGAGTCAGGCAAAATATAACGAATTCAAGTACGACTATCACACTCAGAATCATGATCAACCCGAACACAAAGGTCATTTGGGTCGTCTCATACCTGAAGTTTTGAAAGCCCACCACCAACCGGCCGATATTGAAGTAACTCGGCAACAAGTATAACGAGTTGTGATTAATGGCGACTAAGCCGGGTAGAAAATAAAGACTTTCGCTAACTAGCAACAGGATTGTCCCCGCCAAACTGGCAAACTCACTTTTTAAGATTACCTGTAAGACAACCTGCAGACGAATGATCAGCCATACGCTTAACAGTAAAAGAATAAAGGCTTCCCCCATAAACTGGCCTAGTGAAATCGTGCTGAAAGTAAGCCCTTCATACACCGGTATCGGTAAGGACAGACTGCCGAGGCCGAACTTGATCATGTTAAACGGTAATAAGATGGCCAAAAAGCCAAGTAACAAGCCGCCACTCATCAGTAACGCTGACAGAGACTTGTCATTGAGCATGGCCCAAGTTGTTAACGGGAAGTTTTTCAAAATCGATTGTTTCTTGCGATCTCTTGTCACTAAATCCGTACTGATCATCGCAGTCACTAGCAATAACGACAACGCCAGTCCATAAAAGAACGCGCGTTGCAGCTGCTGTAAGGCTGTTTGTTGATTAATCACCGCTGCCGTGACGTTATTGTTTGCCATATGTGCATATTGACGCAACCGTGTCCGCGCCTCTAAATTCCAATAATGGCCATTACGGTTCTGATTGCCTGAACCTGCATCGCGGACCACATTCGGATCACTGTAATATTGCAGCGGATAACTAAGCCACGGTTGCCCTTGTAGCACTAGGCGATCGGTAAGCGCTAATTCATCAGCCATTGATGCTGCCACCTGATTGTATTTGCCTTGCCCAGCCGCTTTCAACTGCGCGCGTTCAGCTTTCATAAACTGAGGGACATAGGTACCAGCGTTGGCAATGGTCGGATAGTTAGGAAATGCCGGATTAAAGGATTTCATGAATTTCGCATTTTTCTGGTACTTAGCGGTCACCTCCTGGCGTGAAAAGTTTTCCAAGGTGCCATTTGCAGGTAAGTACTGATAGCAAAACCAAAAACTCCATAGCAAAAAAATTAAGCACGCGCCCCAATTTTTCTTACTGAGGAGATTTTGTTTGATTTGAAAGGCTATGTATGAACGATTACGACTCATTTTTTGCACGCCCCCACCTTGAAATCACGAATAAAATACCCATCAGCCAGATTAACATCATCCCCAAACCTGTCACCCAACCGATGGGCAGATGATCGTTTATTAGAAAATGGCCTGAATACACATTAGCAATGCTTAAATAAGGTAGCGGTGTTAAATAGAACACTGCTGGCAGCGACGGACTGAATGTCACGATAATTAACACGGCGATTAAAGCAAGGAGTGTTGCATAGAAATTTCCGATCAGTCGATTCAACCAAATGGCTACGACCGACATCAATACTGTGAGCACAACTGCATAGACCGCAATCAGTAAACCGGCAAGCCAACTGGGAACCGTGGTGATCTTGTTTATCAAGGTAAAAGCGGTTGGATAGTTCCAGTCCCCGAAACCGATAACGATTCCTAAAAGTATTAATCCCAGAACCGGCAGAACCAAAAACAATCCGATACTTAATTGAAAGTTTGCTTTGACGTGGGCCGCCATTTTACCAAGAAAATGAACCGGCATGTTCCTCAAAACACTTTGGTGCTCAAGTTCTACTAACCATGAATCTCCGACTAAATAGGCGATTAAAAAGGGTGCGCACACAGCGATGGCCTGAAATAATAAGGCGCCATAGTCACTGGCAGTCTTGATGGCAACCCGCGGCGAACCTTGAACTTGTTGTAACTTTCTGGCAACCGCGAGCTTCCCCGTCACGGCTTCTTTGGTTGGGACCAATAGTCCGCTAGCACCGGCAAAATCAAGTGAATAACTTTTAAGTTGCGCCTGAGCCAATTCAACCTGCCCATTAAGAATCATGCTGGCATCATGGACGAGTAAGCCACTATCAATCTTGCCGGTTCCTGAAAGTTGCTCATTCAGTGCCTGCACCATTTTCCCTTGTTTGCTGGTTTTCGAATAGCTTTGGGCATCATAGCGTAAATAACTCGATTGCACCGACTGTTGAATCCTAAATGTCTCAATCTTCAAATCGGCAATCTGCTGAAATTTAGCAACCCAAAACAAGCCAATCACTAGAAAAACCATAAATAGTTCGCCTACCAGATTTTTCTGATTCAGCATCACTTGCTTTTGAAAGAAGGCGCTTAGCTGTTTCATCTTAAATGCCTCTCTGTTCACCCGTTTTTGCTTTCTCTGGTCAAAACTTTACTCAAAGTAAAATTCTGTGAGTTGCTTTAACATACTGAATCAATAGGTCCACATATTTTGAGTATATTGATAAAATATGAGCCCAGCAAAAACCAGCTATTTCTTTACTAGTTCATACCTTCTATCCTCGTTATCCATTGATTAGTATATGATGAGTTTTACATTACATTAAAATGAGGCCACCATCAATTAAGATCTCGAATTAATCGTGCAGCACGTCCGCCATAACGTGCTCCCCGGCGCAGGGATCTGCATGTAAGGACCTCAGGCGCAATGGCCAAGACCGGCCATCACGTTTTAGGCCGCTTACACTCCGACTTCTAACCGCGCCGGCTCGCGCTTACCAAAAAAGCCAAAGCACCTCAGCCTTCAAAAAAGACTGGGTACCTTGGCATATTAAACCCACATCAATGAGTGTGAACTTTGGCAGCGATTTGTTTGCCGAAATCTGTTTGATCAAAATGATCGATAATATCCTTAAGCTCGGCATACCGTAGACTAGCGCCGAATAGTGGACTTCCCGGTTCGGTCATAATACCGTCTGCTAATCGGTTATGAACAACTGTGTCAAAGCCCATTCGATCGACAAAGGCAGCTACTTGATCAACAGCAGCGGGATCATCGCCGGTCACAAACAGCGCCTTGCGTTTTGGATTTCCTTTAGGCCGCGCTTCTTCTTGCAGGTTATGATAGCCCATATGGTTGAAGGTTTTGACAATTTTAGCACCTTTAAAATAGGCTTGAACCTGTTCACTCGAGGTGGTCGTTGGATCTAACACTTCTTCACGAATACCGTCTGTTTCCCACCAGTAATTCATCGCGTCAATGACTAAATGACCTTTGAGTAAGTCTGCATCAATATTTTTATACCGGCTTAACGGGATTGCTAAAATGATCAAGTCACTGTTAGCCACCACCTCGGCATTTTCGGAAGCAATCGCGCCGGGGACGAGGGTTTTGATGGTTAAGGCGATTTTTTTGACTGTGCCTGAGCCGGAAATTCGGACAGTATAACCGGCATCTAAGGCCAAACCCGCAAGAACGATGCCGACTTTACCAGCACCAAGAATGCCTATACGTTGAATCGCCATTATTTCACCGCCGCCTTTTCTGCTAGAATTTCTTTAACCCGCGGGATGACTTTCGTGCCATACAACTCAATCATGCGTTCACGCTGAGCCGCAGTTTGGTTGCCGGCACCGTAAACAAGGTCAAAGCGGCCCAAATCCAGCAGATCGATTGTTTCTGCCATGCGCCGCGCCACGGTTTCCGGATTGCCGACATAAAAAGAGCCCACTTTAGTTTCACCATCGAACTGTTCGCGACTCATCGGTGCCCAGCCGCGAGTTAAGCCGATGCGGTCAAAATTGGCTTTGATATTCTTGAAGGCGACTTCAATTGCTTCATCTTCGTCATCTGCAATAAAGCCATGAGAGTGGACGGCGATTGGAAATTCAGGTTTGCCGAGTTCCTTTGCGGCAGCATGGTACAGCTGAATATATGGCTTAAACCGACTCGCCTGACCGCCAATAATCGCGATGATCACTTTATAGCCGAAGTTAACCGCTCGAATAACAGATTCCGGTGAACCGCCGATACCAATGTACGTCTCCAATTTGCCTTTTTCTGTTTTGGGATAAACTTCCTGATTCTTCAAAGCAGCGCGGAATTTTCCTGACCAGGTCACCGCTTTTTCATTACGCAAGGCATCGTACAAGCCAAGTTTTTCGTTGAATAAGTCGTCATAGTCAGTCAAATCATAGCCAAATAACGGGAAGGATTCAGTGAATGATCCGCGGCCCAACATTACTTGCGCGCGCCCGTCAGACAAAGCATCTAAAGTTGCAAAGCGCTCATAAACCCGAACCGGATCATCGGAACTGAGCACGGTGACCGCCGTGGCAAGCTTAATTTGCTTGGTCACTGTCGAAATTGCTGCCAAAACCGTTTCCGGACTTGAAACGCTATAATCCGGGCGATGATGTTCGCCCACTCCGAAAACCTGAATGCCTAATTCGTCAGCCAGTTGACCTTCACGCACAATCTGTCGAATCGAGGCCGCAGCCGTTTGTAAACTGCCATCTTCATTCGCCACAATGTCACCAAACGTCTCCAGCCCAAACTGTAAATGCTCAATGTCTACCATCAAAAAAGCCTCCCAAACGATAATGCTTACTTTTTGTAAGTCGATAATCGTATCATAGCCTTTTTTCTGGCGGGTGGCAAGCTTTCACACAGATATTCATACGAGAATACGCCAATTCATTTATCCAGAGACGCAAAAAAGTCCGATCATCGTGCGACGGTCATTAGCCAATATTGACAATGACCCGCTGCGTAACCAGACTTTTTAAATGAAGTCACATCTGAAAACTTATTCTTTTGGTTTCGGTCGACGTTCCAAGTGGCGCCGCATTTTATCGAGCAAGAAGAGTTGATCATTATTCCATGGGCTATTACGGCGAGCTAGATGCGCGGCGTAACTAGACGTATCATGGTTGAATTCACGTTCCGAGCGTTGCACTTCCTTGAGAAAGTCGCGCGAACTGATGCGCAAGGCACCACGGGAAAAGACCGTCCACTGCTCTGCTTGATCACTGGTGACCACAACCAGCTGCACCAGCGGCGAGTTCATCTCCTGAGCCAGTCGTTCGATATAGCTGTCGGCAGTTTCGTCTTCTTTCGTGAAAACCACTTGCAAGTCCCACTTGGCGTAACTTTTACCGATCCCCGGAACATACATGGCATCGAAAACCACAATCATTTTCGCATTTTCATGACTGCGGTATTCAGCCAGAATATCCAGTAAGCGATCACGGGCGACATCGAAATGATCTTCTGCTTTCAACTTGGCGAGTTCAGGCCAGTTACCGATGACGTTATAGCCATCCACAATCATAATATGTTCGCGCATTTACTTACCCTCATGGCGACTGGCAAAAGCTTGATACATCAAGATGCCCGCCGCAACACTCGCGTTAAGGCTCTGCACGTGACCGACCATGGGAATGGCAATGGTGGCATCCATCAATTTGGCAATTCCCGGCGAAATACCTTTGCCTTCATTGCCGATGACTAACGCCGTGCTGCCTTTTGCGTCCCACTGGCGATAATCCTGCCCGTCCATGGCGGTGCCAAAAATCCACATGCCGCGATCTTTCAAGATTTTGATGGTTTGCGCTAGGTTCGTGACCCGCGCAACCGGCACATATTCGATCGCCCCAGTGCTGACTTTGGCCACGGCACTGGTCAAACCGACTGCCCGATGCTTTGGGATAATAATGCCATGCACCCCGCTCGCATCAGCCGTTCGCAAAATCGAGCCGAGATTTTGCGGATCTTCCAAGTTATCCAGCAATAAGAAGAACGGATCTTCCCCTTTATCTGCCGCGTGCTTAAACAGATCGTCCAATGTTGCGTAAGCATATGGCGTCATCGCCAAGAGAACCCCTTGATGATTGCCGTGGTCACTCATGAGATCAAGTTTTTGCTTTGGAGCCGTGGCGACTAAGATCTTCTTCTTTTGCGCCATGCCGACAAGATGCTGAATCGGTTCGCTTTTTAGATCGGTCTGGACAAACAGCTTGTTAATGGTGGCTGCGGTTCCGGCCTTGAGCGCGGCTTCAACTGCATGGCGGCCGAAGACGAATTCATCTGGCTCATGTTCATTATTTGGTGCTTGCGGCTGTTTTGCCATGACCCGTCTTCCCTTCTTCAACGTATTGGATACACCATGCGGCTAGCTCGGCAACGCGATCATCGCGGCCTTCAAGATGCAAGTAACCAAACAGTGCTTCAAATCCTGTCGAGATGCGATACGTGACCACATCCGTATGTTTGGCATGGGTGTAACTTTTGGCATTGCGCCCATGCTTGAAAACTTCTGTCTCTTCGGCACTTAACAAATCCGCCGTCTGCATCCCGGCAATCAACGCCGCTTGTGCCTTGGCGGAAACAAAATCCTTGGCCGCGCGTTGTAAGGCTGCCGGGCGCACCAGTCCGCGTTTGAGTAAGTGTTCCCGAATATAGACTTCATAAACTGCATCGCCTAGATAGGCCAGTGCAATCCCGTTCAATTGTTTTGGATCAAATGTCATTTTCTACGCCACCGTGTCCCTTGAGGAGTGTCTTCCAAAATAATCCCTTGTGCTGCCAGCTGATCGCGAATCTCATCGCTCTTGGCAAAATCTTTCGCCGCGCGCGCCGCATCCCGAGCCTTCACCAAGGCGTCAATATCCGCATCCAGATTGGTCGGGTCGGTGAAAACAACCCCGAAAATCTGCAGCCAGGCATCATACTGATTCAGGAGATCATTGACACTTTCCCGTTTGACGGTGTCTTCATTGGCATATTCATTCAACAATTTGGCGAGATCAAATAGCACAGTCAGGCCATTTTGCACATTCACATCATCGTCCATTGCAGCAATGAAACGGTCTTTTAAGGTTTTAAGCTCAGCAGTGATCTGTGCATCAACGCCGGCAACAGCATTGGCACGGCGATAGACCAAGTTCTCACGGGCAATTTTCAACCGGTTCAGGCTATTAGCAGCGTTCTTTAAATTCGCCTCTGAATACCGAATCGGCATCCGATATTGCGTCCCTGCCATGAAGAAACGCAAAACCTGGGGATCGACCGTTTTGAGAATGTCGTGGACCGTAATAAAATTACCCAGCGACTTGCTCATTTTCTGGTCATCTTCGCCAATGGTCACAAACCCGTTGTGCATCCAATAACGCACAAACTGCTTGCCGGTTTTGGCCTCACTTTGGGCAATTTCGTTTTCGTGGTGCGGAAATTCCAGATCCTGACCGCCGCCGTGAATATCAAACGTATCCCCAAGCAGTTGGGTACTCATAACCGAGCATTCGATGTGCCAACCTGGCCGCCCTTTACCCCATGGTGAGTCCCAACTAATTTCACCGGGTTTAGCAGCTTTCCACAAGGCAAAATCGATTGGATCTTCTTTCTTGTCCAACTCTTCCTGTGTGATATGCTGACTGGCACCTTCTTCGAGTTCATCAACATTTTGATGGGATAACTCGCCGTAATGTTTGAATTTACGGGCGCGATAGTAAACATCCCCATCAACCGCATATGCATAGCCTTTTGCAATTAAATCCTGGACGAAATCGACAATATCCGGAATCATCTGACTGGCACGCGGATGCGCCGTCGCCGGTTCGATGCCAAGCGCAGTGGTATCCTCCATGAACGCATCAATAAATCGTTGCGCCAGATCAAGGGGGGCTTCCCCGGTTTTGTGTGCAGCGGTGATAATTTTATCATCGACATCAGTGAAGTTCGAAACATAGGTGACCTTAAATCCGCGATATTCAAAATAACGGCGGATTGTATCAAACGCAATGGCACTGCGCGCGTTACCGATGTGGATGTAATTATAGACAGTCGGGCCGCAGACATACATTCGGATTTCTCCGAGATGCAAGGGTTTAAACGGCTCTTTTTGTCGCGACATCGTATTATATAGCGTTAACATCGGCTCATTTCCTTCCTGTAGCGTCTTACCTGCATTTTACAGGAAACAGCAGCGTTTATAAAGGAACGTGACGCGGTTGGCTGCACTAATTTTCCCACCTCTAAAAAGCAACCTTCGAATTATCCGTAAATACCTAGAATTTCAATGCTGAGAAAATTCTTCCTCCCATTTTTGGCCAAAAGCGGGGCTAATGATAGTTAGCACATGTATAAGTTGTACCAATTCGTCTTTATCCTCACTATAATTCTTAAGCTTAACTTGGCACCGCCTTCGCAAAAGTTCAGCTTGTATCCGAATATAAAAGTGATCATCCGGGAGTCCGTGCATTTGCAATTGCGTTAATGTTAGCAAAGCTCTTTCATAATCACTTTGATAGTAGAACATTACAGCCGTATTATATAGCGCCTGAAAAAAGAGATCCTGCTGAGCATTTTTTTGCTTTAAGGCAAAATGGATGGTTAGCAATTTTTCAAATAGTTTTTCAAAGTATTCAGCCTCTAGAAAAGGAATGCAGTCTATGTACAAAATATACTCCAATGAATACCAAGAGGTTCGTTTCATCAAATAATTCATAACCGTTTCCGAATCTTGCTTTGAAAAGCATTCTGAAGCGCCTTCAATATCGAGTTGTACCGCAGTAACCATAATAGAACGTAACTTAAAAAGTATGTTATGCGACTTTAAAAATTTTTGGATCAGTTTTTGCTTCAGCTGGTATAGTTGCCCAATGTTCTTTTGCAAAGATAACTGCAATAACTTCTGGTCAAAATCATGCTGAGGCAAATCTATATCAGGAGTATTCATTTGATTCTTTTTCTCTAAAAGCTCAAAGAATTCCGCTGGCTCAACGCACACATTGTGCAAAAGCGTAAAGAGATTCTCAGCAGAAATCTCTGTTCGGCCATTTTCAAACTTAGAAACCGTGCTTATGTTTAGGGGCCTAGCTATATCGGAAATGCGAAGTCCACGCTCAGTACGAATTTCTTTAAAGAGTTGGCCTAAACTATATCCCTCCAATTTTCTCACTTCCTGTTGATGAGATGAATTTTAATTTTATTATAATCAAATGTTCTTTGTTGTACATGAAAAATTTTAATTTAAGCAATTAGTCTGAGTCCATTTCCAGATCCTGTTAATATCAACAAATAAGGAAGGAAAATATGTTTCAAAGTACTCCCGCAATTGTTAGTTGACAATATGTTAAGCTTCAATCAGCTTCAAGTTGGTCTATCAGTAACGGCTATAGCGTTTCAAATGCGATAGAATGGCTGAATGCCCACGTATCAAAATGAGTGAAGGGTGATGTACCACTAATGATTAATGCCTACTTTTTACAAAAACTTCTGTGGGGTGTTAATGTTGTATCACTGATTGTAATGTTATGTTTTTTATTGCCGGGATATACTGATCAGTACTGGCTAATTTTTATATGCCTACAACTCGTTGTTAACATCCTTGATCGAGGACTTTTACGTCAGCATCTACCAGAAAAATATTCCGACTCAAATATTGGTGGAAGCATCAGGTACCTTATTCTGGCGGTTGGACTACCACTTTTCTACCCGGTAGTTTCCCACAATCGTTACTTGTGGTTAATGGTAGTCATTGGAAGTATAAACGTTATATTCACTCTGGCTTCTGATGCATCAAAACGAACCAAATATAAGAAGTCTTGAAAAAATATATTGCAGTCACCAAGAACTTTCTCGAAACATAAAAGCAACGCAAACTCATGAGTAGCATGGGTTTGCGTTGCTTTTGCACTTTCATTTTTTAGTGCTGTAAAAGTGAACCTTAACAGCTAAAAGTTTCCTTAACCAGCTGATGCGCCGAGGTTGCTTGGCAGTTTTCGACTAAATCGGACTTAAAATGATGCGATCTTGGCATTAATCTCCCCACCACGATGATGTGGTAATAGAAAAAGCTATCAAAACTGACTCATAAACCATCAAGCCCTAAATCTTCAAAAAAGTTCATCAAGACCTGTCTTAAGCCCTTTGCTTTTAATCAATCTTCCGCTTTGGATTCAAAATGTTTAACGGGTCGAACAAGTCTTTGATTCGATGTTGTAACTCATCAACAGCAAAGCCGAGTTCTTCGTTGTTCCATTGATTCTTGCTCATCCCCACAGCATGTTCGCCGGAAATTGTTCCGCCTAGTGCAAGAGCTTTGCGAAACATCATGCGAATTGCCTGCAGCGCTTCTTTTGGCGGTTCAACTTGATCGGCTGGCCAAATGACGGTTGGGTGAACATTGCCATCGCCTGCGTGTCCGGCGGTGTAAATTTCAACGTTTAACTCTTTGGCAACTGCCGCAATATAATCCATCATTTCCGGAAGCTTGGAAAGTGGCACAGCCATGTCTTCCATGATGTGTTGACCGTTTGCAAACACAGCAGGCAACATGTCCTGGCGCAGTTTGATAATCGCGGCTGATTCAGCGGGATCACTGGTCACCTGAATGTTTTTAGCATGGTCAGCGGTTAATATTTTCTCGGCAATTTTCAAGCTCGCCTCGCCACCGGTATCCAAGCGGAAAATGAGCATGGCTTCGGCGCCTTCTGCATAATGCGTGCCTTCATAACGATCCAGTGCCGCCACTGTTAAACCATCCAGTGCCTCCAGTGTCACCGGATAAATACCGGACAGCCGCAAATCCTCAACCCCTTTTGCTAAAGCGGTCATATTGTCAAAATACGCCACGCCG
>OBWZ01000279.1_pt1 | contig 22422 bp, 30 predicted proteins | sample 1476561 | NCBI WGS metagenome assembly OBWZ01 (sample SAMEA2580138, study PRJEB22360) | human gut metagenome | biome: human gut; feature: human-associated habitat; material: faeces | place: Denmark | collected 2008/2010 | reverse complement strand
ATAAATGTGAAAAAATTGGAAATAGCAGCTGTGAATCCACAGATATCCGGTTGAGCGATAGAGCGTGTAAATTTTATGGGTCAGAAGGAAGCGAGAAGAATGAAAAGAAGTGAATTAACCATTGGACAGACTGTGTATATCGAACCTGTAGGGAATGCCACTAGATATGGATGGGATGCCAACCCTTATGCCTGGGTCTATGACTTTGAGGTTATCAGCAAATCGGAAGCAATGAAGGAGAGTGAATATAAATGTCAGAAGAAAAACAGCTAATCGAGCATCGCAGCGAAGTAATACGCGAAGTAATGAATGAATATATCGGAAGTATTGAAGCTGTAGGAGAAACCAATACAGATGGTAGACGTTTTAGTAATTTAAAGGTTTTAGAGGATGTTTTATATCATATCGTTGTGGACATTGGAGAAGAAGCTCTTAATATAAAACGTTATGAATGGAGCATGAAACACAGCGGAGAATACGCTGTTTCCGTTTTAAAAGAAATCCGGGCAACTATCGACGATATGCTGGAGGAGAGTGAAGAAGAATGACAATCAAGAATTACACTACGACCAAAACAGCTGCACAAACAGTAGCAGATATACAGGCTATTCTTGCAAAGCATGGAGCAAGGCAAATTATGTTTGATTATTCGGATGATGGTCACATTTCCTGTGTCTGTTTTACGATTGTAACATCACAGGGGATACAGGGCGTTAAGTTACCAGGAAACACAGATAAGATGCTGGAGGTACTTCGTCGACAAAAAATCAAAGCCGATTATCAAAAAGCAGAAAATGTGGCATGGCGAAATATAAAAGATTGGTTAGATGCACAACTTGCAATCTTGGAAACAGAAATGGTTACAATAGATCAAATCATGCTGCCTTACTTTGTAAATAAAAACGGGGATACAGCATATGAGCTGTACCAGAACAAACAACTTCTGTTAGGGACTGGAGGCGATGAAAAATGATCAACAAAGTGGTATTAGCTGGCAGGCTTGTAAAAGACCCAGTACTGCGTAAGACTGCAAATGGTGCATCTGTTGTTTCCTTTACTGTAGCATGTACCCGTCGTTTCAAGCAGGAGGGACAACCGGATGCTGATTTTATCAACACGGTTGCCTGGAATAAAACAGCGGATATCGTATCACAGTATACACATAAAGGTTCTCTGGTCGGTGTGGAAGGAAGAATCCAGACGCGCAGCTATGATGATCAGAGCGGTAAACGCGTTTATGTAACAGAGATTGTCGCAGACAGCGTACAGTTTCTGGAAAGTAAAAGTGCTGCTGCAAGTAATGCGAACAGTGCATATGTACCAGATGCAAACAATCAGGGCTATCAGAGTGACAACAGCAGCTCCCAGTCCTGCTCTAATGACTTTACAAGCAACAGTACACTGGATATCGCAAGTGATGATCTACCATTTTAGGAGGGATATGAAATGACTAAAGATGAATATTTGTATGCGTTAGCAAGTGTGAAAATGGATGGAGATTATTGTGACGAAAAGCAATATTCTGTACTTCAGAAGTTAATCGAAGAACATTTTGACAACCCACCTCTAAAATTTGAAGATTTGCATGAAGGTATGTGGGTTTGGGATGATAAAACAAAGTCATATATCTACATATTTAAACCATTAGAATGGGAACCGGTAAGAGGCATTAGGTATGCAAGTCATATCATAACAAACAGCGTAGAAGGTTACTATATGGACTTTGAAGAAAACCGTTTCTATCGCAGGGAAGTACCACAAGAAGGGCAAGAAAATGAGTAATGGAATAAACAAAGAAATAGTATTACATTGTTTAAAATCAGCAAGTGATTTTCACGATGAAATCTGTGAAGAGTGTCCAATGTATTCTAAGTGTGATCATACATGGAAAAGCAAAGTGTATGAGCGAGCGCTTGAGCTAATTGAAAACCAATGGATACCGGTAAAAGAAAGGGTACCACTCTTTGCAGGATGTGCAGTGTTAGCAATATTGGAAAATGCATATGGACAGCGAAAAGTAGAAAAGATATTCACGGGATACGGATATGGCAAGCGATGGTATTGCAATAATAAATGCATAGACATGGAAAAATGGAAAGTAATAGCATGGATGCCATTACCGGAGGCATATGGAGGTGGACAATGAAAAAATACAATAGCATAGACGGCCGTATCCATACAAACAGCCGGTTGTGGTACTTTATCCTGATGGCAATAAAAAATTGGAGAAACGCAGAAAAGGAGCTGAAAAGGAAATATGGTTGATCTATCACTATGTATCCTGCTATATCTATCATTTATGTTTATCTACATTTTGGATGAAAGGGGTGATTGAATGAAGTTTAAAGATATCGGAAAAGACGATTATTTTGAAATTGTCGGACTTGAAGGCTATTACAGGGTTGATCACAACAAGAGAGAGGCTAAAGCGTATCGCAAACTAAGTACTGGCAGAATGATGTACGATGGCATAGTAAGAGGATTGTATGACAATCTGGAAGCGGGCAGGTGGAAAATCAAATGAGCTGGCGTGATGAAGCAGAACCTCTCATTGATGAGGAAGAAAGTACAAAAGGATACATAAAGGGAGAACTGATGAATTATTATCTGTATTTACATAAGTGGCATGTGCTGAACAATGAAATCAATTCTCTTAGTTGCTCAACTGGCGGAAGCATTATACAAATGCCTGGTGGTGCATCAGATGGTAAAAGCCCACAGGAACGCATGGCTATAAAATCATCCGATTTAGAGGAAATGCAAGAAATGTACGAACAGAAAATGGATAGGGTAGACCGGTGGATAAGTGTACTCACTGAAAAATATTACGCCATTGCAACAGAATACATCATGAAGAATCAATGCAGAAACGCAAAGGCAGTCGGCCATGATTTAAAAATGGAAGAAAATACAGTGAAAAAATATGCAGGACGTGCAATAAGTCAAATACTTTCTAGAAATAGCAATATTTTGTGAAACTGTCTACTCGGTGACGCGATTTGACGTGGTATAATGATAACGTGGAAGTACGGGGGATGAGGCGTGATCCTCTTCCTTGTGCTTCACTTTCTCCCTTATGGTCTACGCGGCATCTTCGGATGCCTGCCGTAATCTACAGGTGATCCCCCACCCATATATCGCCTGTAGATTAGGGTAGGGAGGCACAAAAAAGCGCTATAAATTGATATCGGAACAGGGAAGGACCTCATACTAATGAGAAAACCTGTTAGATATATTGGTTGCCCCGGGTGGCAGAATAACTAAAAGAAATAGCGGTAAGGAATCCTAAGCGGACTTACCAGCGTAAAGCGTCTGAAAAGGGCGCTTTTAATTTAGTTTTGTTACATAGATAATGTAATAATATAGTTTATAATTCAAAAGTGAAAGGATGTGTGATAAAATGTACTTAAGAAAAAGCAAATTTAAAGGGGATTTTATCATGATATCTGAAAAACTTGTTATGCGGTTTGGTGGGGAGAATGATATTGATTTAGAAACATTGTCTGTATCGTTAAACGCCACAGTTGATACATTGAAGAATTTATCTAACAATCTCATAAGCGAGAATGATTTTTGCAAGTTTAAAGTTTTGAATATACAAAAAGGGAGCTTTGTAATAGACATTGAACAAATAATGGAAATTGCTCCAACAATTATGCCTATGGTGCCGACTGTCATAAAAGCGTTTAAAGAAGTGTTAGAGATAAGAAAGTTTCTAAAAGGCAATCCTCCTAAAGAAATCGTCAAGAGTGATGATGTAACTAAAATAGAAAATAAATACGGCGATATTTATTATGCTAATACAATGACCGTAAATATTTACAATAACGATATTGAAAAAGGAATGGCTACTACAGCAAAAACAGTTTTAAACGATAATGATAGAACGGGCCTTTCTTATGAATTTGTTGATGAAAAAGGAAAGAAAGATTGTTTGGATTTAAATAGAGAAAATCTATCTTATTTATCAATACCTCAAGATGTTGATAAATTTAATAAAGGGATAGAGGAAAATGAAGTTATAACATGGGTTAAAGTGAATAAACCAGATTTAAACGGTAAGTCGCAATGGGGGCTGACTCTAAATGGCAAGAGGATATCTTGTATCATTAGTGATCAGGAGTTCCTTGATAAGGTACATGATGACGAAATCCCCTTTTTGAGTAATACAAAATTATATGTGAAAATGGTAGTGAGATATAAAATCAGAAGCTTTGAAAGTGGTGAATCTTCTGAGATAATCAGTAGAAATATTATCAAGGTATTTGAAATACAGAATGATTAGCACCCAATGAGGTGCTTTTCTTTTACCCAGAAAGGATGATAACATGCAGGCTATACCTATCACGCAAAAAAAAGCAAACGAGTATGTAGCGCAGCTGCACAGGCATCACCCTCCAGTACGGGGAGATATATTTAGAGTTGCATGTGTTTTAGATGGCCGCATATGTGGTGTGGCGCAGGCTGCAAGACCTGTATCCAGACACCTAGACGACGGTAAGACAATAGAGGTGGTAAGATGCTGCACTGACGGGACATATAACGTCTGCAGCTTTTTATATACTCGATTGGCCAGAATCGCAAAGGAAATGGGATACGAGCGGATAATCACTTATATTCTGGAAAGTGAATCAGGATCAAGCCTTAAAGCATCGGGATGGCACAAGGAGGCTGATGTAAAGGGTCACAGTTGGTCATGTAAAAGCCGGCCGAGAAACACACAAGCACCTACGTGCAATAAACAGCGATGGTGCAAGGAGCTGAGAAAGGGATGATAACGCGATATACATAAATAAAAAAACCGGAGAGAAAGTCAGAGCAGAACAATTTTCACAGCAAAACATCATTGCCAGATACGCCAGTGTCAAATTAGAGAGCAAAGAGGGCGCTATCATTAACATGGAGGCAGGAGATTGGATTGTACAATGCGGCTCTAAGGTTTTTGCCGTACGTAAAGAGACATTTAACAAGCTGTATGTACGTGCTGCACCACGGCAGAGGTTAAAGTACGCAGATGCTGATACAGTAATTGACTGGACAGGAGCTGTACTTATGCCAGCAACGTAAGAAAGAAAGGAGGTTAATCTATGCCAAGACAAAGAAGTCCCAGCAGAGACGAAGCTAAGCGGATGTATCTTGATAGCAAAGGTAAGATGCTGCTAAAGGATATTGCTAAAGCTGTAGGTAAGCAAGATACACAGATTCGCAGGTGGAAATCATTAGATCACTGGGACGAGGAATTGAAAGGTAACGTTACTATTCCGAAAGATAACGTTACTAAACAGAACAATGGTATAGAGAAGCCGCCTAAAACAGAGCTACTGCCGGAGGAAATAGAAACACTGAACAATGAGGAGCTGACCGAGAAACAGCGCCTTTTTTGTTTGTATTATGTAAGATGGTTCAATGCGACTAAGGCATATCAAAAAGCATATAGCTGTGACTACTTCACGGCAGCTGCTAACGGTCCACGATTGCTAGGGAATGCTAGAATAAAAGAAGAGATACAAAGAATCAAAGATGCAAAGATCAAACAGACCATGTATTCTACAGAAGATTACTTCCAGAAGATGATTGACATTGCCTATTCGGATGTAACCGATTATCTGTCATTCGGGCAGGAAGAGGTGCATGATAAAAACGGAAACACATTCATGATGAACGTCATAAACCTGAAAGAATCATGTGATGTTGATGGCACACTTATTCAGGAAGTAAAACAGGGCAAAGACGGCTGCTCTATAAAACTTGTCAGCAAAGAGTTTGCATTAAAGTGGCTGGATAAGCATTATAGTGAGGCGACAGAGCTGCAAAAAACACAACTTGAACAACTTAGAGCACAGACGGATAAGCTTAATAAAGAAACTGATAGCGGAAAAGCTGCTGAAAAGGTGACGATTATAAATGACCTCCCAAGATAAAGTGGTGAAGCTCAGTGACATTGTTATTCCAAAGTTTCAACCGCTGGTAAATGATCGTGAGCATATGCATCAGGTTATTAGTTCAGGACGTGCAGGCACAAAGTCTTCTTTTATGGGGATTATCTCCGATTTTCTTTTGGTGTCAGAGCCTAATTCAGCGGCTATTATCATGCGTAAGCATCACAATAAACTCCGTAAAACAGTTTATAAAGAGTGCATACGTGCTATTGGACGGTTGGGATTAAGCAAAAAACAATTTACCATTACTAAAAGCCCGATGCAGATAACATATAAGGGCAATGGTAACACTCTGTATTTCACTGGATCGGATAGTATAGACGACACAAAAGGTATGATTGATGAGGAACGCCAAATTAGATTAGTTGTGTTGGATGAGCTGACAGAATTTTTTGATAAAGGCGAGGGAGCTGAAGAACTGGCGAATATCGAGGCGACATTCGTTCGTGGCAATGATGATTTCTTTCGCATGATGTACCTATTCAATCCACCAAAAAACGAACAGGCTCCAATCATGAAATGGTTGAGGAGTATGAAAAAACGCTCGGATACCATCCATGTACATGTCACTTATAAAGACGTACCAGTAGCATGGCTCGGAAAGAAACTGATACAATCTGCTGAGGCTATGCTGCAGGTGGACCCAGAAATGTATAAATGGGTATGGCTCGGGATGTGCACTGGACTGGCAGAAGTTGTCTATTACATGTTTAAAAAAGAACATGAAATAGAAAAGGCGTCCTACAAAGATTTGATACACATAGGAATTGGGGTGGATTACGGGCAGCTGAATGCTACGACATATCAAGCATTTGGATTAAATCAAAGTAAAATGCGAATAGAAGGATTACCGGAATATTATCATTCAGGGCGTGAGAGTGGACATCAGAAGCCACCAAGCGAATACGCAAAAGACTTCAAAGAATACTACGAAGAAATCGAACGTCTGACTGGAAAAAGGATAGAGGCTGTTTTTATAGATCCATCCGCAAGAGGGCTTGCCGAGGAGATAAAACGTATACTTCCAAGAGTCAAAATAAAGCCAGCAGAAAACTCAGTTAAATTAGGAATCGAGCGAACGCAGAAGTTTTTTTCCTTCATGAAGCTATTTATATGTAATGAACAGGTACATTTAAAAGAAGAGCTCGGATTGTATAAATACAACAAAGATTTGCTGGATAAAGGCAAAGAGGAAGTTGTAAAAACAAACGACCATTGCTGCGATGCCATGAGGTATTACATCATGGGTATGTGGCGGTATCTTAGATTGTTGTTACCAGCGACGGAAAGAGGTGATAAATAATGGATTTAAACTCTGATGGAATAAAAGAGAAATTAGGAATCAACATTGCCGTAACGCCTAAAATGAAGCAAGCTATCAGGAAGTGGCAGAAAGCTTATACCAATGAATCAGACTGGTTAAACAAGGATGTTAAAACATTGAATATAGCCGCTTCGGTTGCGAGTGAAATTGCACGACTTGTTACAATCGAAAACACAATCGAGATAAACGGATCACAAAGAGCTGATTTTATAAGTGAGCAGCTTAATGGATTTAAAAGCAATAAAAAGAATATTGTTGAAATCGCCTGTTCCGTAGGAGGCATGGTATTTAAGCCATATGTAAGCAATGATAAGATACTCATTGATTTTACGTATCAGGACGAGATGCTTCCATTCCGATTTGATGATAACGGGATAATCACTGGCATTATATTTCCATCATATAAATTTCAAGGAAATAGAAAATTTACTAGACTGGAAATACATGATTACAAGAACAATGAAAGTTATAGAATACAGAATAAATGCTTTATGTCCAAAGACGTATCTATCGATACAAATGATATACGCAACCTTGGAACAGAAGTCCCGCTTAATAGTATAGAAGAATGGTCAGATATCGAACCGGATATAAATATCTCTGGAGTAGACAGGCCTTTCTTTTCCTTCTTTAAAATCCCGATTGCAAATAACATAGAGCGTAAAAGTCCGTTAGGTGTGTCTGTGTACGCAAGAGCCATCGAAGATATCGAAGAAGCTGATGTTCAGGCATCACGTATGGATTGGGAATTTGAAAGTAAAGAGACCGCAATCGAGCTAGACGGCACGATGATAGAGGAAGATATCTACGGCACAAAAAAACTTCCCAAAGGAAAAGAAAGATTGTTTAGGACATATGACGGAGAAACATATACTGACACAGGAGGTAAATTATTCAAGCATTTTAGTCCGGAAATACGAGATGAATCATTTTCACGAGGATTGGATAAGATACTCAAAAGGATAGAGTTTAATTCAGGACTTGCATATGGTACACTGAGTGATCCACAAAATGTTGATAAGACAGCGGAAGAAATTAAAAGCAGCAAACAACGGTCTTATCAGTTGGTAAAGGACATACAGGAATCTCTGGAGGCAGCGATAAGTTGCCTGATTCGGGTAATGGATGATATCTGTACAGTTTATGGGCTTACTCCGGAAGGCGCTATACAGGAGATTTACAGTTGGGATGATAGTATTATCATTGATACTGAAAAAGAGCAGGAGAACGACCGCAAGGATGTTGCAATGGGTGTTATGAGCTTGTTGGAATACAGAATGAAGTGGAAAGGCGAGGATGAGAAAACGGCATTGAAGAATCTTCCTCAGCAGGCTGATGTGATGCCATGACACCGGATGACATCGAGCGATTCGGATATGGCAATGAAGCTTTTTTTCTAGACCTTGAACAACGTATCATGCTGGATGTCGTAAGACGCCTGAAAGATGCAAAAGTTATTACACGTACAGCAGACTTCCAGCTAAACCGATTATCCAATTTAGGATACAGTGATCAAGAAATCAAAGACATGCTGCAGGAAACACTTAATGCATCGGATACGTATATAGATTCCATCTATGATAAAGCATTAAAAACAGAATATATAGACAATGAAGCTCTGTATAAAGCTGCGGGAAAGTCATTCATACCGTACGAAAAGAATGCGTTTGTAAGGCAGCTCGTAATAGCAGCCCGAAAGCAGACAAAAAATGAAATGAGGAACATCACGAAAACGATGGGATTCGTGGTGAACGATAGAAATGGCCAGGTGTTCAAGGAGCTATCTAAATTCTATAGAGATACACTGGATGAAGCTATGACGGATATAACGACAGGGGCATTTGATTACAATACAACACTCAGAAAGACCGTAAGACAAATGACAAACAGCGGCATCCGCTGGGTTGATTACGAATCCGGCCACCACAACAGGATAGTGGTGGCAAGCCGCAGGAGTGTTTTCACCGGCCTCGGGAACCTTGCGGGACAGATGGCTGAATACAATGCAGAACAACTTGACACCAACGATTACGAGGTAGCGTGGCATGCAAATGCAAGACCGACACATAAAGTGTGGCATGGACAGGTATGGAGCCGGGAAGAACTCGTTACCGTGTGTGGCCTTGGTACTGCAGACGGTCTTTTAGGCAATAACTGCTATCATCTATATTATCCATTTATCAAAGGTATATCAAAACGTAATTGGTCCGATTCTTGGTTGAGACAGCAAAATGAAAAAGAAGACAAGATACGCACCTTCGGCGATAAAGAATATACAGCGTATACGGCCACACAGCGGCAGCGAGTGCTGGAAACACGTATGCGAGCACAGCGTGAATCCATAAAGCTGCTGCAGGATGGAGAAGGCGATGCTTTTGATATCCTAACAATGCAAGCACGGTATCGTGCCACAATGGACGAATATGTGCAATTCTCGGATGCAATGGGGCTGCGGCAGCAAAAGGAACGCATCTATATGGATTCGTTAGGGACAAAAGGAAGCTATAAAAAGAAAGGGGTATTGACCAAGCAGGAACGCGGAGCGCTCAATCAATATATCAGCAGTGATTCATACAAAATCAATGAAAAATTGAGGAGTAAACAGCCACTCTCTCCGGAACAAGATAGCTTTGTAAGGTATCTTGACGCAGCGCTGAGTAAAACAAAGACTTACAAAGGAGAAGTGAATAGATCTCTTTCCTTTATGCATGATGATGATATAAAAGACTATGTGAATATGCACAAGCCAGGCTTTCCGGTAAAATACAATCAATATATATCAGCCAGTACAGATTTGATGTATAATGAAGATGGGCAAGTGCAAATGCACATTTTATCAAAAAGTGGAAAAGACATCAGATCATACAATGAAAGAGAAAAAGAAATACTCTTTGACCGTGATGCAGACTTTATGGTGAAACACCTATCAAATGACGAAGGTAAATGGGTGATTTGGTTAGAGGAGATGAAAAAGAATGGAAAGTAAGCAAGAAAAGGAGTTTTCTCATCCACGATGGACGGAACCGCTAAAACCACAAAGGCTTTTCAAAAGCGATTTAACACCCGAACAGTTTGAAGGGGTACATAAAGGTCTTTTAAAAGGCTTGAAGGATGGAACTGTGAAACAAAAAGATTACGACGAATTCATGAATAATTAAGCACTCATAAACTGGGTGCTTTTTTTAGTGGCAACCCCACAGGAGGAAAAAGAAATGAAATTTAGAAAGAAGCCTGTAGTTGTAGAAGCATTCCAGTTAAATGAAAGAGGTCTTGTAGGCGAAGATTGGTTCTGGAATGCAGTATCAGAAAATAAGGTCATTACACATGACTTCGGAAAATTCAATCAAAATCCAGCTTGGTGCGAAATAAAGACATTGGAAGGAACGATGATAGCAAAAGCTGGTGATTTTATAATCAGAGGTGTACAGGGTGAATTATATCCTTGTAAAGCCGATATATTTATGGCGACTTATGAACAGAATTTAGATAAGTGATGTGTGCCATCATGCCTATGTGACAACAAGTCACAGCTATTACGATAAAAATTTGAATTGCAGGGTCGTTAAATATCACGATACCTGCATTTTTTGTGGGATAAAAACAAAAGAAAGGACCTGCTACATGAATGATCCGCCCAAACGTAAGCTACCGTATTTCGGACCACATTTATGAGGCGACACCTCTTTAAAAACAGGCAAATCAATATCGTGCGACACACGTAAAACAGGTAATAGGGCGACACCCTTAAACAGGAGGATTTATGACAGATTTATTAAGATTCAAACTTAACATCCAGTTATTTGCTGATGACCCTACAGACCCACCGCAGGTCCCACCAACGGACCCAACCGGTAAGGCTCCGGAACTTGATTATGACAAACTGGCCGAGGCTATTGAAAAGCGCAAATCAAGAACGGAGGAAGGAGCGCTAAAGGGGATTCTTAAGGAAAAGGGAATCACTGGAAGTGAGATGGATGAAGCATTAAAAGCGTACAAAGAAGCTAAACAGAATAAAGTGAAAGCTGAGCAGGAACGTATCGACAATATCATCAAAGAAAATAATGAGTTTAAAAAAGCTCAGTTGATGCAGAACGTTACCAACGAAGCGAAGACGATTGCGAAAGAACTCGGTGTACGTGATGATAGATTTGAAAAGTTGATTGCTCTATGTGATCGCAGTAAATTCGCTGACGAAAAAGGAGTCATTGACAAAGAAGCAATCAAGAAGGAAATGGAAACCCAGTTAAAGGATGTTCCAGAATTCAAATCGCAGAAAAACATTGTCATTACTAAAGGCAAAGGTGCAGATGTACCGCCTGCGATGACAGACGACGAAGAATACCGCCGCAGAAAATACGGCAAGAATAAATATTTTCGAGGATAAAGGAGGCATATTAAATGCAATACGGAAATTTAAACGTAGACGAGAAATACAGCTCTCTGGTAGAGCCTAATCTCTATTCAGACAACATCCTGGAGCCAGGTGTTACATATAACGAGGACTTCCAGGGGGATGCGGACAGTGGACTGGTCAAGGTCTACAAACAGAAATCAGATGGTGCAACAGATGCAACGACGCCAGCTGGCGATTTCGAGGATACGAAAGCTGAGAATGAGCTGATTGACGTCCGCCTGAACAATTCATTCCGAAAATCAAAGAAAATCTACAAAGTGCAGGCTGGAGCAGTGGCGTATCCGCTCGCAGACACTACATTCTCCACGGCGTTGAGCGATGTTAAAGAAGGGTATCAGGCTGCAGGTGTGGCTTGTTTAACCGCGGAAGGTGTACATTTAACAGATACTACCGCTATTACTTCAAAGAATGTGAAATCAGCGATTCTGAATGCACGTAAAGCCGTTCGTAAAAACAAGGCTAAAGCTGATATTGTATTAGCGTCTGTCGATACGTTTACCGCTATGCTGGAGGCTGCCGGCGACCAGTTTACACCTGCTAAAAACGACGAAATGATTGCTACTGGACAGGTAGGATACTGGCTGGGGATGAAATGGTATGAGGCGAATGCAATGGAAAACACTGCAGCTGTCTATTATGACCACGCAGGAGCAAAGCACACAGTAGACCTGACGGGCGTTGATTTTGTTATGTATGATCACCGATTCTTCTCCATTGTTGATAATCTGGAGGAGATGCGTATTATCGATTCCGAGAAATTCGTCGGTTCTCTTGCACAGGTAGAAATCAATGCAGGTTATCGTGTTACGACTGCTGAGGGCGTTGTCGTAAAAACAAATAAGGCAATCGAAACAGACACGCTAGCAGAATAAGAACGGAGGTGGCTAAATGCCATATACCACTTATGAATACTACGCAAAGGACTTTTACGGTGACATTATTCCGCAAGAGTCCTTTTCTAAATATGAATTAAAAGCCAGATTTGAACTGGACCGTTATACGTTCGGAAGAATCAAAGGGCTTTCGATAACATCCAGCATCGAACAATGTATGTGTGAGCTTATGGAGTATCTATTTACAAACGACCACAGAGTTAAGGGGAATGGCATATCAAGCGAATCAACAGACGGACACAGTGTCACATTCAGGGAAGAGAAAACAGCATCAGCTATAAACAAAGAGCTGCGTCAGATTGTATCAAAGCATCTGGCAGGAACAGGGCTTATGTATAAGGGGGTTTATTGATGCTGGGGTGCAATGAGACGATTACGTTATATCACGCTGTATTTGATAAAGAAAATCGGCGTGACATATGGACTGAACAGGTCATTTGTGGCTGCTCGTGGTACTCGAAATTGCAAATAGCGCCAACGGAAAAAGGTGTAAAATCAGCTAATGAGTTTCGTGTCCGCATACCGCTCGAAAATGCCCCTGCAGAGCTTATTATGTCAAAAGGGGATTATATTGTTAAAGGCAATAAACAGCTCTCTGATATAACGCCAGCCTGCATCATGGAGCAATACGATGAATATTTCATGATTTTATCGTACACGGTGAATAAAGAATGCGGAGATTACTCCAAACATATCCGTATTCAAGGAGCTTCTTAACGTTGGAAACTCCAAGAGATAAACTGATTACTGCCAAAAGTAAAGGTGGTACAGTCAAAGGTATAGTGCATTGGAGCTCTGATTTTGGGCCAAGAAAAACAAATGCATTTTTGTTAGCGCAAAAGTTTGTTGACAGTGAAGTATTGCGACGTTCAGACCCACTTACCCCTCGTATGAATGGCGATTTAATCAAGGCAGGTGCAAGGACCACAAGAATCGGAGAAGGACTTGTTCAATATGCTGATCCGAAAGCCCGGTATCTGTATTACGGCAAGGTGATGGTTGGGAGAGCACCTAAGACGGTGACAGACAAGCCGTTAGTTTACGATGGAGCGCCTACGCGTGGTGCATTTTGGTTTGAGCGGATGAAAGCTAAAGACAAAAAAACTATCCTGAAAGGAGCTGGTAAAATTGCAGGAAAATAAAAGCATGATTGAATCCGTTAGGGATTATTTTCTTGAATGCCCGATTCTCAAAGATGGCCATTTGTATATTGATTATCTCAATGAAAAACCTACAGATTACTCCATTGACCCGCTTGTGTGCAGCCCAATCGTAAAAAAGTATAGTGACGGCGGTTCGCTGCGCCGATATCAATTCGCTTTTATGTCCAGCGAGGTATATTCGCAAAGCGAAATCGAAAACATGCAGAACAGTGGATTTTATGAAAGGCTGGCTGAATGGATAGAAACACAGAACAAAATCAATAACCTTCCTGCGTTCCAGGATGTGGAAGTTCAGAGCATCGAGGTATTATCGCCCGGATGCTTATTTGATGCAGAAGGGACCGTGGCAAGGTATCAGATTCAGATGGAAATACAGTATTTAAAGGAGGCTTAAAATGAGCAAATTAGTAACAAGAGAAAAAAAGGTTGCCTTCATGGGATGCGTAGCGGAAAGTAAAATTACATATAATCGTATGCGTCATTTCACTTCCCTAAGCCGCTCCAGCAACCCAAACGAGTATTCACGCAAATATGTTGACGAAGCAGGCGAGAATACAGACGTCACAGGATATGCACCGTCTATCGCTTATGTGTTTGACCAGTATATCGATGATCCAGTACATGATGAGATCATTGCGATTTCTGACGGTGAAAAGGTCGGAGACGATGCAATCCGCACTGTTATCAATGTGGACTTCACAAAACCCGGGAAGACGGATGGGAATTTCTTCGCAATCAAACGCGATTATGCAATTATTCCAGATTCAGACGGTGACGACGAGAACACATATACGTATTCCGGTAACTTCAAATCAAAATCTGATAAAGAGGAGATTGAGGTTACTACAAAAGATGGATGGGCTACATGCGAAATTGTAGAACCAACACCAGAAAATAAAGGTTCCGACATTTAAACCGGAGCCTTTTCCAAAAGGAGTGAGCTTATGAGTCAAAAATATAATGTTCCAAAATGGGAGATAAACGGTGAGAGATTCCCTTTTGATTATGATGACATGGAGACAATCGAGCGATACAAAAGAGCATTGGCGCAAATGGGAGAAGATTCTAATACCGTTATTGTAACAGGCGATCGTTCAGATATCATAAAATCGCATTATGAGATTTTCAGCAAGGTATTTGATACGGTTTTCGGTCCCGGAACATCAGAAAAAATATTTAAAGGCAAAGTAAATTTGCGTATGTGTTTTGATGCATTTGACAGTATGGTTGGATTCGTAAATTCATGTAAACGCCGTTCAGAAGCAAATTATAATCAGCGACTACAGAAATACATGCCTGCAAACAAAGCACACAAAAGAAATCGAAAATGATAAACGCATTACTCGAAAGTTATCCGGATACTGTAATTGTACACGGAAAGCGTTATAAGATAAAAACTGATTTTAGGCATTGGATCGGGTTGAATGAAGCGATGCTCGATAAAGAATTATCAGATGAGGAAAAAGGGTATCTTGCTTTGTCTTTGTTTGTGGATGATGTTCCAAACGACTCCATATGTGCAATCAATGCTCTGGCTGTATTTATGCAAGGAAACATATGCGAAAAGGAAACAGGTGCCGTCAGCAGGAAATCAAGGTATGTATTCTCATTTACGTATGATCAGGACTATATCATAGGAGCATTCCAAGAGTGTTATAAGCTGGATATTTTAAATATAAGGCATATGCATTGGTGGCATTTTAATGCATTACTCAATGCTTTGAATACTACGTGTGAGCTTAAGCAGCGCATTATGTACAGGTCTATAAAGTTGTCTGATATATCCGACAAAAAGGGAAGGAATCGTATCCGTAAAATCCAAAGACAAATTGCGATTCCTGCTCCAGAAATGAATGAATATGAAATCGCATCTGTATTTTAGGAAAGAGGTGGTAATGTGGCTGTAGATGGTTCTTTAAAGTTTGATACTAAAATAGATTCTTCTGGTTTTGAATCGGGCGTCAAAAAAATGAGCGGGTTAGCAGCAAAAGGTTTGGCGGCCATCGGTACAACGCTGGCGGGAGCCAGTGCCTACGCTATAAAAGTAGGAGCGGATTTCGAGGAAGGAATGTCGAAGGTTGCAGCTATCTCCGGGACATCGGGAAAAGAACTGGAAGCTTTAACCGAAAAAGCTAAAGAGATGGGGGCAAAAACAAAATTCAGTGCTACGGAATCTGCAGAAGCAATGCAGTATATGGCGATGGCAGGCTGGAAATCAGCTGATATGATATCCGGTATCGACGGAATCATGAACCTTGCAGCAGCATCTGGCGAAGACCTCGCCAGTGTTTCTGATATCGTAACAGACGCCTTGACTGCGTTTGGCTTGCAGGCAAAGGATTCCGCACATTTTGCGGATGTTCTGGCAGCTGCGTCGTCCAACAGTAACACAAATGTATCAATGATGGGTGCAACCTTTAAGTACGCAGCCCCTCTGGCAGGTGCGCTAAAATACTCCGTTGAGGACGTTGCAACCGCAATCGGGCTTATGGCTAATGCAGGGATCAAAGGGGAGCAGGCTGGTACGTCGTTAAGGTCGATGTTCACACGCTTGGCTAAACCGCCGAAAGAATGCGCAGAGGCTATGGATACACTCGGCATCAGTATAAAAAATTCTGATGGATCTGCAAAGCCGTTGAATCAAACGCTGCAGGACATGCGCCAGAAATTCAGCAAATTGTCCGATACACAGAAAACGCAGTACGCTTCTGCCATTGCCGGTACAGAAGCTATGTCCGGATTATTGGCTATCGTCAATGCAAGTGATACTGACTTTGATAAATTGACTAAAGCAATTAACGGAGCAGATGGCTCTGCCGAAAAGATGGCCAAGACGATGAATGACAACCTAAAGGGTAAAGTAACCATCTTAGGAAGCTCTCTGGAAGGATTAGGCATCCAAGCATACGAGAAGTTTGAGAAGCCTATGAAAAAGGCTGTGGATGGTGCAATAAGCAAAGTAGAGGGGCTGTCCAGGGAAATGTCTTCCGGAAAGCTCTCTAGGTCAATGGATAAATGTGCCGAAGGTATTGCTACAGTAGCCGATAAGGCGCTTGATCTCGCAACAGATGCAATCCCCGTCATGATAAATGGATTTGCGTTTATCGTTGACCACGGAAAAGAAGTGGTGACAGTAACAGCAGCTATTGCTGCAGGTATGATGTACTACTCTAATCAGCAAAAGATTGCGAATGCTATTACCATTGCATCAGCAACGGCTCAAAAGATTTATGCTGCAGGCTCCTTGGTGATGGAAACCGCAACTGCACTATTGACTGGTAAAATCACTTTGCAGACAGCTGCACAAGAAGCGCTTAATCTTGTGCAAATGGCCAGCCCTCAGGGGCTTCTTACGGCTGCTATTGTTGCGGGTGCCGCAGCGATTGGCACTTATATCGTTATGTCGATAAACTCCAAAAAGGAGACTGACGAGAATACAAAAGCTACAGAAAAGCTCGTCGATGAATATGAAGCCCTGAACGAAACGCTCGAAGAGAACAAAAAGACAAGGCAAGAATCCGTTGATGCAGCTAAGGCAGAGGTAGGAAGCGCTGACATCATGGCTCAGAAGCTGGATGATTTAAGCAAGAAAGAGAATAAATCAAACGCTGAAAAGAAGCAGATGCAATACTATGTTGAAGAGCTCAACAAAATCGTGCCTGACCTTAACCTAAAATACGATGCCGAAAAAGATGCTTTGAACAAGTCCACTGACGCCATACGGTCTAATATCAAAGCTCAAAAAGACCTGGCAATAGCAAAAGCTTATCAAGAGAATATGGCGGCTATCGCTAAAGATATGGCCGATGCGCAAATAAAGCTCGATGAAGCTACACAGCAGACCACCAAGAATGAAATAGCCCTGAAAGAGGCGAAGGAAGCCACACAAAAAGCTTATAAAGAGTATGCGGAAACAGGCTTCGACGCTGCCAGTAAAGAGGCTGGCGCATGGCTAAAGGCAAACGATGCACAGGCTACAGCTCAACAGAATTACGATAAATCCCAAAAAGCTGTTGAAGATTTGAAAAACAAAATGAGCAGCTTGAACGCGGAATATGATAAAACTGATAAGTACGCACAGAAATCTTTGGATTCTGCAGACCTTGAAAAGAAATTAGCAGAATTCACAGCTTTGGCCAAAAAGAAAGGCCGAGAGATTCCAGAGGAAATTGCGAACTCTATCAGAGAAGGCGCTTATGCAGTTCCTGAATCAGTTGACGAGCTAGGCTCTTTGATACAATATGACGACATGATAAAGACTGCAAAAAAGAACGGATATGATGTCCCTAAATTTATATCAGATGGAATATCATCCGGTAAACTAAAACCTGCGCAAGCGGTAAAAATGATGCAAAAAGAAATAGAATTTAGCGATATGCTTAATAAATCTAAAGCAGCTGGTACTTTGGTTCCGGAAAATATCAGAAATGCAGTTATACAAGGAAAAATGAAACCTTCTGATGCTGTACATGCGATGGAGAGTTTGGTCGAATTCAACAAGCTTCTGAATGATTCCAAAATTGCAGGTGATCAAGTGCCTGAGAATATTAGAAACGCTGTTCTCAACGGTAAGATGAAACCCGCTGATGCTGCGCAGCAGGTACAAAATCTGGTTACTTTTCAAACACTTTTAGCGAAATCAGTAGCAGCTGGAAATGATGTCCCCGAGAACATAAAACAGGCTGTAATGGCTGGTAAAACAAAGCCTAAAGATGCTGTTAATCAAATGGTTTCCGGCATGGTGGAAACCGCTAATGCTGGTAAACCAAAAATGAAAACGTCTGGTAAAGAAATTAGTGCAGGCTTTGAAGATGGAATTAACTCTAAACAGAAATCAGTGAAATCAGCCGGTAAGAATCTAGCATCTAGTGGTAGAAGCGGCGCTAAATCACAAAGCAGCTGGTTCGACTTAGGTGCATACGCAGGTCAAGGTTTTATTGATGGTCTATCAGCCATGACAGCTGATGCTATGTCACAAGCAATGAACTTTGTTACCTCCGCAATGAACGCAGGGAAAAGGGCACAGAAATCACGTTCACCATCCAGAAAATGGCGGGATGAAATCGGTATGATGGCAGGTGCAGGGTATGCGATAGGGTTGGATAACTCTACAGGCATGGTAGAGAAATCTGCTAAAGGGCTAATGGAAACAGCGATTAGCGAAGCTGAAAAGTACAGAAAAATGAGCATCCCATCTATTTCTCTTGATCCTATCAAAGCAGTTGCAATGAGCACTACCTCAGGAGCAAGAATGCAAAGTACAGCGCAAAGCTTTTCCAATGCAGGGAATAACGTTTCTTTTCCTGATAAATTGGAAATAGTTGATAAGAGTCAAAATGAAACAACTCTCGTATTGCAGAATAGAGAAGTATTGGCAAAATGGATAGCTCCGGCAGTGAGCAGGGAGCTTGCATTTTTAAAAGGCAGGTGATGGCATGGATATAAATTTCCGAACGATAAAAAGATATGATGCAAGAATCATGTCGTTTGATTTACAAAACTCGGTCATAGAACGAAGCATCATCAATGAAGGTTTTATTCCTATAGGGGCGAAGCCTAAATTGAAGCCACGTCTGATGGAATTGAAAATAGAATTCAGAAATAAACTAAGGCTTTCGCAATTCGTTGAAGATTTGATTCAATCAGATCAAATACTAATCGATATAAATGATGGATTTATATATCGCTGCACACTTAAGCAAATGGATGGAAATATAACATCCATAGCTAACAGATGGCATCAATTGGCAATACCGTTATATGCGATTCAGTCAGGGTCGAAGCGAAGGGTGTGTTTAAAGTATCCTGAAACGCTCGTATTCGTGGCGGGAACACATGAATGCGATGTTGTGTACGAACTTTTTCCAAAAGAAAACGGGAGCATAAATATTAACGGTATTAAAATTGATAATGTAAAGGCAGGCAGCACGTTAATCATTGACGGTATAAACAAATTGATCACTGAAAACGGTGCAAATGCTTTTGGCAGAAGTAATTTGAGAAAGTTTCCATCCCTTCCTGCGGGAGAAAATGTTGTAACGCTGGATAAAGATATCGATGCGTTTTTGTATTATTATCCAGTTTTTGCATAAAGAGAGGTGGTAGTATGCTGGCAATTGAAATAGATAACAAATGGGTTCCTATATCAGGATATACAGACTTTTTCATTGATAAAAGCGAGGAAGGCGAAGAATCGCTTTCTTTTGATATCCATAAGGATAATTCATTTTATCAATATATGAGGAGCCTCGTAAGATTGAAATCCGACGATAACATTTACTCTATTATTGGCGCAAATAAGCCTGCAGAAGTTGCAACGATAACCGCTGAATTGGATATGAGCGAATGGAAAACTGAACATTTCACAAAATGCGCAGAAATTTCTGCGTTGAAAACAAAAACAATTGTAGACGTCCTGGAATACATAAAACCTATTGGATGGGATATAGTTGGTGGAGAGTTTAGTGTAATAAAAAGAACGCCAGATTGTGAAAAATGTAATCGATACGATATTTTAATGCGTTGCAAAACGATATATGATGTCCAATATGATATTGATACCATAAGCAAGACAATCACTATTGTAGATCCTTATGCTAGTCATGATGATGGTGTGTATATCACACCGGAATTAAATATGACAGGGCTTGACTACAAAGAAACAGGAACAGGAATAGTCACAAGGTTATACTGTTACGGAGCAGACGATATGACGTTTTCCTCTGTAAACGGAGGGAAACCATATGTTGAGAATTATACTTACACCGATAAGGTTATCACAGGCCAATGGGTAGATGGAAGATACTATGATATGTCTAATTTTTTGGTAGATGCTCAAAAAAAAGTTAATGAACTTGCGGTGCCAGTTGGGTGTTATACGATAAGTACAAAAGATCTTGCAGCTTATGATGATAAGTACAAGGATTTGAAATTTAAGCTCAGGCATAACGTGCATTGCATAATTGATCCTAAAAACAATATTGACATTATCCATAAAATCGTGAATATACGCAGATACCCAGACAACGAAAGCGAAACTATAGTTACATTATCTAATGCTGCGAGAACAATCGAAAGTGAAATAAAATCGTACCAGGAAAACGTAACTGAGCTTACGCAGGACGGATATAAGAAAGAAACGACTATCCGGAATAACTCAGAAAGCATTGAACTGATTGCAAAAGGTTTAGGCGAAGCTCAGTTGAAATTGCAGGAAGACCAGATCATAGCGCTTATATCAAAGGCGATAAACAACGGTAACTCCATGCAGACCATGCAGGCGATTATAGATATTCTGGGACTAACGATAAAAAATGGTGGAATCAAAGTATACGATGGTAATAACAGCCTTGTACTCTATGTTGATCAGAATACAAAGAAATTAAATTTCTCTGGTACGATATCAGGCACGACGATAACAGGAACATTATTCGATGGTGGGACTATCAGGACAAGCGACGGGGACATAGGAGGCTGGAAAATAGATTCCAATGGATTATATAATGGTACAGTCAAAATTAAGAATAGTGGAATCACCAATATCTATACATGGGCTGACTTATATATTATCCGTTTGATAATTATGGGCACCATAAATGCTGATGATGATATGGTCTACCACTATGATTTTAATGGAGATGGTAAAATAACTTCCGCTGATTACGTTGCTTTGAAGAATAGATTAAAGGCTATGTAGGAGGCGATTAAATGGATATAGTAGTAACACAAATCAAACAGATTGGTAGAGAGATAATGCTTGACGGGAACAGTCTTATAGGTTATCAGCACTCAGCCAATCTTTTTATTAAGCTTATTAAAGACACATCAGAAACAAATCCATTTAAGGGAATGGTGTTATCTGGTTACTGTAGCAGCTGGAAATCAGATATGCCGATTGTATGCCCTCTACAAGAAAAAGATGATGGAACATACATTTTGTTGCCTGATGGGGTGTTTGAAAACGAAGGCGATGTATATTTGTCTTTGGCAGCGATTGACGAAAATAAAATCGTTATCACATCTAACCAACTGACACTACAGGTGGATGGATCTAATAGAATTGTATCTAAAGTATCGCCATCTGAAAAGTATTGGGAAATCGAAGTGCTGAATGCTATGAAAGTGTGGTATGCCAATGTAGTTGACCCGACCTTCAACTCCAGTAATGAAAAACTGAATCAGCTGATCAGACGAACAGAAGAACACGAAGAAAAGGCGGAAGACCTGCAGAAAAAAGCAGAGGAGCAACAGACAGCAGTCGATCAATCCACTACAGCTGCAGCGCAGGCTACGCAGACAGCGAATACTGCAGCAACCAATGCCGACGAAAAGGCTGCAGCAGCAAACACTGCGGCTCAGGCAGCGAACAAGGCAAAGAGTGATGCAGATACAGCTGCAGGAAAGGCAAATAAGGCAGCATCAGATGCTAATGTTGCAGCAAATAATGCAAACACCAAAGCCGGAGAAGCTGCAACTGCTGCATCAGAAGCGAATACAGCAAGAGATAGTGCAAATGCACTTACACAGACAGTACAGCAAAAGCTGACAAATGGTGATTTTGACGGGCGTACAACCTATAACGGTATCGGTGACCCTGCAGTTGTGTTAGGTAAAAATGGTGACACATATCTGAATAAATCAAATGAAGGTCAGCACCCTAAATGGCTATATTTAAAAGAAAACGGCAAAT
>OBWZ01000275.1_pt1 | contig 22844 bp, 20 predicted proteins | sample 1476561 | NCBI WGS metagenome assembly OBWZ01 (sample SAMEA2580138, study PRJEB22360) | human gut metagenome | biome: human gut; feature: human-associated habitat; material: faeces | place: Denmark | collected 2008/2010 | reverse complement strand
CATGGTGCCTCCTGGTCCGAGCCCGTCTGTTGCAGCTGCGCTGATGGGCTTGGCGGGGGATCTTCTGCAGTTGCGCAACCAACGTGATAGTATCGAATACTATATAAATGTGTACACTAGATGGATAATCTAACAGTTCACCATAAACAATATAAAACACCAGTTAATTTGATTGCTTTATATTATGCAGGAGGTTTTTTAAACCAAATTTTATTGTTATTTTCTAATATATGACATTTATAATATAATTCTGCAAAGACATTATATGCAATATTAAAGCAGGTATTATCCATTTCAACGCCATATAAAAGACCCCAAGCCCGTTTCGACCAATGGATATCTCCACGGGCTTCCACGGATTCAGGGTCTCAGATCTGGCGTCATGTGCCCATTTTGCGCAAACCAGCTCGGTATGGGCATACGCACCAGGCCATCAGAGCAGCCAAACAGAATTCCTCATCAGCTCTCATCGGCAAGGGGGCGCGAACCCATAGGCTGGGCGCCTCGCGTTTGGGGCGACCTGTTCGCCAAGGTGGACGATAGTCGCCGCGCCCACCGCTAACGCACTGGTTCCCCGGTGTAGTCGATCAGCAGTTCAATCAACAGCCGATACGCGTCGTCGGGAGATGTAACTTCGCTCACCCGCCCCAGGGCGGTCTGATCGTTGCCCAAGCGAACCACATCTCGGAACAATCCCAGATAATCTGAGTCGGCAACCTGAGAAAAGAAGAACAGGAGATGGACGCGCTCGCCCCCGTCAAACTCCACGCCGTACTTAGAAACCAACAGGCTGAGCCCGTCTTTGAAAACCCCATCTTCGCTGCCTGCATGCGCAAGCGCGATTCCTCGATTCAAGACGATATAGCTGCCATATTCCTCCACATTCCCTATCGCGCGATCCACATAGGAGCGTGTGAAGTACCCTTCGTTCATCAGATCTTCAGAGGCCAGACGCATGGCATCGCGCCAGGTGAGCTCAGAATCGGCGATTCGGATGAAGCGGCACTCAATCATGTTCAAAAGCGGGGAGGTGCGCGTGGCCTCCGACTCGATCCGATCCACCATATCGAGGACATGGGCCAGGGCACGGTTCAGGTATTCGATTTTCCGGCGGCCTCCCTGGGCATAGGCCCCGGCCAAACGCGATAGCATCCTGTCCTGATTTGCGCACACTCCAGCCTGCTCACGGCCAACCCGGAACACAAGGGCTTGAATCCTGTTCAGATCGTCCACCGTAAGCACGGGACTCACCACCACAACCGGCACAGGCGAGTGCATGATAGCCACTGTCGAGATGATGCAATCAACCTTTTGCAGGTCCACCTCGCCCGATTCAATCCCCCGCACTGAGGCCTTCTGCACAACATTGATCTTGAAGTAGCTTTTCAACTGTGCTTCAAGATACGAGCTCGTCGCCACCGACCCTGGGCAGGCAACGGTCACATTGCAGGATCGCAGGCTGCTCTCACTCCGATACAGAGCGGCGCAGATATGTATCACCACGCTTGCCCGCATGCTGGCATCCATGGACCTGCTGAGGTAATCCTCAAGTACCTGGAAATGGGGCTCGGCTGCGGCTTCCACCATGTCGACCATCACACCCGAGGGCCCCGAGACGTTGATCTCGAATGAATCGGCACTCCAGCTCACCAAACTCTTGAGATGGGAGAGAAGCGACTCAACCAGTAAGTCATCATTGTGTATCTCGATATCAAGACCTCGCCCCACAAGGAACAGGAACCGTGTGATAACACAATAGAGATCGAAGTCATCGAAGCGTCGCACCTGGGGCGCGAGATTTCGGCCGAGTACGGTTCGCTCAATCAAACCGATCTGACCTAACGAGAGCGGACCGGCCTCCACCTGCTCGCCCACAAAGCGGATAAGCTCCCCGATGAGGTCGAGTTGGCGCTCCTCTTTCAAGCCAATTTGGGCAAGCTCATCGTCTCTGATCGACAGCATGCCCAATGACCCTGTGGACACCAGTGAAAGCATGGTCTCCAGACACGCCACGATCTCGTGTTCCACGTTCACGGGAAGTATGACGTTACGCGTCATGAGGAAGCGCCGCGTCGCGTCCACCACTGTCTCGAGATCACAGGGAAAGCCGAGCGCGGAGATGACAGCGTGCGAGAAGTAATCGCGACGCACCGAACGACCGTCCAGAATGGCAGCAAGCAGGCCGATCAGTGCCGAGCGCGCTTGGGCGGGTTCCGCCTGCAAGCGGAGCCCGAGCTTGCTCCTGCTCTCCATGCTGATGCCGTGGCGGGCGAGAAACTCATTCACCGCCTTCATATCGGAGATGACCGTGTTCCTCGTCACAAGCATCGTGTCAGCGAGCTGCTGCATCGAGCGCCACTCGTGAGCACCGAGCATGAGCAGACTGCATACGATCATATGGGTGCGCTCTTCGAAAGAAAGACGGTATTCATACAGATCCATACCGTCAAGCAGGTCGGAAAGCCCCGCCAGATCCGCTCCCGGAGCCACAGTGACATAGTCCTCCCCGCACACGAGCATCGGCGTGCCGTCGGAGTTCAGGGCAAATACGGCGGCGGTCTCGATATCCGTATTGAGCGTCTTGCGCGAGATGTGGTAGTCGTCCATGAGCGCCACGAGGCGAAGCCTGTGGCTCGGCGCCTCGATAAGCCTACGGATGATCTCCGCGCTGCGTTTTTTCACCGCACATCCCTTCCGCACCAAACGATGCGTGCCCACCCCCGCGGGGCAGGCGCGCGAAAACACTATCCGAGTTTAGCCCGCAACACGGCGGAGGCCTCATTGATATCCATCGTCTCGAGGCGTTCGAGGAACCCATCGTCCACCAGCAGCTGCATGGTCTTTGAGAGGAACTCGAGATGATCGCCGGGTGCGATCGCCAAATTGAAGACATGGCGCGTGCTCACCGTCAGCTGATCGTCATCCATGCGCCGAAACGAAACGGGATGCTCAAGCCTGAGATAACACAGGGCGCTCCTCATGATCGCCTCGGATTTGCAGTGGGGCAGCGCGACCGGAATTTTTGCGCATATACCCGTCGGATAGCTGCGCTCCCGTTCGATGCACGACTGGGGAAACGCATCTGTCACGCATCCCGCTTCTGCAAGCATCGCCCCGCACAGCATGATCGCGTCCTCGTCACTCACCGCCGCCCCGTCAACCGCAAGGAACGCCACGGGGGTGCAGGCGGGGGCCTCTGCCGTTTCAGCAGTCATCGTCATCGCCTTCGTTAGATCCCCATGGCCTTCGCGATAAACGAGACGATGAGGTTGCCGGGGTTATATCCGAAGTGGGAGGCCGTCACCATGTTGCCACCGAAATCGATGCCCACGGCGTTCAGCATCTGCGTGCCATACGGTGCGAACATGTTCGCGAAGAAGAGCATGAGGTACATGAAAGCGGTCATGCACAGCAGCGTGCGGAAGACGTTGCCCTTGCTCGCAAGGACCGCCATGGGTGCCACGTAGCATACCTCCGCCAAGATCGCCGCCGGGAAGAAGCGCATGTCGGGCACGAGAAAGGCGAGGCCGACGGTGACAGGAATCATGATCGCGGTGCAGGTGATGCAGCAGGGATCGCCCAGAGCCAGAGCGATGTCCATGCCCACGAAGATCTCCGCATCGGGGTCGATGTGCTTTTTCACGAACTCGTTGGCACCCGCTCCGATGGGCGTCAGGCCTTCCATCATGATGGCGACCATGCGCGGCAGGAGCACCATGACCACGGCCATGCCCATCATCATAACGATGATGCCGGTACCAGGCTGCTGCGTCATAAACCCGAGGAAGGCGCCGACGAATAGACCGATGATCGCAGGATCGCCAAGGATGCCGATCTTCTTCGAAAGGGTGTCCAGGTCAAGGTCGATCTTGTTCAGGCCTGGGATGCGGTCGATGATCCCATTGATGATCACACTCATGGGGTACTCGTAGACGATGTAGCCCAGGCAGGTGCACGCGGTGCCCTCAAGACCAAAGAACTCACCCCATTTGGGGGCAACGCGCTCAGCGACAAACAGGGTCACGACAGAGAGCGCCAAGGTCACGAGGAAACCGATGATCGCGTTGTCGAAGAGCACATAGGCGAGGGCGCCCGGCACGAGGAAGTGCATGAAGTTCCAGATGTCCACGTTCAGGACACGGGTCACCCGAAGACGAAGCAGGATGATGTTCACGATGATGATCGACGGGATCGCGAACACGGCAAAGGGCGTGGCCCAACTTGCACCACCGAGCGCTGCAAAGCCGATCTCAGCCACATCGTAGCCCGAGCCCATGGCGGCGTAGTAGTCGAGCGCCGGCTGGATCGTGGTGAGCAGGAAGTTGATGGTGAGCACCACGCCTTGGAAGCCGATTCCCACGAGTAAGCCGGCGCGGATCGCCTGCGTGAACTTCATGCGGAAGAACAGTCCGAGAATGGTGATGACAACCGGCAGCATGACTGCCGCTCCAAGGTTGATGAACTCCTTGAAGAAGGAGAGGACGATGTCCATAGTTGCTCCTCAAATATAGGGCCGTACGTTTGCCTGTGAAGTCGGCCGTCTGGGCCGCGCGCCCAGTCAGGCCGTTCCCTACTCCTCGTGCACCTGCTTGAGGAGATCGACGAGGGATGCGATGCACGCGTCTTTCCCAATGCCTGAGATCAAGGGGAACACGCTCAGAAACGGCTTCTCGAGCGGCTTTCGATAATTCGTTGTCGTGCAGACGATGTCGACATCATGCTGTTTGACGCCCACCTCGCCGATAGTCCCCTTGAAGATCTGCACGGGTACGCCGACCTCCTGAGCAATCTGTTTGACCTCGGCCTGAGCGACTGTCGAGGTGGCAACACCACTCCCGCAGGCAACCAGAACCTTCACGGTGTTCTTCGACATAACAAACCTCCAATCCTGCTGCAGATGCAGCCAGTGCAACCATATTCAATGAGCCGGGCCCGTGACGATCTACTGTGCTTACACCCTATCCGAGGATGCAGATGCCTTATAGACCAAGGCGGGCAAACGGTCTGGAGGTCAAATGTGCTGAATGACCTCCGACAGATCAGACCTTATTTCGGGAACGAGCGCAGCTCGCTGATAGTAGCGCTGAAGTCCCCATGGCCAAACAGCCCGGCGTTGCCGAGACAGAACCCGTCCACACCGATCTTCCAGAGGTCGCGGACGCTCTCCTTCGAGACTCCGCCATCAACGAAAATCTTGTAACCATAGGTGTCTTTCGCCTCAACAAGCCGCTTGATCTTCTCGTCTACGAATGGCAGTGCACTCTGCCCCGCGAAGCCCGGGTTAACGCGCATCACGAGCACGTAGTCACAGACGTTGAGGGACTCCTGTATGGTCTCGAACGAGGTGCAGGGGCTGATGGCAAGGCTCGATTTCGCCCCAAGATCTCGGATGTGCTGCAGGGTGCGGGTGATCTGAGGGTCATCTTCGCCGTGGACGTGCACGATCTGGGCACCCAGGCCGACGAAGAGGTCGATGTAGCTGGCTGCATCCCTCATCATGAGATGGACATCGCAGACCTTCGAGGTCAGAGCCTTGATAGCCGTGACATCCTGCGGGCCCAGCGCTACATTCGGTACGAAGGTGCCGTCCATGATGTCAAGGTGGTACAGGTCGACGCCGGCGTCATCGAGCTCGCCGACGAGTCGCTCGAGATTCCGAAAGTCGGCACAGTTCATGCAGGCGCCGATGATCTTTTCATTCTCGTTCCAATCTTGGGGGGTCATCGTTCAGTCCTTTCGTTCAGATGTTCCATCTATATCGTGGGTTTCAGTGTCATCAAGCCCGAGGTTTCGACAGCTCCAAAACTGCTCTTGCAGGCGATGAGGTCATTCCCCACAGTCGATGAGAATCTTCCCCTTCACCAGACCGGGGGTTTTGAACTGGTCGAACGCATCAGAGATCTCTGACAGGGGGTACGTTGCAAAGATGTGCTCGGGGCTGTAAGGGATTTGCCCGGTACGGTATGCCTCCGCCGTCAACGTCCACTCATGACCTGGGAAAGGCGCCGTATAACCCAGCCAGGAACCCGTGAGGGTGAACTCTTTGCGGTTGAGCTGTTCCCATTCGCTGACCGTGAATGTGAGCTCCCGCGTCGGCTTGCCGATGAGGCAGGCCTGCCCCTTGTTCGCGACAAGGTCAAACACCATGTGCATGGTCGCGTTGGCGCCGGCGGTCTCGTAGACGTAATCGTAACCGCGACCGTCCGTGATCCGATCAACTTGATCGCGATACTCCGGTTCAGCCGTGTTGACGGTGCTGGTCGCTCCCATCTTCTCGGCAAAAGCGAGCCTCTCGGGAAGGATGTCGAAGACCGTGACCTCACGGGCACCAAATGCACGGGCCCACTGCGCCGTGATGATGCCGATCGTTCCACCACCCAAAATCGCCACGGTCTTCCCGCCCTTGAAATCGAGCCGCTCAATGCCATGCAGGGCAATGGTGGTCGGCTCGATGAGAGCCGCCTGTTCGAACGAGACCGATTCATCGAACTTGACGGCGCAGACGGCCGGGATGCAGATGTACTCGGCGAAGCTGCCCGCCTGCCGCGTCCCGATGAAGCTGTAATCGTTGCAGAGCGCGTAGTCTCCTCGCTGGCAGTCCTCGCATGTCATACATGGCACGAGAGGAGCCCCGGCAACGCGATCCCCCACCTCGAGGCCCGCGACATCGGAACCTACCGCGGCCACGGTGCCAGAGAACTCATGCCCGAGGACTATCGGAAAGAAATGACAGGCGCCCTGTAGCACGCGAGGGACATCGGAGCCGCAAATCCCTGAGTAGCGTACTTTCACGAGCACCTCGCCGGGGCCCGGTTCAGGTCTATCCACCTGCTCATTGCGTATATCGTCCTTCGCATGGACCACACCGGCCCACATCTTCTCACCCATCCGCAACCTCCTTGTTCGCACCGTTCCATACGGAATGTCTTGACTCGCCCATGCATCGTACGAACGCGGCTGGGTTTCAAACAGTCAAATCGCCTGTATCGCCTTTGGCGGGAATTGTGCGCGGGACCAATCAGGGTGCAGGGCTCCCAGGGCGGCACGCCCAGGGCCTGGAACACCACCGCTTGGATTAACATCCCCTTATATCGGATTCTTCGAATCTCAACTCGTTTTTAAGGCGTCGAAAGCTATGGCGCAAAGCACCGCCCTAGGTACCGGCTGATTCACCCAATCGTTCTACATGCACCCTCAGTGCTGCGGAAATATTCAAATTATCGGATATTTTTTGGAATATGAATCTATAAACTGGATTTGAAATGTGCTGAGCCAATGAGAAGACCGATTGCTGGCCAAAAAGCGCGCTGAGGAAGTGATTCAAGCCTCTCCAGGTTGCTCGCAGCCTCATCTGTGCATATCTATAGATATGCACAGGGGCGCGCCCTCATTGTGAACGCCGCAACATGCCCACTCCTGAGTCGGTTCCGCTGCCATACATCGGTCTTGGATTACATCCTCGAGGCGTTTTTTGGCCAATTCACAGCGTGCCCATGCGTTTGAGACTCGTGGTTCTCGTCCTCTACAGCGATGGGAGCTCCCCCACCTTCACCTGACGATAGATGTCATTCCAACGCTCCATGAGGAGATGGCCGGTCTTCGGATCCATCGCATTGAGCTTGCCGCAGGTGTTCGCACATGTGATGACCGATATGTCGTCCTGCCCCGCTGCTAAGGCGTGGGCAAACCCCGCGATCGTTGAATCCCCGCAGCCGGTCGCATTGACCGCTGGGATCGAGGGCACCTGCGCACGGTGTGCCCGATTTTCGTGCAGGACCAGTGAGCCCGCCGCGCCCATGGAGATGACGACCCACGGTATAGACGCGAAGCGCGTATCGGCAGCGATCGCTCCCCTGAGACCATCTACATCGTCGACGGTAAACGCCGCCCCTAACAGCGAGTTCACCTCAGAGAGGTTTGGCTTCACTAAGTCAGGCGCGATGTCCGCCTCAAGTGCACGTGCCAACGCCTCTCCTGAGGTGTCCAGCAGAACCGTACAGCCGGCCTGCTTCGCAATGGCCACGAGCCGCCCATAGTAACTCGTGTCAACGCCTCGGGGTAGGCTTCCCGAAAGCGTCACCACGGTGGCACGACCGACTAGCTCCCTAAAACGGTCAGTGAAACGCCCCAGCTCTTCGGTGGTGACCTCGGGTCCAGCTTCGAGCAGTTCGGTCTGGTTCCCCTCGTGCAGGATATTCAGGCACACGCGCGTCTCCCCTGCGATGGGCACGAAATCGTGCGCCACGCCGTCGGCATCCATCATGTCGCCGAGATACGCTCCCAGATGACCTCCCGCAAGTCCGGTTGCCAGCACCTCATCTCCAAGCTGAAGCGCCACGCGGGAGACGTTCAGCCCTTTTCCACCAGCAGTCTTCATAGGCACGACACGATTAACATCGTCAATCGCGAGATGGTCGAGTTGATAGCGCGTATCAATCGACGGGTTCATGGTCACGGTCAAGATCATAGGTACGCTCCTCTTTCAGTGTGAATAAAGGCCAGCAGCTATTGACTTGTGCGGCGGATGAAACCAATCACAACACTTCGATCGCAAACCCACGGGCAACCGTCTCACCGGGCCGTGCGATCAAGCAGCCCCTCTTCTCCTCGAAGATATCCCCCTCATCCGAGCAGGTGGAGAGCCCTCCCCACGGTTCGATGGCAACGAAATCCCCCGCAGGCTTTCCCCAGATGATCAGGTATGGCAGATCTGAAAACTCCAAACGCACGCCCTTACGCGCTTCGCGATGCGTCAGCTCTACCGAGCGGCTCTCAAGCTGGTCATAGATGGTCTCGGACACTGCGAAGAGCTCATGCGTAAGCGGCAGCACAGCACCGCTCTGAGGGCCTTCATAGCGATCATCGACATCGATCAGACCCGTTTCAACCACGGCCCGCGGAACCGTGGCCGTTTCTGGGCGCTCAAAGTGAATCTCATAGTCCTCGTAGCGTTCCCCCTGATCGAGAGGGCAGGCAAACCCTGGATGTCCTCCGATGAAGAACGGCATGTCGTCGTCCCCGGTGTTTTCAACCTCATAGGAGATCTCCAGCCGTCGGCCCGCGATGCGGTAACGGGCGGTCAGGCGAAAAGGAAAGGGGAACTGCTCTAAAAGTGTAGGCGTCGAGCTCAATTCAAACGCGGCATGGGTCGCATCGCAATCCCTCAGATGCCACTGCCGTTTTCGGGCGAATCCATGGCGGGCAAGGGTGATTTCCCGCCCGCCCCTCGTGTGCGCGCGGCCGTCTCTGAGTCCCCCGCAGATGGGAAAACAGATGGGAGCTTGCCCACTCCAGACAGCTGGATCGCCTTGCCAAAGATATTCCCGACCATTCTCCATGAGCGAGGTAAGCGACCCACCCTCACTCGATAGCGTTACCGTGATCTCACCGTTGTCTAGGATGTGCTTCATGGCACGCCACCTTCCTCACACCGCACCCAACCTGATAGGGCGCGGTTCAACAAAGTCCATACGTGACGATATCTACCATGCGCCTATGCAACCAGAGCAAAAGCCGCCAAGGTCCGTGCGTGGTTTTGCGCAATAAGTTGAAACGTGCTGTGTCCTGCCCTGTGGGCAACCGAACATCCCATCGCATGCGGCGAGCCACAAGAAAGGGCCGTCTGAAGACGGGCCCTCCCTCTTGCTTATCTGCTCACGTTCGAAAGCGGTGTGAATCTGCGCCGCCGCAAAACTGCACCTTACGCCCGACCGACGGAGCCCAGGTTCTCCATGCGGGTCTTCACGATCTTCGTGATCTCCGCCATGCCCTGCTTGGCAGGCTTCTTCGGATCAAAGTTGTCCGGGTTCTCGGCCATGTAGGCCATGAATCCCTTGGTGTATGCCTGGCGCAGCTCGGTCGCGTAATTCACCTTGGAGATGCCGTTCTTGATAGCCTCGGCGACCTGCTCGTCAGGCACGCCCGAGGTGCCGTGCAGCACGAGCGGGATGTCGATCTTGGCCGCGATGGCGCGCACGACGTCCTGCTGCACGTGCGGGGTGCCGTGATAGATTCCGTGAGCGGTACCCACACCGATCGCGAGACTCGTGCAGCCCGTGCGCTCCACGAACTCAAGCGCCTCATCGGGATCGGTGTAAGGGTTCTCCCCCTCAACCAGCGGACCGTCGTCCTCTTTGCCGCCGACCTTGCCAAGCTCGGCCTCGACCGGAATCCCCAGGGCGCGGCCCACGCGGGCGACCGGGGCGGTGACGGCGATGTTCTCCTCAAACGGCACGTGGCTACCGTCGATCATCACGGAGGTGTAGCCCGTCTTCATGGCCTGCATGCAGCGGTCGAAACCGTCGCCGTGATCGAGGTGGAGGACCACCGGAACCGAAGCGCGAGCCGCGGCGGCGGAGACGATACCATAGAAATAATCGAGACCCGCCGACTTGATGGTGCCCGGGGTGGTCTGCATGATCACCGGGGACTTCGTCTCCTCGGCAGCCGCAAGAATCGCCATGACAAACTCGAGGTTCTCCACGTTGAAGGCGCCGACACCGTAGTGGTTCTTGCGCGCTTCCTTGAGCATCTCCATGGTGGTGACCAGCATGTTCGAGCTCCCTTCTGCCCGTCCGCTGCCGGGCGATCATCCGCCGCGCCCCTCTGGCCGACGCCGATGCCTCCACTATACGAGATGTGCCGCCCTCGCCTGCGCCGTCTTTCGGGGTGTCAGTGGCTAAAAATCCGATCACACGCAAACGAAGGAAAGGAAAGTGTGCTCCCATTTCTCTTAAAGCCTGTTATATCGTCCATTTTGTTTCCTCATTTCCATCGTATCGTGTAAAAGATGGGGAACTGATTTTCTTTTTTCTTCTTTAAAAGAAAGTTGAGAAAATAACCCGAGACCGACGATAAGGGGCTGCCATGGCACGCCGACCGAAACGCACAACCCGCACGTTCGCTGAAGAGCGACAGACAGCCATCCTCGATATGCTCGAGCATGAGACGACCGTGCAGGTCGCCGATCTAGCCCGGATCTTCGGCGTGTCCTCCGTCACCGCGCGCGCCGACCTCGACGCGCTCGCCTCCGCCGGCAAACTGCGACGCACCCATGGCGGTGCGATCTCCCTGCAGCGAACTCTCACGGTGTCGGTGCAGGACCGTCGCGTGAATGTGAACGCCGATGCCAAACGTGCCATCGCCGCCGTAGCGCTCGAGTTGGTGCACGACGGCGACACCCTGATCGTGGATTCCGGTACCACAGCCCTCGAGTTCGTGCGGTCCCTTGACGTCAGATCGGGCATCACCGTGATCACCGCCGATATGACCATCGCGGACTACATAGATGAGAGCCTGCCCTCCATCAGCGCCGTCGTCCTCGGAGGCTCGCTGAGAAAGGGGCATCGCTACCTATACGGACCCCTCACCCAGGCGGCGCTCGCAGAGCTCCATGCCGACCTCGCAGTCATCTGCCCTGGCGGTTTCGTCACCTCGCGCGGCTTCATGACCGACTTCCCGCAGATGGCCGAGGTGAAGAAGGGAATGCTGGACGCCGCCACGCGCCGTGCCGCCTTGATGGATGCAAGCAAGATATCAGCTCGCAGCATGCTGCGTTTCGCGGATATAGACGACCTCGACGACATCGTGATGGACCGCGACCCCGCCGGTATCATCGCCGCTACCATCGCTGAGTTGCCCGAAGACCGCCGTCCCTGGCTCCATCTCGCGGCGAGATAGACGCACATCACCTCTTACGGATCGTCTCCGCAACATTGGCACAGCGAGAACTTCATAGCCACGGCGGAAGGCGCGCGTCACCTCGGCCGGAGGCCGCGCGTCGCTCGGGAGCCCCGCCTCATCTTTTTAGCCCCGAAGCCATCCGCGCAGTGCTTCATGCTGCACGATTCTGCTCGCCTGGCCAAAAACATGGTTGAGGCTGTATTTATGAGATGGCGTTTGAACTTTGGAAGCCCAGATCTCCGGCAGCGCGTCCTCAGATTATAGAAATAAAATACATATATCTATAAATGTAAATTATATTTAGCAGAATGATACGCGGGCTGATTCCAAAAATACATCCTCGATACACTTTTTGGCCAAGCGCACGAATTCTCACATGTCATCAAGACTACTCAAGGATAGAGACGGCAGAATCCTCGAGCGTAACAGTGTCCTCTTTTGAGAAAAGTTCTTCGTTCTTTCAGGACGCAAGCGAACACCAAGGGCACAGGCCACATCGCGGGCAAGTTGCTCAAAGAGATGGAGATCGGCCAGGTCCTCATACCAAACATTGACGGTCGTTAGCCCTGCACCGATCAGCCGAGCTTGTCGCCGAGCATCCCGCCCAACCCGCTCTTGAGAATGATAGCGTCGCCCCTGGTATTCAAGGCCAAAGCCATTGGTGGGAAATGCCGCATCCACCCAACGAGATCCCTCAGCCGTCTCAACCTTATAGTTCAGAACGGCACCTTTGAATCCCATCCCGCCATATCGATGTGGCAGGCAAAACAACATGGCCATAACGGTCTCCATGGGTGAGTGCGAGTTATCAATGACGAGGCGTGCGGCGCGGGCGGCGAGCTTCACACCTCGGTGGTGGGCTGACCGGTTAATCATGCTCATCAGCCGATGCCGCGTAGCCACAGGTCGCGATGTATTGGTAAACCCGTCCCATGATTCATCGAGAACATACGTGCCGCAAAGTTCAAATCCTATGAGGGCAAGATCGATCTCATCGTATTCCCCCGTGGCGGCTAATTCTAAAAAGAGCAACTCGGGTGAGACGATCAGCATTGACTTTGAAAGCCTAATCAACGAACGCGATTGTAGGAGATCCTCCCGATGTCGATGGCAACGGACATCCCCACGGATATGGCATTCGGATCGGCTTGGGAGTAGCAGATGGAAAGGACCTGCTTCAAGCCCGAGCCGAGCCATATCGTCCGCAAGGTGCGCCCGCGACGGCATCGAGCACCCCGCGAGCTTAGCCGTGCGCGGGAGAGTGAGGAGGTCCGGAAGACGCTGGCCCATCTTCCGATACACCTCAAGTGCCGTGTTGCCGCAAATACAATACATAGTGGGCCAACGATATCGTTTCGGGAGGAATACGGGCGCGGCTTTTCGCCCTGTGGTCCCAAATTACTCCCTCGGCGGAGAAGCGCTCGAATACATGAGATTTCGCCCGTGTGGCCAAAAATCACTTTGAGGCTGTATCCGGATCTCAGATACTCAGCGTTGCTTGAAATAAAAATGTACGATTTCATCTATTCGTATCTAAATTAAGCTGCACCCCAACTCTCAAAAGCGCTTGAGGACAGTTTCTACCGGCGGACCGTTTTTGAAAGGAGGCAGAATTACATCCTCGATGCACTTTTTGGCCACCGCAAGAGTTTTCTGCGTCTGCGGGGCTCAACGACGTCTGCGAATGTGCCCATCGCTTTTCGAACCAACCGCACTCAATGATGGCAGCCTCTTGATATCCGAGAAACGGACGCCCGGCCCATGCGGGAACCGCATGGGCCGGGCGGATTGAATTCTATGTTTCATGTGGCTCTGGCACCCGCCATCAATGCAAAGCGCCTACGCGTTCAGCAGGGCCTCGGCGCTGTCGAGAATGGCACCGACGTCGGCGCGCGCGTACACATCGGGCTCGATGACCGCCAACGGCACATCCGAGACCTCCTGGATGCTCCCCTGGGCGAACCCGATCTGCGGGCTCAACAGGACGGCATCCGCCCCGGCGAGAAGCCCCACGGCATCGGCAAGCGGCTTGGCCTCGATGTCGACATCAAGACCGCGGTCCTCTGCCTCCTGCTTCATCTTCGCAACCAAGAGGCTCGTCGAGACGCCGGAGTTGCAGCAGACGAGAATCTTCTTCACGGCAATTCCTCCTCGCAGGATCCCAACTCTGAACAAGCGGAAGACCGGTCACCGGACATAGAGCCTCCCCCACACCCGCTGACCGGCCTCCCGGGGGCAGCGCTACTTCTTGCGGACGTACTTCAGGCAGTCGAGCGTGACGGCGATGAGGATGATGACGCCGGAGAACACGAACTGCAGGTTGGTGTCGATACCAAGGATCGTCAGCGAGTACGTAAGCGCGGTGAAGATCAGCACACCGACCGTGACACCGGAGATCTTACCGATACCGCCGGTGAACGAGATGCCGCCAACCACGCATGCCGCGATGGCATCCATCTCCCAGCCCTGGCCGTAGGCCGCAGAACCGGAGCCCACCATGCGGATGCACTCGAGCCAGGAGCCGAACCCGTACAGGATGCCAGCGAGCAGGAAGGCACCGACGGAAACCGCGAAGACATTGATGCCGGACACCGACGCGGCCTCGGGGTTACCGCCCACCGCATACATGTTCTTACCGAAGGTGGTCTTGTTCCAGATGAACCAGACAATGGCGATAGCCGCGACAGCCCAAAGGATGATCGTCGGGAACCCGTTCACGCGCGGGGTGACGAGGTCGGGAATGGTGGACTCGATGGCGCCGAAGGACACACCCTTGGTCGCGTAGGTCACGATACCGAAGATGATAAGCATGTTGGCCATCGTGGACACGAACCAGTGCATCTTGAACCGCGCGGTGAAGAACCCCGCGATCGCGGAGAACGCCGTGCAGAGGAAGACGCAGACAACAAGGGCGAGCACGATGCGGCCGACGACGGGCACACCCGAGAAGTCGAACGCGATACCGAAGAAGGTGCCGGTGTTGGGCCCCTGGTGCATGATGATCGTTGAGGCGACCATGCTCATACCGACCATGCGGCCGATGGACAGGTCGGTACCCGTCTGCAGGATCAGGCCGGCGACACCGAGCGCCAGGAACATGCGCGGCGAGGCCTGCTGCAGGATGTTCAGGATGTTCTGCATCGTGAGGAGCTGCGTGCCCTTCACGGCCGGGGTGGCGGCGCAGAGCATCGCGAACACGAGCAGGATCGCGATGTAGAGGCCGTTGTTCAGCAGGAAGTCACGCAGGTTGAAGGTGTAGCGGTAGCTCTCCCAGCGCTGGGCCATCTTCTCGGCGAAGGTGAAGCGCGACATGCGGAGCAGGTCGATGAGGTGGTAGCGGTAGGTGAACGCCTCGTGCTCGCGATCCTTGATGCGCTGGAGCTCCTGCTGGTAGGAGACCTTCGCATCGAACTGCTTGTTCTTGTGGACGTACTTCTCCTCTTTGATCTCCTGCTGATCGGTGAGACCGCTGACGAGCTTCTTGTGCTCGCTTTCAACCTCGGCGAGGCGCTTCTGGTAGTCGACCTTGGCCTGCTCGCGCTCAGCCGCGCAGCTCGCCTTCACCGGGTTCAGGTACTCGGCGTCGAAGTGCTGCTTGAGGTACCCCTCGGCATCGGCGATCAGCTTGGCGATCTCGTCCTTGTTGGCGGCCTCCACCTTCTTGGCCACGGCCATCTCAGCCTGGTAGCCCGCCACCTGCTGATCGCGCTCCTCGCGGGTGAGCACGCGATCGCCCTTGGCGGCGTCGATGCTCGACTGCAGGGAGACGATCTTGGTCGTGCCCTCGGCGCGCAGGGCGTCGATCTTCTGCTGGATGCCGCTGACGTAGGCGTCAATCGGCTGGAGGAGGGCTGTCTCCTCCTCGACGGTGAGAATTTTCGTTGAAGCCATAGTTCCTCTCCTCGCTTACAGGTGCATGGCGCTCAGGCGCAGGAGCTCTTCCTGGTTGGTCGCCTTGGTCTCGACAATGCCCGACAGATGCCCGTTCGACATGACGCCGATCCGGTTCGTGATGCCCAGGATCTCAGGCATCTCCGAGGAGACGACGATGATCGTCGTGCCCTGCTTGGCCATATCGATGATGAGCTCGTAGATCTCGTACTTCGCGCCCACGTCGATACCGCGGGTGGGCTCGTCCATGAGGAAGACCTGCGGGAAGCGCTCGAGCCACTTGCCGAAGATGACCTTCTGCTGGTTGCCGCCCGACAGGCTCGAGATCAGGTCGTCGGGGCCCATGGCCTTCGTCCTCATGCGCTTGATCTCGCGGTTCGTGGCGCGCACCATCTTATCCTGCGAGAGCGCGACGCCGCTCTTGTACTGATCGAGGTTGGCGATCGTCGTGTTGAAGGTCAGATCACCCTTCAGGAACAGCCCGTTGGCCTTGCGCTCCTCCGTGATGAGGGCGAAGCCGTGGTCCATGGCGTCGCGGGCCGAGCTGAAGTTCATCAGGCGGTCGCGGAAGTACACGCGGCCCGCCGCACGGGTGCGGATACCGACGATCGGCTCCGGCAGCACGGTGGGGCCAGAGATCTGCGAAGATCGTCTCGAGCAGCTCGGTGCGGCCGGCGCCCACGAGCCCGTAGAGGCCGAAGATCTCGCCCCGGCGGACATCGAAGGAGATGTCCTGCAGATGCGGCTCGAACTTGGTGGAGAGGTGCTGGATCTTGAGGATCGGATCGCCGGGCTCGTTGTCAACCGGCGGGAAGCGCTGGGCGAGCGAGCGGCCCACCATGGCGGAGATGAGCTCGTTCATATTCGTCTCATCGGTGCGCTTGGTCATGACCAGGTTGCCATCGCGCAGCACCGAGACCTCGTCGCAGATCTCGAAGATCTCATCCATCTTGTGCGAGATGTAGATCAGGGCGATCCCCTGCTCGCGCAGCATGCGCATCATCTGGAAGAGCTTGTCGACCTCCTGCGCCATGAGCGAGGAGGTGGGCTCGTCGAGAACGATGACCTTGGCGTTGTAGGAGATGGCCTTGGCGATCTCGCACATCTGACGCTGCGAGACCGACATGGTGCGCATTGGCTGCGAGAGATTCACCGTCATGCCGAGACGACGGAAGAGCTCGTTGGCCTCCTTGCGCATGCGGCCCTCGTCCACGATGCCCATCGCGTTCACCGGATAGCGGCCGAGGAAGAGGTTGTCCACCACGTTGCGCTCCAGGCACTGGTTCAGCTCCTGGTGCACCATGGCGATGCCGTTCTCGAGGGCGTCCTTCGGGCCGGAGAAGCTGATCTCCTTGCCGTCGAGCATGATGGAGCCCTCGTCCTTCTGATAGGTGCCGAAGAGGCACTTCATCATCGTGGACTTGCCGGCTCCGTTCTCACCCATGAGGCCCATCACGCTGCCGCGGCGCACGTCGAGGCTGATGTGGTCCAGCACGCGGTTGCGTCCGAAGGTCTTGCTCATCCCCTTGATGGACAGGACGATGTCCGATGTCGAATCTGTCATGTTCTCACCCCTAGTTTTCTCCGAAGTTCCCGCCTTGGCTGCAACCGGGGTCGCGCCCGCGGTCGGCTTCGGCACAGAAAACTGTCCGACACTGCATATCCAAAACCAAGGGGGAGAAAGACCCTTCTCCCCCTTGGACCGTCACATTAGCTTGCCCGCATCAGGCCGCGCACACGTCCCTACTTAAGCAGGGAGGTGTAGGAGGCGCCGTTGTCGGTCTTCACCATATTGATGGCGAAGGCGTCGAACTCGCCCGGGTTGGCGAGGCGGTTGGTGATGCTGGACTCGCTCTGGCCGTCGCCGCCGATGTACTCGACCTCGAGGTTGAGCAGGTCGTCGTACTCCTGGAGCAGCGGCTGATAGGTCGAGGACAGGAAGTTGTCCGCGGAGTTGTAGATGGAGAGCCAGACCTTCTTCTTGGGGCTCTTGGACTCGTCGAGCTGCGACTTGGCCGTGTCGTAGAGGGCCGTGGCGTCGGCGAACTTGTCGGCGTTGTCGGAGGTCACCGTCAGGTTCATCGCGTAGAAGGAGCGATCCTCCTCGCTGTACTTGAAGTCGTCCTCGGAAATGACGTTGCCCGCGTCGTCCTTGGTGCCGATACCGGTCTCGATGTCGACGCCGTCAAGGGAGTTGCGGAGCAGGCGCAGGGTGAGGTAGGCCTGGACGGCGGGGTTCTGGGAGATGGTGCCCGCGTAGCCGTCGGCGATGGCGGCGACGGCGTCGGAGTTAGCGTCGTAGCCGAGGGTCGGGACCTTGTTCTCCTTGGACCAGGCGTTGAACATGGCCATGCCCATGCCGTCGTTGTTGGAGACGACGATGTCGATCTGCTCGCCGAAGGAGGCGGACCAGGTGCCGATGGCGTTGCCGGCCGTGGGCGCGTCCCAGGTGGAGCCGGCGGTGGTCTTCATCTCCTGCGAGGCGAGCTCGCGAACGGTGTACTTCTTGCCGTTGACCTCGATCTCGCCGTCCTGGACGACCGTGGCGGAACCGTCAGTGTTGGTGCCGGCGGCCTCGGAGACGGCGTTGCCGTCCTTCTCGATAGCCGTGCCGAGGGCCTTGCGGCAGCCGCGGGTGCGGGCGATGGAGTCGTTGTGTCCCACGTCACCGATGGCGAGGACGTAGCCGATGACGCCGTCGCCGTTGCGGTCGATGGTGTCGATGTTTGCCTTGATGTAGTCGACGATCATCTGGCCCTGCAGCTCGCCGCCCTGGTTGGCGTCGAAGCCGACGTAGTAGGTCTTGTCGTTGAACTTCAGGGTCGTCATATCGAGCTCGCCCGTGGAGCTGTTGGACGGCTGGCGGTTGTAGAAGACAACCGGCTTATCAGCGTTCGCGGTGCTCGATGCGGCAGAGCTGCTGCCGGCCTCGGTGGAGCTACCGGAGCCGCCGCAGCCCACGAGGGCGCCGGCACCGATGACGCCCGCGGCGCCCAGACCGCAGACCTGCAGAAATTGACGACGTGACATTCCCATGAGAACTGCCCCTTTCTGTGGTGCACCGCGTGCACCTCTGCTGATAGAGACGGCGCTTGCGCACCGCCATATCCGCTCGGACCGGGGGTCCAAAGAACGCTCCCACACGCCTTGCGACCCCGTCGCCGACCTGATGATGGTAACGTTAACACCCAACGGAGGGATACGTGCCTGACGGTCGCCCCGCCATCGCCAAACGGTCAGGTTTTTGACGCGGGCGGTCATCATCCCAGCTAGTAGATGGTGCCAGCTCAGAGAATGGGCGCACGGTAGCCAGTCCATAGACCCGTGAAAACAAACACATAGGGACCTCGTGTCTCAGAGGCCTCAGCCCCTGATCGAACCTCGCGCGAGATGCGCGCCGATCAAGCGCGGTCGGCCACCGTCCGGCGCCTGATGAGGGTGCCCGGGATGCGCACCGTATAGGGCTGACGCTCCGGCTCGTGCATAGCGTGCTCGAAGACGGCCTGCCCCCGTTCGCGCAGGTCGAACCTGACTGTGGTGAGCTCCACGTTGGGGATCGTGTCCACCAGCGAGTCATCGATCCCGACGACGCTCACGTCCTCGGGGACGCGTCGGCCCGCCTCACGCAGGGCCGCGATGACGCCCAGGGCCATCTGATCGTTCGCGACGTAGATCGCCGTCGCCGCGCGATCACGGGCGAGTTTCACCCCGACCTCGTAGCCGCTGTTCGCCGTCCAGTCCCCGCGCAGGGGCTCCACGGGCTCAATCCCTCGGCTGGCGAGGGCGTCGCGCCACCCCGCCTCGCGGAACTGCGAGTCGATGGAGAAATCAGGTCCACCCACGAACCGAATCTGCTCATGGCCGTGCTCGAAGAGGTGCTCCATGACCAAGTGCGAGCAGCCGTAATGGTCGGAGTCCACCGTGGTGCAACGCGGATGGGCGTACATGGTGACGATGACCGTGCTCATGCCCGGCTGGGGCATGAACGTCTCGAAATCAGGGGCCATGCGGCTCATGCCGATGATCATGCCGTCCACGGGCAGGGCCGCCATGCGGTGGGACGCCTCAGCGAGCGAGAAGGCCTCGTCCTCGCGCATCTCGATCATCGTGATGGCGCGGCCCCGCTTGCGGGCGGCGGCGAGGATGCCGTCGAGCATGGTGAGGTTGCCGATCTTCGTGATGTCGTACACGCAGAGCCCGATGGCGCGGTACCGGCCCCCACGTAGGGATCGGCCCGCGTAGTTGGGGCGGAACCCCAGCTCCTGCATGGCAGCGAGCACCCGCTCGCGGGTCTTCTCGCTCACATTGGGCATGCCGTTGGCGACTCGGGAGACCGTCTGCTGGGAGACGCCCGCCGCCGCCGCGACATCGGACATGGAGACGGCGCCGCTGCCCCGCGGACCGTGCCCGGGGGTGTGCCCCTGATCCGTCCGATCCATTGCTCCTCCTCCCGCCGGCGTTACCACGCCCTGTGCCGATCGACCGTCTGCCGCCTGATTTCGACCAGTCGCAAGAAAGTGGGAAAGCCCATGACAGCTTCTTTTGAGTACGTTAACATTCCAAGGGTAGGTTCGCAAGGACCGCATTCCCCAGCCGGTAAAACCCATGGGAGGAACGGGTATGATCGATCAGGCACCGTTCGGATGCACCTCAGACGGCCGCACCGTCACGCTCTTCACGCTTTCCGCGGGGTCCGTGCGCATCCAGGTGATGGACTTCGGCGCCACCCTCGTGCGCGTCCTCTCCCCTGACGCGGCAGGAACCGTGGCCGACATCGCGCTCGGCTTCGATCGGCTCGAGGGCTACCTCGATAACCCGGCCTGTTACGGCGGGACCTACCCTTGCCCCGGGCCCCGCCCGCAAACCGCACCGACCGAGCCGAGGTGCCCATGGGAGACCGCATCTTTCACCTCCCGAAAAACGACGGGCCGGACGTCGCTAACAACCTCCACACCGACCTTGAGTGCGGCCTGCACAAGCGCATCTGGAACGCTGACGTTGACGAGGCGGCCAACACGGTACGCTTCACCTGCCGCCTCACCGACGGCGAGCTGGGGCTCCCCGGAAACCGCACCTTCACGGCGACCTACACGCTCAGCGAGATCGCAGGCGGCGCGGCGCTCACCCTCACGCACGGCTGCGAGACCGATGCGCCCACCTATGTGAACATGACGAACCACAGCTACTTCAACCTCGGCGGCATCGGCTCGGGCTCGGCGCTCAACGCGGCCCCGCCGCAAGCTACCTTCCCGTGCGCGAGGACAGCGTCTCCACCGGCGAGGTGCAGCCCGTCGCGGGTACACCCTTCGACTTCCGCGCTCCCAAGCGTCTCGGTGCCGATATCGAGGCGGCCGATGAGCAGCTTCGCCGGGGGCGAGGCTACGACCACTGTCTGTGCGTTGACGGCTACGCGCTGGGATCAACACCGCGTCCGGCGCTGACCGCGCACGATGACCGTTCCGGCCGCACGCTCGAAATCGACATCACCGCCCCCGGCGCCCACCTCTACACGGGCAACTGGCTCGACGATCGGAACGCCAAGGACGGCATCAGCTTCGGACCGCGTGACGGCTTCGCCTTCGAGCCCGAGTTCTACCCCGACAACGTGCACCACGCGGATTGGTCCCACCCGGTCTGCACCCCGAATGCTCCCTATCTCCAACGCATCATCTACCGCTTCACCACGCGCCCCTAGCGGCGGGAAGTCTCCACCCGGTTTCATTTCGCCCCGTCCTCGGGGCAACGAGAAAGGATCCCCATGACCGACACCATCCCAGCAGCCGCCGAGCGCGCCCTCGCCTTCTTCACGCAGGAATTCGGCGAGCCCGCCCCCGGGGCGCGCCCGCTCTACGTGCATGCGCCGGGCCGCTCCGAGATCTCCGGCAACCACACCGACCACGAGGGCGGGCATGTCATCGCCGGCTCGCTCGACGTCGCAGTCGAGGGCATCGCGGTGGCGAACGGCACTGACACGATCCGCGTGGCCGACGAGGGCTTCCCCACCTTCGAGATCACCCTCGACAGCCTGGAGGCCCGCGATGACGAGCGCGAGACCTCTGCGGCCCTGCTGCGTGGCATGGCGAACCAGCTCGCCGCGACCGGGCGCACGCCCACCGGCTTCGATTTTGCCTTCATCTGCACCGTTCCCGCAGGTGGCGGTCTGTCCAGCTCAGCTGCAGTCGAGGCCGCCTACGGCCGCGCGATGGAGGCGCTCTGGGAGGGCCCGGAGATCGCCCCCGTCGAACTCGCCAAGATGAGCCAGTTCGCTGAGAACTGCTTCTTCGGCAAGCCCTGCGGCCTCATGGACCAGGCCGCCGTCTGCCTGGGCGGCCTCGCCTACATGGATTTCGCCGATGCGGCCGAGCCCAAGACCGCCAAGCTCGACCTCGATTTCGAGACCGCCGGCTACGCGCTCTGCCTCGTAAAGGTGGGCAGCGACCACGCCGACCTCACCGACGAGTACGCCGCGATCCCCCAGGAGATGCAGGCAGTAGCAGCCGCGTTCGGCAAGTCCCGCCTCAGCGAGGTCGACCCCGCGGCGTTTGACGACCGCGTGGACGAGCTCCGCGAGAAACTCGGTGACCGCGCCGTGCTGCGCGCGATCCACTACTGGTATGAGAACGGCCTCGTCGACCAGCGCTGGGAGGCGCTCAACGCCGGCGACATCGAGCGCTTCCTCGCGCTCACACGCGCCTCGGGCGCAAGCTCCGCAATGTTCCTGCAGAACGTCTCGGTCCCCGGGCACGACGTGCGCGAGCAGCACGCCATGGTGGCCCTCGGCCTCGCCGAGCACATGCTCGCCGGTCGCGGTGCCGCGCGCATCCATGGCGGCGGCTTCGGAGGCTCCATCCAGTGCTTCGTCCCGACCGATCTGGTTGATGAGTTCATCGCGCGCATGGACGGCTGGCTCGGAGCGGGCTCCTGCCGTCGCTATGCCATCACCGAAAAGGGGGCGTATGCCGCATGGCTGTAACCGATGGTCAGCAGGACACCGCTGAGGAGACAACGCAGGGCCGCGAGGTCATCGAAGGGCTCGTGGACTATGCGGTGCCGATAGGCGCTGGGCCTACAACGCCGTGCTCTCCGCGGTGGGCGCCGCAGGTCCCGGGCCACATGAAAGCTGGGAGGCTCATGCCGGCTCCACCGCCTCCTTTGACCTAGAGGAGGCCCTCGCGGTCCTCGCTGAGGTCGCGGTCGGCTCCGGCAGCGTGGAGGATACCGCCGGCGGGCGTGACCGAGCGTCGATGGCCGCCATGGGCGCCCTCATGCCC
>OBWZ01000263.1_pt1 | contig 23874 bp, 13 predicted proteins | sample 1476561 | NCBI WGS metagenome assembly OBWZ01 (sample SAMEA2580138, study PRJEB22360) | human gut metagenome | biome: human gut; feature: human-associated habitat; material: faeces | place: Denmark | collected 2008/2010 | reverse complement strand
AGCAATTGCATCAGGTACGGGCTTGGTGTAGCTGCCGATGGTTTCACCATGATGAGCGTAGCTGATGAAATCTATGCGCATATCGAACAGTCATTCTTAGAAAAAGGTACCCCGAATAATTTGACATTCGTACATGCAGCTGGGCAGTCGAACCGAGTGGATGGGCTAGCTCGCCTGGCACACCCAAAATTACTAAAACGCGTAGTGGGTCCACACTGGGGACTAAACCCGCCTATGGCAAACCTCTTGGGTGAAGACGAGGTAGAAGCTATTTGCTTACCTCAAGGTCAAATATCCACGCTGTATCGCACGATAGCAGCCGGTAGGCCGGGTCAGCTTTCTACTGTGGGATTAGGTACTTTCATTGATCCACGGCTGGATGGGGGGCGAATTAACGATTCTGCCCGCACAGTAACAGCTCCTGACGAGTATGTGGAACTGGTGGAAATAGATGGTAAGGAATATCTGTTCTACAAGTCTTTCCCGATTGACGTGGCGATTATACGGGGAACGAAGATAGATCCAGATGGAAATATATCGCAAGAAGACGACGTGACAATTCTGGATTCACTGGCAATTGCGCAATCTGTTCATAATAATGGCGGAATCGTAATTGCCCAGGTGAAGGAGATTGTGGAGCGTGGTGACATTCCGGCTCGTCTGGTGAATGTTCCCGGTGTGCTGGTGGATTACGTTATGGTGACTTCTGATCCAGCGAAATACCACAAGCAAACTAACTCCGCGATTGAGGTAAATATGGATCTGATCACGGGGTATGCCTCTTCTGAGGAACTGGCAAAGTCCATCCTTGCCCACGAGGTGGAACCAGTTCGGGTACGCATTGGGGAGAGGGGCGCAAAGCTGGTACGCGACGGAGACATTATTAATCTGGGTACCGGTCTCCCCGGTGACTCCATAGGTCGGGCGCTCGCGGTTAGCGGTAAGCTCGCCAAAGTTACCTTAACGGTGGAGTCCGGCACATACGGAGGTGTCCCGCTAGGGGGAGTGGACTTTGGGTGTGCAATTCATCCGGCAGCTATTATCAGCCATCCGCAACAGTTTGATTTTTACAACGGTGGCGGCGTGGACATCACCTACATGGGTGTGGGGCAAGTAGATGGTAAAGGCAATATTAACGTTTCGGCTTTCGGTGGCAAAGCCATCGGCTGCGGTGGCTTCATGGACATTGTGGACGGTGCGAAACGAATCTGCTTCCTGATGATTGCCGATTCGAAACATCCCAAGTGGGTAGATGAAGTGGATCAATTAACTTTCTACGGTGCTGCCGCCCTAGATAAAGGGCAAGAAGTCTACTTGGCTTCTGAACATTACATGGTGCAACTAACCACCGAAGGCTGGAAGATTCTCGAGGTTGATGACAATGACGCTGCTCGCCAAGCAGCGGCGCTTATTAATACGACGCGTTAAGTAAATCACTGGATTCCGCGAAGGCGGGAGCGGTTCTATTAGGAAAGGTAAACAATTGGAAAAAATAGTCATTATTGAGGGCGCAAGGACTGCAATCGGTACATTTGCTGGTTCCCTGTCCACTACGCCTAATCACGTCATGGGGGCAACCGCAATGAAAGCGGCGGTGGAACGTTCTGGCGTTCCCATGGATGCAATTGATGAAGTAGTAGTTGGCTGCGTGGGACAAGTAGGCGGGGATGCCTTCTTGGCACGCCGAATTTCCTTAGAGGCGGGAGTACGCGAAGAGTCCACTGCTTTTACAGTAAATAGGTTATGTGGATCGGGGTTGCAGGCAGTTCAATCTGCTGCGCTTGAACTGCGTGCTGGAGATTCGAAATTCGTAGTTGCCGGTGGTTCCGAAAATATGTCGAATCAGCCCTTTATGGATTTTCAGGCGCGTAACGGCTGGCGCACTGGAAACCATACCTTGGTTGATGGAACCATGTCGCTAGTAACCGATCCTTTTGGTGGTTACCCGATGGGTGTTACCGCAGAAAATGTAGCGGATAAATTCGATATTTCCCGCACGGATCAAGACGCTTTTGCAGCACGTTCACAAAGGTTAGCCGCAAAAGCTCAAGCTGACGGCATGTTCCAAGATGAGATTGTGGACATCACAGTTAAGGAACGTAAGTCAGAGCGTGTGTTTAACACCGATGAGCATTTGCGCCCCACCTCCAACGAGGAGAAATTGGCCAAACTACGTCCTGCTTTCCGCAAAGGCGGATCGGTTACCGCAGGTAATTCCTCCGGCATTAATGATGCGGCTGCGATGCTGGTGATGACCACTGAATCTATTGCCAAGGCGGAAGGTTTAAAGCCGATTGGTGAGCTGGTTAGTTTTGCAAAGGCAGGTTTGGCTCCCGAAATTATGGGCTTTGCTCCAGCATTGGCGATTCCGCGGGCGCTCGAGAAGGCTGGGCTGTCCCTGGCCGATATCGACTGGATCGAGCTCAACGAAGCTTTTGCTGCCCAAGCTTTGGCAGTAATCCGTGACCAGGATTTGGATATGGATAAGACTAATCCGCTGGGTGGCGCTATTGCGCTTGGCCACCCGGTTGGAGCTACCGGTTCCATCCTGACCCTACGCACCCTGTACAACCTGCGCCGCACCAACACCGAATTCGGCATGGTAACCATGTGCATTGGTGGCGGTCAAGGGGTAGCAGCAGTATTCCGCGCACTATAAAACGGAGAAAATATATGTCAACTACACATGCTGAGTTCTCCTCCGAAGAGAAATCTAGGATGGACCTACTAACAAAGAAGAACTTCAAGAAGCTGATGCCGCTCCTGGTGATCGTGTACATCATTAGCTTCGTTGACCGCACCAATATCGGTATGGCTAAAGAAGCGCTACAGGCTGATATCGGCCTTTCGGCGGCCGCCTACGGCCTCGGTGCCGGTCTGTTCTTCCTTTGCTATGCCGTGCTCGAGATCCCCTCGAACCTGATCATGCACAAAACGGGTGCTCGCTTCTGGATCGCCCGAATCATGGTCACCTGGGGCATTATTTCGATGCTTATGGCGATCGTCTGGAACGATACATCGTTCTACGTACTGCGAATCTTGCTAGGTGTCGCTGAAGCAGGCCTCTACCCTGGCATCATCCTGTACATTTCGTACTGGTTCCCGCAGAAGTACCGCGCTCGCGCCATCGGCATTTTCCTCCTCGGCGTATCGATCGCAAACATCATCGGGGCCCCGCTGGCGGGCGCTCTGCTCCAGATGCATGGTTTGCTCGGCCTACACGGTTGGCAGTGGATGTTCATTATTGAAGGTCTGCCGGCAGTTTTCCTTGCATACGGCGTGTGGCACTGGCTACCCGACAAGCCGCAGAACGCTAAGTGGCTCAGCGACGAGGATAAGGATCTCATCGAGCGCTACCTCGCTTCGGAGGACGTCGGCGAAGAGTCCAGCCATAGCGATCTGCGCGCACTCGGCCCGGTCGTTCGCGATCCAATTATCTGGCTCGTAGTTATTGCGTACTTCACCCACCAAATCGCGGTTTACTCGCTGTCTTACTTCCTGCCCTCCATGATTAAGTCTTACGACGCGAACATGGGCAGCATGACGGTGGGTCTAATTACTGCGATTCCGTGGATCGCGGCTGCGCTGGGATCCTGGTTCCTACCGAAGTACGCCACCGGCCTTCGCAAGTCGAAGTTCATGGCCTCGATTGGGTTCCTCACGGTTGCCGCTGGTCTGACCATCGCTGCTGTTGCCGCAACGAACCTGTGGGTCGCCGTTATCGGCTTCTTCATCGCTGCTTCACAGCTGTTCGTGATCCAGTCGATCCTGTTCACCTTCCCGCAGCAGCGCTTCTCTGGCGCTACCGTTGCAGCCGCCGTCGCATTTATGAATATGTGCGGTCTGGCAGGTGGCTTCCTAGGCCCCACGGTCATGGGTAAGTTGGAGCAGTCGACCGGTAACGAGTTGGCCGGTCTGTGGTTCATCATCATCGCCGTAGTAATTGGTTCCGTCCTGGTATGGGGCTTGAAGTACCGCAACACCCACGCTGAAGAATCAGCAAATTCGTAAAGCACCTTAGATTGGTGGGGTAGCCGCTTTAAACCCGGCTACCCCACCACTCAGCAATCGGAGTAGCAATGCAGACCGCACTAGCGCCAGATTCATTCAAGGGAACCATGACCGCAGCTACTGTCGCAGCCACCATGAGTGCCGGGGTTCGTGATGTGTTTCCTGATGCCGAATGTATCGAGGTTCCCATGGCTGATGGTGGCGAGGGGACCACCCGATCCTTAGTTGATGCGTTAGGTGGTGAAATGCGTACTGCCGAAGTTAGCGATGCGCTAGGGCGCCCCAGAACCGCGCACTTTGGGTGGATTGCAGCAAAAAAACTCGCGGTTGTCGAAATTGCTGAAGCTGCCGGTATCGAGCATTTAGCCGTAGAAGAGTTAGATCCTCATAAAGCCACTACCGTGGGAGTAGGACAGCTTCTCAAACACATACTTGACCTTTCTCCCACTCAGGTGATTATCGGTTTGGGTGGGTCTGCTACCAATGATGGTGGATGGGGGATGGCATATGAACTAGGTGCCATTGTTAAGAATGGTTCTGGTAATCCGATTGAAAGTCGCGCGCTAGCCTTGGCCGATGCGGCTAGCCTTGATGTTAGCAGCATCAGTAAACGATGGCAGGAAATAGAGGTAACCCTGGCATGCGATGTTGATAACCCGTTAACGGGAGAACGAGGCGCCACCGCAATTTTTGGTCCACAAAAAGGGGTGCAGCCTGAAGAAATCTCCATATTCGATGCAGCTTTAGTGCAATGGGGAAACCTGCTAGATGAAACCTGTGGTCGCACTATTAGTAAAAATCCTGGCGCGGGAGCCGCGGGTGGTCTAGGTGCAGCGCTTATGGCTTTGCTGGGAGCCAAACCGCAGCCTGGGATAGATGTGGTAATCAGTGCCGTCAGTTTAAAGGAGCAATTGGTGGGGGCAGATTTCGTATTTACCGGAGAAGGCTCCATGGATTCTCAAACAAAATTTGGAAAAACCCCGTGGGGGGTTATGCTCGCTGCTCGCAAACAGGGGCTTCCCGCTATTGCGTTTACCGGTAATTTAGGGCGCGGCGTTGAGTCGCTGCAGGAAAATGGTTTTGCCGCCATTGTCCCCACAGTTCGCGAGGTGGGTAGCCTAAAAGATGCTCTGGCAAAAGCTCAACCGACGTTACGTGAGTCGGTGCGGATGACCTGCCGAATACTTGCCGCTGCCAGACAGACTAAAAAATTTTGAACAGTCCAATCCCCTTGGACTTGGACTAGCAATATCTAATCGCAGTGAGGTCACGCTTGTTTTGCTATCCAAACTGCAAAATATAAGGAGTAAAAATGATTTCCGGACAAGCCCTTTGGCCGAAAAACATGGTGCAAGATTTGCAGCCAGTTGAGGTATACGGGCGAACGGTTCAAACCTATGTACCTGGTCCTGCTTCACTTTATGAAACTCTAGAAAATACCGCGCAACGGTTCGCCAGTAAGGTGGCAATTTTTGCTGAGGACGGTAACCGTTTCACTTTCTCTGAAGTCAAGCAGCTAACCGACCAGTTTGCGGCCTATTTGCATACAGAATACAAAATTGGTCCCGGAAACCGGGTAGGGGTATTGCTGGACAACGGAATTGACTTTATTACCTCTTTCTACGCTAGCAACCGGCTAGGCGCCATCATCGTCCCGCTTCCCGGTAAATTCCGTCGGGCGGAAATAGATGCTTTGGTGGCTCGGGCTAACTTAGATTTAGTCATTTGTCATCCTGAGCAAGCTGCTTGGTTTGAGGATAAGCCAGTGGTTACCACCTCCTCTAACACCTGTGCTTGCGGGTTACCTTTGAATAGTGAGAAGGGGGAGTTAGACCCGAAAACAGTGCTGGCAGAGGTTCCACTTCCGGGAATCGAGCAGGATTCCATCCTGTTATTTACTTCGGGAACCACATCCCTATCCAAAGGTGTGCTGCTGACAAATATGAACGCAGTCCATGCTGTACGTTCTTATGAAAGGGTACTTGAGTTAACCAGCGATGACACTACTATTATCGCTGTTCCCATCTACCATGTAACCGGAATGATTGCCATCATTGGACTATTTATTTATTTGGGAGGTTCAATTCATATCCAAAAACGTATGGAAGGGAGACCGTTCGTTAAAGAAATTTTCACTTCTGAGGTTAGCTTTGTGCATGCCTCGCCCACAGTTTTCGCGTTGATGCTAGAAGAGCGTGACCGTTTTCCCGGACTCCCATCGGTGCAGAAAATGGCGTGCGGCGCGGCTCATATGCCAGTATCACGAATCAAGGAATTGCACGAATGGATGCCACAAATGCAGTTCCGTACCGTGTACGGGCTAACCGAAAGCTGCTCTCCCGCTTTTGTGTTCCCCTGCGATGCAGCTGACTCTCCATATCTAGGTTCTTCTGGAGTGCCTATACCCGGACTAGAAGTTAAAATATGCGATGATTTTGGGGTTGAGTTACCTATTGGCGAGGTGGGCGAAATAAAAATGCGCGGAGCTAACATTGCTAGACGCTATGACGAAATCGAAATTGATGCCTTGACTGCCGATGGTTGGCTGGCCACCGGTGATGTAGGGCGGGCTAATTCTCAGGGGTATATATACCTGATGGATCGTAAGAAAGACATGATTAACCGCGGTGGTGAAAAAATCTGGTGTATCGATGTGGAAGAAGAACTGCGTAGGCTAAACGTGATTGCAGATGCATCTGTGGTTGGAGTTCCCGATCCAGTCTATGGTGAAGTTGCTGCTGCTGCCGTGGTACTTGCGGATGGGGCAAACACCAGTGAAGCACAACTGAAACAAGAACTAAATCAGCGGTTGGCGCGCTACCAGGTTCCGGTATACTTCCGCCAGGTTTCTGCCATTCCGCTGACCGCTGGTTCGAAGGTGGATAAGAGCGCGGTACGAGCATTGTTTGTTTCTCTCTAAACTGATTTATTCTCTAGGTTTTCATGGAAACTGCCAAACTGTGAGTGAAATTTTAGCGCCGCTGCTGACCTTTCCTGGCTATCGTGCCCACAAACTGACTGGATCACTTGCGGGAATCGGTAATGCCCGTCTATGGCGGGATATGCAGACTGCCTACGAGCTGGCTCAGGCTCGCAGCAAAGAGACTCCCCGTGTAGAGCCGCTCGTCGCCCTCTAGCTTTTAAGGGACTCACTTATTGATGGGTGCTATCTGCTGAGAATCGGTGGCGCTGCAATAGCGGGATTGCCTTGAAGCGATAACTGCTGGTATTTACCGGTAAATGTGGCGCCTATGCCCAATCTTTAGGGCATGTGGGGACAATAAAATCACCGCACGCAAGATTTCTTGACATATGCGAGCTTGTCAAGTAAACTTGCATTATGAGGCTTAAGGCGAGTGCTTTCAAACATGGATACACGCAAGCCGAAATCACCCACGCTATCCGCAACGCCTGGCGCATCCTCGACCTTGACGAGGGAGCAACCCTGTTTTTGGGTCCCACCCCCGATGGACACATAATCGAAGTCCTTACCAACCGAGACGGAGACTGCTTTCACGCCATGACCGCTAGAACCAAATTCTTTCAGTAAGGAGCACACATGATTACCGACACTAAACTCACCGACGAAGAATACGCCGCCAGGTTCACTAAAACCGACCCAGAAGAAACCATGAAATCTGCCAAGGGAATCTGGGACGCTGACGCCTTCCGGGATATCCAGGTGGCTAGAGACCGTAAAGAACAAGCCGAACTGGAACTCACTCAAGCGGTAGCTAAAGCCCGACAAGCCGGAATGACCTGGCAAGCAATCGGCGGGCTGCTTGGAATGAGCAGACAGGGAGCCCAATCCTACTACCGGTCGAGGATCGCGTAACACATGTATCAAGTCCCCTCAGATAAGTGCGCTGTCGATGCCAACCAGGGCTTATCGCCCGGGGGTCAGAGGCTCTTGCTTTGTTCCTCGCGGCTTTCCGGATTGGGTAGCGTTTTTCCAAATCTTTCCGTGCTGGTGGCAGCGGTAGTGTGAGGGTGACGTTGTCGCCCTCCAGGTGCAAAATCGCCCTCCCGCGCGAGACTTAGAGGCGGATTAAATGGTGCTTTAGTTGCCTGGGGAGGGCGAAGGGATATTTGCGCCCGTTGTAGAACCGCAGTGGCTGCCCTGTAAAACCGCAATAGAAGTACTGTAGAACCGCAACAACAGAGTTGTAAAACCGCAATGAAATGCCGTCTAAATCTCAATAACGTGCTAAAATCGGTTCATGGTTGCCGATATGATTCCGCGAAATGCAAGAGTGTTAGCTGAAGAAATTGTAAGTGACACTCCAGTGCTGACAGTATCGGGTGCTCGCCAGGTGGGCAAGAGCACCCTAGTAACTCAACTGCTACAAAATCGGAGTCATCGCTTACTCAACTTGGATAACGCCGCGACCTTACAGGCCGCACAGGCGGATCCTGACGGTTTTGTTCGCCAGTTCCCTCAAGGAATCGTGGCAATCGACGAAATCCAACGAGTGCCAGCACTTTTTCGTGCAATCAAGGCAGCAGTTGATGAAAATCGTCGGTCTGGACGGTTCATTATCACCGGTTCTTCGAACCTGATGAATCTGAAAGGAGCGGGGGAATCGCTAGCAGGGCGGGCGGAAACTCTACGTTTACGCGGTTTCAGCCGGGGAGAACGCGCGGGTTTTCAAGAAGATTTTGCGGCAAATGCCTGGAATTCGCACCCTCAACTACCAGCGTCCAAATTGGAACGCGGTGACTATCTAAGGCTGGTTACGGAATCCTCCTTCCCCGAAATTGCCGAAGCTACTCCTCGGCGGCGTGACCGCTGGGTTCAAGCGTATGTGGAACGGATATTAACCAAGGACGCTACCGAATTGTATGGGATTCAGTATCCAGATCGACTGCGCCTCTTGCTGAGAAAAATTGCCTCGCAGGGATCCTCGGAATTTGTCGCGGCGCACGTTGGCAGGGAACTGAACATTCCAGAGCGCAGCCTTCCCAGGTATCTAAATGCTTTAAAGGACGTGTTCCTGATTGATGTATTACCAGCTTGGGGCGCTAATCTAACCAGGCGAGTGATTTCGAAGCCAAAAGTTTTCCTGCAAGATCCTGCCATGGCGGCCAGCCTGGTAGGTGTAGATGCCGAGTCTCTAGAAATGCAAATTTCCAGTTCCTTTACCGGTGGGATACTGGAATCTTTCGTAGCCACTGAACTTTTGAAACAACAAGAGTGGTCAGCGATACCCTTTAACTTGTTTCACTTCCGGGATTCTACCGGGAAAGAGGTCGATTTGGTTATGGAGTCACGCAGTCACGAGGTAGTAGGGATAGAGGTCAAGGCGGCAGTAAGTTTGCAGGGCAAAGATTTTTCTGGATTGCGGCACTTACAAAAATTAGCCGGTGACAAGTTCCGCTGTGGAATCCTGCTGTATGCCGGAAAAGAATCCCTACCGATGGGACCGGGGCTGTGGGCAATGCCTATCTCGACACTGTGGAGCGTTTAGTCGCCTGGGGAGGGCGATTAAAGTGCCGGTGAAAGTGACTAAACCTGACCATCCCCAGTGATACCCGGTAGTACCGGTAACGGTTAAAATCAGTCCGGGAAGAAAACTAAGTAGCGGCTAACCAGGGATTTCCCTTTGAGAGCCACTCCCCGCCTCCTTTTGCGAGAGTCCGGGAGCCACTTTAGCGGTCTTTACCGGTGAAGGCTAAGACCTAAATGACTTACCGTATCCGCGTGTCTATTTATTGCTTGGCGACGCGGCGGCGCACCAGCACCACTCCGGAAGCCACCGCCAAGATTCCCAGCGCTAAAGCCGCGCTGATTTCAGAGCCGGTAGGAGGCAGCGGGGGAGTCTTGCTATGCGGGGGCGGAGGGGTGTCTCCTGGTGGAGGCGGGGTAGTAGTGCTAGGTGGGGTAGTTTGCGATGGAGGCGGGGGAGTGATGTCCGAGGGCGGAACCGTACACTTGTTAGTAATCAAGAACCCTCCGGTAGCATCTCCCATAATTTCACTGCGGTATCCTTTTACCTCTACCTCGGAAATGGTGTATTCAGCGAGTTTACCGTCAATATACTTTGGCAGGTCGGTGAATTTTCCTTCCCAAGAGTTAGCGGCAGTCAGCAGTAGTTTCTTCCCAGTGTCCTGCCCGTTTGCTAGCAGCTTTACCTCGATTTGGGTGGCCGCGGCGCAAGTGCCATCCGGGTTTGCCCACTTCTTGGTTACTTCCACCTCGGTGGTCATTTTGTTGACTACCGAGACTGTGTAGGTATTGGTGGCTTCGTCTTTGGACTCATCGGTTACTGCCAACTGGTAGCCATCTAGCTGTTTGCCGTTTCCGTCATGTTCTCTGAAGGTGATCGGTAGTTTCTTCCCGGTCTTGGCATCAATCAGGGTATCGGGATCGGGGAAGTTTTCGACCGCGGCGGTCCAGTTGTTTTCTTTGCTCAGTGCTACCTGGTCAACCTGGAAACCGCCAACCAAAATATCAAGGTTAATCTTCGTGGGACGCTGCTGCGGGTCATCGCCTTCCCATGCCTTCTTGACCTGCAGTTTCCACCTGTCTGGGGTGCCGAAGAACAGCTGACCATTATTGGCTATCCCTCCACCACTGATGCCTACACCAGTAGCATTATTATTTTCGATCACTACTCGGGCGAGTTTCTCAGCGAGTTTCTTAGAATCTTCACTGGGAACCGACTTGAAAGCTTTGTTTTCATTGATCGCCGTGTCATAAGGCATCAGTTTGCCCGCGCCGATATCTTTATAGCGAGGCTCGCGTGGAGGATCCCAGTCGAGGTGTTTTCCATAAATAGATCCATCCTGATACCAGAGGCGCTGCCCGCCTCCTAGCATCCGAGGGCTAATGGAAACGGGTTTCCCCTCAGGAGAGTCGCCAGCAGAATGCTCAGTGACGCTGGGAAAGTCGTCACCGGCTCCCTTGTACTCCTTGCTCTTCTCCACATCGGCTGTCCTATTTTCGAAAAGAGCTGCTCCCTGAGTGATGTTCAAGGTGGTGTGGCCAGTAGGGCAATTCCAAACCCCGCCACCTTGTACACTGGGTGGGTGATTTCCAGCTCCGATAAGTATCAAATTCTTAAAGGAATTTTTTCTAACCAACGCATTATTAATTGTTAGTTTTGTGGAACTATCGTTGTAGATGGCACCACCACCGTAAAAGCCTGCGGATTTGTTCTCCGAGAAATAAGCGGCGTTAATTGTCGCTTCCGCTTTACCACCAAAGGCGATAGCGCCTCCGGAGGAACCCGCAGTATTGCCGGTGAACGATCCGCCATTGATGGTAATGTTGCCGCCATCTGCGTAGATAGCTCCGCCTGGACCGTTCGCATGGAAAGAATAGTCATTTCCTAAAGCACTGTTGTTTTTGAAAGTACCGCCCGAAATCTGAGTCTTGGATCTATCTAAATAAAGGGCGCCTCCTTGACCTTGGTATTCGCGGCTAGCCTGATTATCGTGTAGGTTTATACCGCTCACCGTAAGCGTACTGTTAGCGGCATAAAGTGCGCCTCCGCGCTCGGTGAAGTTGTGATGGATATTTCCGCCGGAGATGTTCACATTGGCGTTTTCACTAAAGAAGGCACCGCCAAAGCCGTTAAGTCTTGAATGCTGAACGCTGTTCTCAGCAAATTCGCCGTCCTTAATGATTAGGGAGGCAGGTTTTTCTTTACTACCCCAAACTCCCAGAGCTCCGCCTTTCTGGAGGCCTTGATTTGCCTTAATGGTTCCACCATTGATAGTGGCCGTCCCGTTATAGACGGTGATGGGGGCGAGTTTTTGGATATCGACACCTTCGGGAGTAGTAGCGTTAGCTACCTTCTTTTCTGGAGTGGTGTTCTTAGAGAAGTCGGCGGTGTCACTCATGGTGAAAGTGCCACCATTAACAAAGATGACCGGGCCGGCAGGATCGGAATCGTGAATAGAACCGGCGCTAAAGTTTAGGTCTCCGTTTACCGTGAACTGCGTTTTGGTGAAGGAGGGGCCCGTCAGGTTTAGTTTCCCGCCGGATTTAACTTCCACTGCCGGTAAGTTAGAGCCGGTAACTGTGCCCGCCCCCTCAAGGGTTAGCTCTGCGCCCTCGGAAACCACCAGCGGTTTTGCCTGCTCATCCAAGGTGAGATTCCCGGTGACCGTCAGCTCATGCTGTCCGGAAGTGAGGGAATTGGCTTTAGCTACCAGGTCGTCCCAGGTGGTTACGCCTTCGGCTGCTGCCGGATTGGTTGACCCTAGCGCCACAATCACTGCAAGGGTGGCGAGAGTAGCTAGGAACTGAAAAACGGAGGAAACTTTTTTCTTCATTAGCATGGTTTCATTTTATGTTGATGAGGTGGGGAATACAACCGCTAAAAAATAACCACTAGCACCTATATTACGGCCTGCGATATATCAGGTGTCTTAGTCTTTCCCAGGCAGTCAAGAGAAAAGACAAGCGGAGACTGATAGTGCCACCTATAAATTGGGTACCAGCGGCGCAAGCGCCCGCGAATTTAGTACAATCATTAATGGATATTCACTTGCAGGTAAGTTGCTTCGTCAGTAAGCGATAGCTGGTGCGCCGACTATGGTTGCAGGTTCAGCGGCTCGCCTGGAAAGCCGGTAATAGAAAGAGGGCGAGGCGTGGCCAGAGCGGGAAGAAGCCTTTCAGGCTTACGAGGATCTTCCCGTGAGCAGGGCAGCCACAGTGACTCGAGTGTCCGACAAATCAGTACCACCGGGTACTCCAGTTTTCGCGCGCGTAGGCAAAAGAACGCGCAAGTGCGGGCACGGATGCGTAAAGTATCCCTGGCGGTAGTAACTGTGCTCAGCCTAGTACTTGTCTATCTTGCCTGGCAGCACCCCGGTATTACTCGGGCGCAGGTGGATTTAAATGATGGCGGAATTTGGGTAACCAATCAATCCCAGCATCTAGTGGGACACTTGAACTTTCCGGCGCGCACCCTGGATGGGGCGGTGCGATCCAAAGCGGGAGATTTTGACGTCACTCAGGCGGGCGAAAATGTAAATTTCCAGAACCAGGCCGCCAGCGAAGTCGCCAAAATTGACCCTAAGAAGGTGCGCCTGGAGACTTCCTCTTCCCTGGATAAAGGTGAGCAGATAGCCCAATCGGGGACTAACTTGGCGATCCTAGACCCGGAAGCCGGCCTACTTTGGAGCGGTGAAGACCTATTGTCCCAAGAGCGCACTCGAGCTAAGGCTACCGTGCGATCCCTGCGGGGAGCCCAGTTAGCAGGCGGGGACACCGGAGCGTTCTTCCTCGCTTCCCCAACCACCAAAGAACTAGTCACCGTTACCAAAGAGGGAAAACTCTGGAAAGATGAACGGATAGAAATACCGCAAATCCCAGTTAATGCGCAGTTACAAGTGGCAGGAATTGGCAAACAAGCAGTAGCCTTCGATAGTTCCCAAGGGGTACTTTTCCTGCCCAGTGGAAAAAGAATAAAAGTGGCCGGTTCTCAGTTGGCGCTGCAAGAATCCGGGCCGGCAAAGCCCTACGCACTGCTGGCAGACCAAGACAAATTGATAAAAGTGGATCTAAATAGCGGATCTACCCGGGAGATTCCTTCCGGAGGCAGCGCGGGTAAACCAGCTAGGCCAGCAGTAAAAGCTCAGTGCGTGTATGGAGCCTGGGCGGGGAGCGGAAAATTTGTGCGTGAATGCGCTGGAAAGGTTTATCGCCCCACCCAAGAACTCGAGCGACTGAAAACCGCCAAGACCCCGGTGTTTCGCAAGAACCGTGATCTAGTGGTGCTAAATGACACCACCGATGGGGCAGTATGGTTAGCTGACAAAAACATGGAACTGGTAGATAACTGGGACGAGATCTCTACCATGTTGAAAAAAGAGGAAGAACGAGAAGATTCTCCCCAGATAACCGAACAGATAGCGCAAAAAGATCGGCAAAAAGAAAACACCCCGCCGGTGGCACGTGACGATAGTTTTGGGGCGCGACCAGGGAAAATAACTACGCTACCGGTATTGGAAAACGATTCTGATACCGATGGAGATTTACTAACCGCCGAAGTGCTAGGACAGGTAAGCCAAGGTGAAGTAAAACCCGTACGCGCAGGAGCAGCGCTGCGCATAGAACTGCCAGCCGCCGCCTCCGGAACTATTAAATTTACCTACCAGGCGAAGGATGGTCGCGGAGGTGTCGATACCGCCAATGTAACCGTGAATGTCACCCCGGAGCCAAAAAACTCCGCGCCAGTTCAAAAACGGGTACCCACGGTAGTAGTCGAATCCGGAAAGCAAATCGAGTACAACGCGCTCCCGGCATTTTCGGATCCCGATGGAGACCCGGTATTTTTGTCGGGTGCTTCCTCTAACGGAGATAACCAGGTGGAATACCGGCAAGAAGGCACCTTGGTAATCCGCAACCAGGCCAGTGGGGTGGGGAAAAAAGAAGTAAAAGTACTGGTCTCCGATGGGCGGCAAGAAATTTCCGGGCGCGTGATAGTGGATGTACGTGCCGCTGGAAACGTGCCTCCGGAAGCTAACGGAGATATCGCGTTCGCTAGAGCCGGAACCACCATCACTATTCGACCCCTGGCTAATGACACCGATGCCAATGGCGACCCCTTAACCCTGGCAGGGGTAAATATTGAACAAACCGGGCCGCAAGTGACTCCGGATTTGGCGGGCGGAACGCTCTCCTTCCGTTCAGATCAAGAAGGAATCTACTACTTGACCTACACGGTCTCCGATGGGCCAGCTACCGCCACCGGAGTTATCCGAGTTGACGTCGCCTCCTCTGGAAAACGCGGAAAACCGGTGGTAGAAGATGATATGGCGGTACTGCCGGTAGGCGGGCAGGTATTAACCGATGTGCTCGCCAACGATTCCGATCCAGCGGGAGAAGTGTTGGTAACCCAGGCAGTCACCGTGGGGGCGTCCTCACCTCTGCGGGCAACCGTGATGGATCATTCGCTGTTAAACATTACGGCTCCGCGCGGACTCACCAAAGCCGAAACTTTAAAATACCAGGTGTCGAATGGGCATGAAAGCGCCGAAGGGGTAGTTACGGTTATCCCGGTAAGCACTCAATCGGCAACTACGCCCCCCACCGCGAAACCAGATGAGGCCAAAGGGCGAGTAGGGGATGTGGCCACCGTAGATGTGCTGGCAAATGACCGCTCCCCGGTGGGATTGACCCTGAAAGTAGACTCGAAACTAACCACCTCCACGCCGCCGGAAGCCGGAAAGTTCTTCGTCACCGGAAACCAGGTACGTTTCCTGGCGAAAAAAGCCGGAAAATATAACGCCACCTATACGGTGAGGGACACCAATCAGAACCAAGCAAGTGCGCGGGTTAGTGTAGAAATAAAGCCGGCAAATGCCTCCGATAACTCTGCCCCTGAACCGCGAGTAGTCACCGGGCGGGCAATTTCGGGGCAAGCCGTCCGGATTCCAGTAGAGCTGACCAATATCGATCCCGATGGAGACTCAGTATCCCTAGTGGGGATTGCCGATGCCCCCAAGATGGGGATAGTTGATATTGGCTCCAGTTGGCTCAACTATCAGCCAATATCAGGGAAAATCGGGACCGATACTTTCACCTATATCGTCGAAGATCGCTTCGGTAAACAAGGAACCGCCCGGGTGCAAGTAGGGGTAGCTCCCGCCGCCAAACTTAACCAAAATCCACAGGCTAACCCGGATCAGGTGCGAGTGCGGCCGAACCGCCCCTTAGCGGTGGCAGTGACTGCTAACGATACCGACCCTGATGGTGACGGGGTTAGCCTGATTGCCGCATCGTTACAAAGTCCGGGGGATAGTTTGCAAGTGGCTGCTCGCGAAAACGCGGTAGTGTTGACCACCCCCAAGAAAGCTGATTCTTACGGGATTGAATATTCCATCGATGATGGACGCGGCGGACAGGATACCTCCATTGCTACCGTGCAAGTAGACCCCTTTGCCCCTTTGCAAGCCCCCGAGGCCGCCGATGACCTCGTTACCGCGAAAGAAGCAGGAAGAAAAGTGGGCGAGCCTATCGAAGTGGACGTCCTCGCCAATGATATTGACCCTGACGGAGATGGGGCGGCGTTGACGGTTAGTTGTCAGCAAAATGGAGTGACCGTCAAGGGCAAAAAGCTAGTGATTCCCGCGCCCTCGCAGCGTCAATTGGTGCTCTATACTGTCACTGACCAGGACGGGTTAAGCGCTAACGCTATAGTTAATGTCCCCGGAGTTTCCGAACAAAAACCCTATATCGATCCCGACACTATCCCCGTAAAAGCTAAATCCGGCGAGACCTTAACTGTTGATTTAGCGTCTTATGTGATTACTCGCAAGGCACGCACCCCGCATATTCATTCCGCCAAAGCCATCACCTTGGGTGCCGGGTTTACAGGCGGAGTCAAAATGTCCGGAGACGATTCCTTCCAAGTAAGTATTAACCCTGAATTTTTCGGGAAAACTTCCCTGGTAATGCAGGTCAGTGACGGCAAATCCAACGATTCCTCCGCACTGAGTGCCTCTTTAACTTTGCCTATCGAGGTCAAACCCTCCAGTAATCGCCCGCCAGTTTTTACCCCTACGCGCATAGAAGTAGCTGCTGGTGAAGACGCGGTTACTGTCAACTTGGCGGATATGGTTAGCGACGAAGATGGGGACGACCCCGCAAAAATGCGCTACCGCCTGGGAGCGCTTCCCGTAGGTATTCAGGCATCTTTGCGGGGCAGCCAGCTTTCAGTTTCAGCCGAAGCGGGCAAAGCTAAGGGAGATGCCGGCTATATAGAAGTCACGGTAGAGGACGGCTCTGGGCCTACTATCGGGAAAATCCCGGTGCGGGTAGTCAGCTCCACTCGTCCTTTGATCCAGGTAACCGCGATTGATTTAGAGGGCGAATCCGGCAAGAGCGTCAGTATTGATTTAAGTCGCTATGCTACCAACCCGTATCCTGGAAGACCCTTGAAAACCGTGGGGTCACCGAGCATAGTGCAAGGAGCCGGACAGGCTTCTGCGTCTGGAACTCACCTGGAAGTTATCCCGGCCGCAAGTTTTAAAGGAGACTTGGTGGTTTCCTTTACTTTGCAAGATGCCAGTGGTGATCCAGATCGTCAGGTAACCGGTACCGCCCGGATCCGGGTTTTGTCTGTGCCCGATGCTCCTACGGCAGTCAGCGCCACCATCAGCGAGTCCACTACCGCCACCATTAGCTGGATCCCCCCTGCCGCTAACGGCACTCCTATTACTAGTTACAAAGTTACTGATTCGGTTTCTGGGAAAACGGTTACTTCCCGGGCAACACTAGTAGATTTTCCGGGCTTGGAACCGGGGAAATCTCATAGCTTTACCGTAGTTGCCACCAACCGAGTGGGAGATTCTAAGCCCTCGGGGGCGTCTCCGGCGATAGAGGTAGAGGTTACTCCTGGTGCCCCCACAAACCTGCAAGGCGCCATCGGCAAGAGCGCTGGAACCGCGACCCTAACCTGGGAAGCGCCCAGTACAAACGGAGGTTCTCCCATTGATCACTATGTGGTTACGGTCGCGGGAGGCAGTCCCCAGGAAGTTAAAGGCACCAAGTTAGAGGTTAAAGACCTTACTGGCGGAGAACACGCTTTCACCGTTATCGCGGTCAACACCAAGGCGGGGCCGGCGGGTACTGGCCGATTCGAAACTTTTGCTTCCTTCAACGAAAGTGTAGTTAGTGCTACTTTAGATCGCGCGGGATCAAAACTTGCCAGAGTGTATTTAAATGGGGTGAATACCCCTGTCGGAGATGACGGAAGCTGTAGACCCACCAGGGTAGCGGGAAACCCAGTAGCAGACGATGGAACTTTCCAATTTACTGATCCGCGGGCACGAACCGGGCTGAAAGTCGAATACAACTGCGATTTTAGATATAACAAAGGTCCCTATAAGCCGCTAAGTGCAAATCTCGGAGCACAAAAGAGTCCCCAAATTACCGATATGAGAGAGCGGGAAAGCAGTAGAACCCAGACCGGAACGGTAATAGAAGTAGACGTTTCCGGCTTGGATACCTGGGATAGCAGCTCCTTGGAGCTTTCGGTATCGGGGAAAGAATCCGGGGGATCAGCTCTGGCAGACTATCAGTATCAAACCCAGATGGTTGACGGATCTGGCTGGGTGATTATGCTCAAAGATTTGAAACCGGGGCAGACCTGGACAATTACGGCAGAGCTGAAGTTAGTTCCGGAAGGAACCCGGCTGAGTAGAAACAATGTGGAGGTGGCGACCCTGCAGGCTACCCCCGATCCCGGTAGTGCAGACCCCGGTGATAATGATCCGATAGAATCAGTGTCCTACCTGCAAAATTGGTACCAACTCACCCCGTTGATGCCGGTCTCAAAGCCGCTCTGGCCGCACCTGACACCCCTAATAGAGCTGCCAGTGTTCCCAACCACAGGTGGCGATTGCTGGCGGTATGCAGATTCCCAGTTGCCGCTAAACGCCCTCGGAGGAAATCTCGGAGGCAATAAATACCTAAAAACTAGTCTTAGCGGGCAAGATTTACCTGCCCGGCAAACCGAAAAGGAGATCGCAATATGATCCTGAAACCGGCCGAAGCCGCTGAGTTTGCTACCCGTTTCGCGCAGATAGCCGAAAATGTTGATCAGGCGATACTCGGCAAAGGGCACCAGGTGCGCCTAGTGTTAGCAGCTTTCCTAGCAGGCGGACATGTCCTGCTAGAGGATGCGCCCGGAACTGGGAAAACCGCCCTGGCGCGCGCCCTCGCCGCCTCTGTCGATGCTACCCATTCTCGCATCCAGTTCACTCCCGATATGTTGCCCACTGATATAACCGGGGTAACCGTCTATGACCAGAAAACTAAAGCATGGGATTTTCACGTTGGACCGATTTTCGCCAATATCGTCCTCGCCGACGAAATCAACCGGGCCAGTCCCAAAACCCAATCTGCCCTGCTAGAGGTGATGGAAGAGCGGCAAGTCAGCGTAGATGGAGTGGTGCATCCGGTGGAATCGCCATTCCTGGTAATCGCCACCCAAAACCCGGTAGAGCAGGCAGGCACCTATAAGCTTCCCGAAGCGCAGCTAGACCGCTTCCTGATTAAGATTTCCCTAGGCTATCCCGACCAGGAAACCGCGATCAAAATCCTTTCCGGTGCTGCCCAACCGGATCTATCAAAAGATCTAAAACCGGTAGTTGAATCTGAGGAAATCGCTACCTGGGAACAACTAGGACTGCGAAATTACGTAGATGGGCAGATTACCCGGTATGTGCAGCAACTCGCGGAAGCTACCCGTTTGGATGATGCAGTGAACCTGGGGGTTTCGACCCGGGCGACAATCGGGATGATGCGGATGGCCAAAGTGTGGGCCGCTTCCCAAGGGCGCCACTATGTGTTGCCCGATGATATCAAGACGCTGGCAGTACCGGTTTGGGCGCACCGAATTATTATGGACTCCGACGCCCTCTTCGAAGGAGCTACCGCACAAAGCGTAGTTGAGAGGGCGCTGAACGAGGTACCTGCGCCAGTGGATTCGCAGGCCTAAAATAATGAAAGTTTCCGAAACCACCACTACCGCGTTAAAAGACGCGCTGAAAAGTGGAAATAGAGCCTGGAAACAGGCGCGCTCGCGGGTTCCTCTTACCGCCGTGCGCAAAATTCCGCTTACCGGTTTGGGGTGGCTAGTTCTATTGGGAGGATTAGCTAGCCTGGGTGCCTACTGGGCTTGGGATTGGGCGGAAGCTGCGGCGATAATGTTTGCTGCATTATTGGCACTGCTGGCGGCGATAGCGCAGACCTGGGGCGGGGGCGAGCTGGCTTTGCGGGTAACGGTAGAGCAAGACCGGCTCCGCAAAGGACAAGAGCTACTAGGGCGCGCGGTAGCGACTAACCAGGGGCGCCGCGCGGTGCGCGGCCTGAAAATAGAACTGCCATTGGGAACAGAACAAGCCGATATAGCGGTACCTACTTTGCGTTCTGGAAAAAGTTTCACCCGGGAGTTTCAATTACAAACCAGACGGCGAGAAAAGATCGTGGTCGGCCCGCCGCACACAGTGCGAGAAGATATTTTAGGTTTGATTCGCCGGGTGCGATCCTGGCCGGAATCTCAAGATGTTTACGTCTATCCCAACTTCACTTCCGCTCTGGGGACACTAAGTGGCTATTCCCGAGATATGGAAGGGGCAAGCTCGCAGGTAATAACCAGTTCCGATGCGACATTTCATGCTTTGCGTCCCTATGAAAGCGGGGATGACCGTAGGCATATTCACTGGAAAATGTCTGCCCACACCGGCCAGTTAATGATGCGACAATACCTAGAGACCCGCCGCTCCCACCATCTGATTGTGCTGGATTTGAACCGCGAAAACTATGGGGAAGCAGACTTTGAATTAGCGGTAGAGGCGGCGGCTTCTCTGGCAGTTTCCTCCCTTTCCAGTGGGCAGCCCCTGACCCTTTATGTGGGAAAAACCGTATTGAAAGCGGCAACGGCTCGCACCGTCCTAGATTTTCTAACCGAAGTGCAAATCGTTGAGGGCGCTCAAGACTATCGCCACTCGGTGCGTTGGGCGCTAGCCCATGAAGCGCAAGCTTCGGTGTGTTCCTTGATCACCGGGCCGGGAGTAACTATGCGTCGGATGCAACAAATCTGTTTGCTACCGGCAGTCGATATGGCTACTACCGGTATCCGAGCTGATGCCGGCGCTACCTTTACTCGCCGAGGAGCCTCCTCCCGCAGACTGTTAAATATTGGGGAGCTCTCGCAGCTGCCACGGGCATTAAATGGGGTGAGTCTAGCGTGAAAAGATCCCAGCTGGTAGGTCTGAGCTCCCTGTTGCTCCTAATTGTTCCGTGTTACCTGTTTTCTTTACCGTTTTTGGGTTTTATCGGGCTAATAGCTGCCGGTAGCGGAGCGGTTTTAGGCTGCCTAGTTGCGCTGGTTAGTCGCCGTTGGTGCCTGGGGGTATTCTCCACTTTAATCTTGATGTTAGGGGTATTTTTACTGTTTGGCCCCACTTTGGCGGCTACCGACCCCTTGGGGCGAAAGTTTTACCCCACCCTATCGGGTCTGCAAGTGCTAGTTACTTCCGCGGTGACCTGCTGGCGAGATACTCTTACGGCTCCCTTGCCGCTAAGCGCAGCCGGAGGAGCCGCGGTGCTACCCTTCCTCACCTGTCTCATTACCGCGCTTTTGGCGGGGTTAGCCGCAGCTTCGCGTCGACCTTGGGTAGCGTTAATACCTGCCACTATTTGCCTAGTGGTAGCGATCGCCTGGGGTTCTCAATTAGTCCCGGTAGCTCGTTGGGCAGGAGCCGCCTATTTCTTCCTCGCATTGCTGTGGTGCGGACTGGTTAGCGAGGCCGCGGCCAAGGCGCGAAGGCGGGCAGTGAACCTGGCGGGAGCAGGCAAGAAAAATCGCTTTATCCGTCCGCTGGCGATGGTGGCAGTTACCCTAATTATTTCTCTAGCTTCGGCATCTTTAGCGGGGATTACCGAGCGGGGAAACCGGGAAGTGTTGCGCAGCCACGTCCTCCCCCCGGTGGAACTAGAAGATTTTATTTCCCCGTTAGCCTCTTTTAGGCACCTTTCGCGCGACTGGAAAGACAAAACTATTGCGGAAGTAAAAAACTATCCGGCGGGTACTAGGATGCGTTTTGCCACTATGAACGCTTATGACGGTACCGTTTTCAAAATTGATCCCCAGTTAAATGCGCAGTTCGTGCAGGTGGATTCGATTCTAGATAAAGGGGTGTCCGCTGACAGTAAAGCCGAAGTTAAACTGGTCAACTATGACCAACCTTGGGTGCCGCTGCTAGGTAATGCACAATCACTAAAAATCGCCACCCAGCCCAAACCGGTGGTTTACTATTCGACCTCTCTGCGCTCGGCGTTTACCGCTAACCCTGGGAGCCTTTCCTATCGGGTAAGTTTCGCAAAGGAGCGTATTCCTAGCGATGCGAGAATGTCTGGCCTAGAGTTTGATCCCATTCCGCAAGGCAAAGATGAAGCGTTACCGGTAGAAATTACGGAACTTAACAACCAGTTAACTGCCCGGGCGACCAGTCCCTTGCAAAAGGTGCGCAATGTAGAGTCCTACTTATCAGGTCAAGGTTTCTTTTCCGATGGTTCCGATGGTCTTTCTCGCCCTGGGCATCGCGCCGCCCGGATGAGCCAGTTTTTCCAGGGGCAAGAACTGATCGGAGATGATGAACAATACGCGGTAGCTATGGCCTTGATGGTGCGCGCTTTTGGGGCTCCCGCGCGAGTGGTGCTGGGAGCCTATCCGGGTGATAAAAAGGCGGGTGGGAACCTGAAACTTAAAGGGGATAACGTTCACGCCTGGGTAGAAGTGAAATTTAAAGAGGTCGGCTGGATCCCCTTTGACCCTACGCCCCCGCGCGATCGCGTACCTCGTACCGATCAACCGCAACCCAAATCGGTTCCAAAACCCCAGGTGCTGCAGCCCCCGCCTCCACCGGCTACTCCACCGGTGTTACCGCATGTGGAAAAACAAGCGCATGCCGATAATCATTCCACGGGAATGCAATTTCTGGCAGCGCTGGTGCAAGTGGCCAAATATGGTGGTTGGCTGCTGCTATTGCTTTCTCCCATCTTGCTAACTCTCTTAGCTAAGTGGTATCGCTCCCGCAGGAGGCGGCGGGCTAAAGAACCCCAAGATCGTTTGAAAGGAGCTTGGGAAGAAATAGTTGACCGTTTCCGCGATCGCGGAATTAGGCTCCCCGCGGGAGCTACTCGGCAAGAAGCCGCCTGGATAATCGATAGCTATTTGGGGACTATCAGCCAGGCGAAGCCGCAGTCAGGGGCGCGAGAGCTGGCCGGGATCGCTGATTATCTAGATTACAGTCCTAGCAGCGATAGCGAGATTGATTCCGATTGGGCGTGGAAACTGGTTAAACAGCTGACCCTTACTTGGAAAACGGCAGCTGGGAGAGGGAAAGCACTGGTGGCGGCAATTCGGCCGTCCTCGCTTTATTACCGGTTTATTCGCAGTAGTTTTGCTAAAAAGCTAGAGCAAATCCCCGGGGTGGAGAAAGTGTTAACTCCCCGCAAGGAGGTTTCGCTACCGAGCCTATCTTTGGGGCTGACTGAACAGGAATATCAGCAGTTGCGTACTCCCTTGGCGCCCGGCAGTAGCGAAGCTGTTTAACCAGCCCCGGGGGGAGGCGCCGCATTTTCGAAAGCCACTCGCCTCGGTAAAGTTGGCTTGCCGCTGCCTCCCCGGCCGCTGGCTCGGCCTTTACCCCCGGAGCCTCCAGCGTGGCCTGCGCAGGCGCTAGACTATACCCGCCGGGCTCCCTCGCCCCAGAATGCGGAGGAAACTCGGTTACGGAAAGGGGAGGAATATGATCCACACACCCCCTAAAATCCCGGGATTTAGCGTGCAATCATTGCTGGGTAGGGGCGGATTTGCCGACGTTTATCTCTATAAACAAAAACGTCCCGAACGCCAAGTAGCAGTCAAAGTCCTGCGGGAACTAGGCAGTAGGGAAGGACGCCAAGTCTTCACTACCGAGGCCGACGCACTAGCTGCCACCTGTGCTCACCCGGCGATTCTGTCTTTATTTCAAACCGGGAAGCTCCCAGATGGGCGCCCCTATTTAGTGTTGCAGTACTGTCCGGTGGCAAATTTGTCGCAGCGAGTGCGCCGCCAGCCGCTTTCGCTTGCACAGTCCTTAGATACCACTATTCGCTTGGCCGGAGCCCTGGAAACGGTGCATCGAGCCGGGCTCGCGCACCGAGACGTGAAACCGGCCAATGTCCTGATTTCGGAGTTTTCCACCCCGGTGTTATCAGATTTTGGTTTAGCCTTGCCGCTGGGAAAACCCCTAGCTCATCGGGATGTTTTAGGGTTGTCGGTGCCCTGGGCGCCTCCCGAACAACACGATGAGAACTCTTTGGCCGCTGCCACCAGCGATATTTATTCCCTGGCA
>OBWZ01000261.1_pt1 | contig 23978 bp, 15 predicted proteins | sample 1476561 | NCBI WGS metagenome assembly OBWZ01 (sample SAMEA2580138, study PRJEB22360) | human gut metagenome | biome: human gut; feature: human-associated habitat; material: faeces | place: Denmark | collected 2008/2010 | reverse complement strand
GGGCTGGGCAAGTTCCTGTATTGGCTCCGGCTGGAGCTACGGTAGCCATCATTAGCGGTGAAGTGCGCACCTCGTATTGCCCGATCGCACTCATCATAGTGGAAGCTATCCCCGGATCGGAGGAAGGGAAATAAGATTTTTGGACTGGCAGCGGAATCTTTAAATCAGTCTTGGGATTGAATCCAAAAGCCTCAGTCTTGTCTTTTAATGCCTGATACCCCAAGTCTTGACCGATCTTAGCGAAAGGCGTGTTACAAGAATACGCAAAGGCATAGGTGAAAGTGGGATGGCCATTTCCGCATCTCGTGGATTCAATATTGGAAATCTTTGCTCGCGAGCCGGGCAGTGGCACCGAGACGGGAGCATCCACGGCGTCCTCAGGCGTGCGGATTTCCTGTTCTAGGGCGGCAGCAGCAGTAATGATTTTAAAAGCCGAACCGGGAGGATATTCTCCGCGCAAAGCCCGATCTAGCATGGGTTTTGATGGGTCTGCCTGCAGCTGCTTCAAGGTCTGTTGTGACTGTTTTTCACTGCCAGTCACTAAAGAGCTGGGATTAAATCGCGGGGTAGTAACCGCTGCGAGGATTGCCCCACTTTGATAGTTAAGGGCAACTACCGCACCCTTATGATTGCCGAGTGCCTGCGCGGCGGCCTGTTGAATCTGCGGATCAATAGTAAGGAGAATCCCTCCACCTTTTTGATTCTCGCCAGCTGCATATTTTAGTAACTGAGATAAGGCCTGGCTGGAGGCTTCTCCCATTAGTACCGAGTTCTGCAGCCGTTCCATCCCGGTAGCGTTACCTCCCGGGGAAAGATAACCGGTCAGGTTTGAGTACAGCGGTGCCTGCTCGGAGTAAACCCGGTGGTAGCGCTTGCGGTAACCGGTAGAGTCTTTCGTGGGCTCTGAAGCCGCAATCGCGTTTTCGCCCACCATAATGGGGCCACGTTCAATATATTTGGAACGGTAAAAGGCGCGAGAATTGCGCCCATCGGCGTTCAAAGAATCGGCGCCCAGGAATTGGATATAGGTGCACGCCACCATCAACGATAAAAACATGACAAAAACTACGAAGAAAAGCCGTTTAATCTGTGGATTCATGACGTTCACCTCCCGGAACTGGTCGCGCAGGAAAAGCGGCGTCAGGGGCTGTCGGGCTGGAAAGCGACTGCACCGATGAGGCACGTTTCGCTGGCTGTCCGCTGGGATGGGAAGTAGCGGGGGAAGCTTGGTTAGTGCGGCTAGCGCTCTTAGCCTCCAGCGAGGCAGAGCGTTTCTCTTGCTGGCGAGCAATGATTGCTTCTAGTTCGGCGGTATCGATAACTCCGCTCTCGGTTCTTACCGGCTGGCGAGCCTCGCTAGATAGACGCAGCAGCAAGGCCAAGATTACCCAGTTGGCGACCAGTGAAGATCCGCCCGCGGCCACAAAAGGCAAGGTGAGTCCGGTAGAAGGGATTACTCGGGTTAATCCTCCGACTACCACGAACACTTGGAATCCGATGGTGAAAGCAAACCCGGTAGCCAAAAGCTTTCCAAAGCTATCGCGCACGATCAGGGCAGTACGTAGCCCGCGTTCTACGAAAATAAGATAAAGCGTGAGCAGAGCAAGGGAGCCGGTTAGACCCAGTTCTTCCCCGAGGGAAGCAAAAATAAAGTCCGAGTTCGCGAAGGGGGTTAGGGAGGGCGAACCTTGCGCCCAACCGGTACCGAGAATACCGCCGTCAGCCATCCCAAATAGCCCGGAGACTAACTGTCCCGATCCCCCGATGGGGCGGGAATAGATTTCTGGATCGAGGGCGTGGAGCCAGACATCAATACGGGCTTGCACATGTGAAAACAGGCGGGAAGCTAAGAACACTGCGGGTGCGAACAGGATCGCTCCGATTAGCAGCCAGGAAGTCTGATTGGTGGCCACATACAGCATGGCTACGAATAAACCGAAGATTAGTAGGGAAGTGCCCAAATCTCGCTCGAATACCAAAATCAAAATGGAGGCTGCCCACACCACCAAGAGGGGGCCGAGATCCCGCAGGCGCGGCAGGCGCATTCCCAGCAGCGATTTTCCGCCTTGGATTAAGGCTTCCCGCCGGGTAGTTAAATATCCGGCAAAGAAAATCGCTAAACAAATCTTGGCTACCTCGGAGGGCTGGATGGAAAACCCGATATTAATCCAGATGCGAGCGCCATTGATGCTGCGTCCGATGAACGGCGCTAAGGGCAGCAGTAACAGTACAATTGCCAGCAGCATCGACAGATAGGTGTAGTTACGCAGCTTGCGGTAGTCACGAACTACTGCCAGCGTAATCACCATCAAAACTACGCCTATCAGGGTAAATAATGCTTGTTTGAATCCGATATACAGGTTGGAATCTGGGCCATAAGCCAAATCTAGGCGGTAAATCATCACCAACCCGATACCATTTAAAGCCAAAACTGCAGGTAAAAGTACTGGGTCAGCGTAGGGGGCGAGGAAACGAACCGCTAGGTGAGTGGCGAGGGCGAAGGCTCCCAGTACGCACATATGCAATACGAAGGAAGTGGGCAGTGCCCCAGTGCGGTTAACATTAATCGAGAAATACCCCAAGAAACACATCGCCAGGGCGATCACTATTAGCAATAGTTCCGCCAGCCGGCCAGTAGGGTGTTTTATCTTTGGCACCAGTACATTACCCCCTTCCTATATCTGCTCTCTCATCTTGGTAGTTCGAATTTTGATGGCTTCTGGTTAGTTAGGAGTTACTAGCTGAGCTTGATGAGGAAGTTTCAGCGGTTGCAGATGCCTCCGATTCTTGCTTGGTCTCCTCTGCGGTAGTAGCCGGGGATTTAGTTTCGGAAATCGAAGTTGACGGGGGCGGCGGGGTGGGGTTGGGGCGTTCCGACATTCCGTACCACACAGCAGTGGCAAATAGGGCTAGCAGGACGATCAGTCCCACAATCACGCCGATGATTCTTCCCCAGCGATATTTGGGGGCAGAATCTTCCTCAGTTAAAGATTCCGTCGGTATTGCCGCCCGCGCCTGGCTAAAAGAATCGTCCTCGTCCTCGTTATCTGTTTGATCTTGACTGGTAGGATCGGATGCGTCCTGGTCATCGCTGACTGCTTCGTCGCGGGGCTTATCTGTTTGTTGGCTACGGAGCTCAGCCAGCCGGTCGGTAGCCGCCGCCCCCACGATCTGAGGTTCTTGTGCTTGCGGATCCTCAACAATATCGGCAACCACGCAAGTGATATTGTCCGGTCCGCCCGCTTTTAGCGCTAGTTCTACTAGAGTTTCACAGGCCTGTTGCGGAGTTTCGCTCCGGTAAAGAATCTTGCCAATGGTGGGGCCAGAAACAAAGCCGCATAGTCCGTCAGAACAAAGCAACCAACGGTCACCTACTGTGAAGTCGGGTTGGGATTCGTCAAGATTCACGTCCTCTTGGGAATCTCCCAGCACCCGCAATAGCACGGAGCGCTGAGGATGAGTTTCTGCCTGCTCGGGAGTGAGCTGTCCCGTATCTACCAGGTATTGCACGAAAGAATGATCATTGGTCATCTGCCGCAATTCTCCGCCGCGCAAACGGTAGGCACGAGAATCCCCAATATGGGTCATAGTGATAGCGTTTTCGCTGCGACGAATCGCGATACAAGTAGTGCCCAGGCCGGCTAATGCCGGATCTTGGGTGGAGCGTTCGCACAGTTCCTGGTGTGCCTGGGCTATTGCTTCCCGCAGGCTTTCGAGAGCCTCCTCGGGGGTATCTGCTTCGGTGTCGAGGGAGCGTAAATGATCAATCGCAATCGAGGAGGCAATATCGCCCCCGGCAGGCCCACCCATCCCATCTGCTAATACCAGCAGGTTAGGCCCAGCGTAACCGGAATCCTGGTTAGATTGGCGGATCTTGCCGATATCAGACAGGGCGGCATAGTTGAATCCGATGCTCATCTAGTTAGCTCCATTGTTGTTTGTCCAATCCGCACTACCATTCCCGGCTCTAAAAGCTGAGCGGTAGTGAGACGGTTGTTGCCAAGGTACGTTCCGTTCGTTGAGTTTAAGTCCTCGATAAACCATTGCCCGTCACGGTAATAGATGCGGGCATGTCGATTGGAGGCGTAAGAATCCTGCAGAGGCACCGTACAGTCCCCGGAGCGCCCTAAAAGGATTGGTTGTCCATCCAGTTTTAACCGATTGCCGGCTAAGGCACCCCCCGTGAAAGCTAAGTAGCGAGGGCGACCCCCACGTTTGCTTTTACGAGGTTTAGATTTATCAGGTTGCCGGCTAGCTTTCCGGGAGCGACTGGTTGGGGTTTTTGCGGAGGCGGTGGTCGCCAGGGAAATATCGCGGCGTAACACTACCGCTAATCCGATAACTAGCAGCCACAATAGGGCTACGAAACCGAATCGTAAAATAGTGTATAAAAGTCCAACCGCCACGATTATCGCCTACTATTCATCCGCGCTTGAAGTCCAAAATAGCAGGTGGGTGCGGCCGATCGTTAGTTCGTTACCGTCTAAGAGAGTGGCGGCACTGATGCGATGTCCTTCCACATAGGATCCGTTAGTCGATCCCAGATCGGTGGCGATTACCCCTTGGGGAGTAATCCGCAGTTCGAGGTGACGTCGGGATACTCCCGGATCGTGAACTACGATATCGGCTTCCGATCCGCGACCGATCACCGTGACCGGCTCGGTCAGTAGCCACTGTTGACCCTCAATATCAATGATCGGATGGGAGGGGCTGGCGCCGGCGGTAGTTACCGGTGCGGCCGGCCCGCGGCGGATCGAGTTATCGATTTTCAGCTCCCCTAGCGGGTGGTCACCGGCAGAGAATACTACTTCTACCGGCCCGACAAACACGTAGCTTTGTTCGGTGGCATACGCGGTAGCATCTTGGGCGAGTTCTTGCGAAAGCACCTGCGAGTTGGCCGCCATCACCGATTCGTAGTCTTTTTGGTTGAGCAACACCTGGTATTCGTTCGGTACCACCACCCGGCCGTCACTCAAAGTGGCGCGGGAGTTGTCCATGCTCTCACGTATAGCCGTTTTTACATCCACGGCTTTAATCGAGCTGGCGAACATCTTCGAAAAAGGGGCGTTTACCCCCAAAGAAACGGCTTTTTCGAAGCGGTCAACCACTCCCATATTTTCGTCCTCTCCTGTAAATCGTAGAATCTACGGTTAGTGCCTGCGGCTCGCTGTTATAAGCAGCCGGACATTGCCGGTGCTAACTGCGCGCAGTAAACATACCTAAGTTCAAGGTTAATCGAAAATTCGCTAATAAGTATTATCCCAGGGTTAATAGGACGAATTTATAGCAACTTATTAGGGGCTAGCAGCTACTGACAGTCGGTAGATTCTTGCTTAGTATAGGAAAAACAGAATTATTACTTGTGAAACGTAACGCCTTTTGCTCCTGGGCTTGCTCCCGCCTTTGGTTTCGGGGTAGATTTCTATTCGTTGGTTAACGCGTCTGAGCGTTAAACCCGAGCGCAAGTGGCGGAATTGGTAGACGCGCACGGTTCAGGTCCGTGTGCCCTTTACCGGGCATGGGGGTTCAAGTCCCCCCTTGCGCACCGTTAATCATCTACGAAGGCGCAGGTGTGGGTGCCGGAGGCAGTGAGCTTCCCGTCCTCGGAAAAAATCTTTAAGAAATAAGTCGCGAGGGTGCGCCCGCTTTGGGCTAAAGTCGCTACGCAGTAGACCCGCCCCGCGATGGCTGGACGATGGTGGGTGACAAAGATATTTGACCCCACCGCATGTTTGCCTTCCGGAGCCGCATAGTTGGCAGCCAAAGACCCGGTGGTTTCCCCCAACACTGCATTCGCTCCGCCATGGAGTACGCCCAGGGTCTGGCGGTTACCCTCTACCGGCATGGAGCAAACCATTAAATCCGCGCCCAAGTGGTGAAAACGGATCCCCATCGCCTCAATAAGCTGTGCCTTGGCCGAGGGGCACTTGTCGGAAACATCCGGCAGAGACAGCAAGAACCGCGAGGTTTGTTCCGGGTCGCTCAAATCCGGCAAAGCAATCGGGTCGTCAACTTCGTCGCGGTAAACCAGTTTTTTTTGCATACCCCCATACTATTGCTGGCGGCAGAGGGTAAATGGCTAGATTGCTATTTCAGAGGCTCCAGTTCTTTAGTGTCTTAAGGCGGCTGCTGGAGGAATTTTAGCAGCACGTAAGGCAGGAACCAGGGATGAGAGTATTCCGATGATCATTCCTCCGGGAATCAATAGCACCGGTATTAGCGGGTACATTACTGGCGTCCACCCTTGTAGCTTGACTAAAACTAACAGTGAAACTAAGCCCAGAAGTACTCCAAAAAAAGCGCCGATGCCGCCAAGAAACACTCCTTCGATAATAAACTGGCATGCAATGTGACGCGGACGCGCCCCAAGAGAACGACGCAACCCTATTTCTGTAGTGCGTTCAATAACCGAGGTTAGCGTAGTTGTCATAATTCCTATTGCACCCACTACTAGGGAAAGAATAGAAACCCCGATTGCCATTGTGTTTAATGAAGTTGTTACTTTACCTCGGAGTTCTTCGGTACTTGGTGGCATTCTGACTGCGACTAGCTCCGAATGCCTGGCAGATACTGCATACGGAAGCGCAGCTGCCACTTTTTTAGTGGCACCTAACTCGGTTTCAACCACGCCAGCAAGTCCCTCTCCAGCTTGATATGACAGATCACTGCCGTCTAGATTCTTGGAAATAATTACCGCTGAACTTGCACCCGCGGCCTGGCCGGTGGAGGACAAGACCCCAAATACTGGAATAGATTTGCCATCGCAAATAATTCTTGTGGTGCCGTCAGTTGTGGTCATATCCAAGTTGTTAGCAGCAGTCGGCCCTAACAAGGCGACCGGCCCTGGAATTCTCTCGATGCTTTTATCGAAAAATCTCCCGCTTTTTACTTTCATGCCACTGGCTTGTAAAAACCCGGGATCAGCCACGATTATAGGGGTGGCTTGAGTTTCGCCGGGGTGAGTGCGGCAATCGGCTTGGGGGGCGCTGCTGTAACGTCCTGCTGCTTTTACCCCCTGCATTTTCGTTACCCTGTCAGTGAAGTTTTTATCTAGTATTTGCTCAGCATCTTCACGGGCAGTAACGGTTATGGTAGTCGCGGTACGCTCATCGAAAGTTGCGTTTATGTCGGCACTGGCGGAGAGAGACCAACCTAAGGTGACCAGAAAAACTAGAATCCCCACGGTTATCCCAAACGCGGTCATGACGGAGCGCATTTTTCTGCCCCAGATGGCGCCAAGAGATTGCTGTAGTAGCAGTCCCCAATTAACTCTTGTCATAATTGATCTGCTCCACGTTTCCGTCTATGACCAAGTAACCGTGGCCGAACTGGTCGCGCACTTCCGGCTCATGCGTGACCACTACCAGAGCGCATCCACTGCTCTGTTGTACCTGCAATAAGAGTTCAATAGTTTTTTGAGAATTATCTTGATCGAGATTCCCCGTGGGTTCATCAGCTAACAGTAGACTGGGTGACCTAGTTAAGGTTCGAGCAATGGCTACCCGTTGTTTTTCACCCCCAGATAAGGTGCTAATACGAGCGGTTGCTCGATGTTCTAGCCCCACTGCCGATAAACAAAAGAGTGTTTTTTCTTTTCGTATGTCCCTTCCGAGATTACTGTAGGTAAAACCCAACTCGATATTTTGTATTACATTCAGGTAAGGAATTAAACCGAAATCCTGAAAAATAAAACCAATATGATCAGCCCGTAATTGATCAATTTGTGCTGGTTTTAGTTTGCTGCAATCCTTCCCTTGTATCTTTAACGTGCCTTCGTAGTTGGGGTCTAATAACCCCAGGATGTTTAGGAGAGTTGATTTTCCCGCCCCAGAAGGACCGGTAATTACTACTGATTCCCCTTTTTTTATTTTTAGATTCACATTTTTTAAGGCATAAACAGTAGAATTCCCTGTCCCGAAGGTACGGTTTAAGTTATGCATTTCTAGGATAGGGGGCTCATTAGTCGGAGGGGCTATATCAAAGGTATTATCCTGAGCGTTAGAGTCCACTTATTTATCTCCCAGCAAGACAATTTCTCCAGTTTTTACTGCTCCTTTAATGGCTACGGCTCCATCGCCACTTTCGATAATTTCAACATAAGTTTTCTGGGTAGAGTCTCCGGTCTTCTTTTGCACATAAGTCCCTTTGTTATCCTCTCGGATTGCTGCCTCGGGCACAGTGAACGGATAAGTAGTGTTAGAACCGATGGTTACGCTCCATTGGCAAGTAGTTAGGGCGTTATTTGGGGGATTATTTAAGGGGATCCGCAAAGTGTATGTTGGTTCTGAGCTTTGTTCTTCATCACTATCATTGGAGTCGGGAGAGTTGGGGATTGCGGGTAATGTGGTCTCGTTATTCCATTGACCAGACTCCAGCTTTATTGGTAAGCCTTCACGCAGCTTCAGTATCTGTTTTGCGTCTAATTTCAGGATTGCTAAGGGGGCGCCTACCCCGATTTTCACACTAGATTTCTCACCCAGATAGCTACCCAAATCAGGCAGCGCGGTAATAGTGGAATTGGCAGGTAGATAGGCGACTTCACTGCGGGGGATAACTAATGAATCATCTGAGCCAGTTTCGTTGTCAGTGCTTTTGGCATCTGATTCCGGCTGGGATTTATTATCAGAGGTATCCTGACTGCTATTTCGCTTATTCGGGTTCTGAGCCGGAGCATAACCGTTGTTTCGATAGAGCCTCGCGACGAGCTGGGCAGTGTATTTACCTAGATGTCCATCTGCTGCAACCGAATAGCCACAGCTCTTCAAAGCTTTTTGCAGCTGGGTGACATCCTTGCCGCTGTCGCCGATATGGAGGTCGCGGTAGGCAGGTATTAATCCGTTTAACGCTAAAAGGGGACGCCCTGATATTTCTAGCAAAGCATGACAGTAGGGAACAGGTTTTCCAGCGCTGACTGGCAACGCCGAGATCACCCCTACTTCGTCCTCGCTGCTAACTGAAAGAGGAATTTCTCTTTCGCTAGAGGACGAAATGTTAGCTGTTCCTGTTAGCGTGCGAGATAGTTTTCCAGCTTCTACTTTCGCGGTAGCGACCGGGTGAGCACTAGAGATAGGACGCGCCTTGGAGGGGGATAAGAAACTCAGCGTCAGAAGTAAAACAAAACCCAGACATATAGCTGCTCCAGTAGCAGTAAAAATGACTGTTTTCCATGCAACTCGGCGTTTACTGCGGCTCAAGAATTTCAAGTTATAGCATCCTAAGTGGTGGGGAGAAAATATTAATTTTCTCCGGAAATATTTTTACTCTTTTTTAGGCTATCTTGGCGTAGTTCTTGCCACTCCGTGATTAGCCCTGGTTTCTTCGCTAATATCTTATGTACCGCTAGTGCCTCCGCTTTGGAAACTTTTTCAAGATACCTGGTGCTTAACATACAGCGAGAAGCGGCCTGAGCTGCCTTTATTTCTTCTATACCGGGATTTGGTGCTGGCCAGGACATGTCGGGAGCCTCATCCCCCTTCGGGCTAGACAGGGAAGAGGGAGATAAAAACTGAGTGTAACCCTCGTTTTTCATGCATTTATTCCAAGCTGCTGCAGCTTTGTCTTTCGTTGTGGAGATTGCGTCTGTGGCTTGTAATGAAATGTTGGTTGCTTCCTGCTCTAGTTCGACCATGCGTTTATATTTTGGAAGTACCGCCTTCATTGCTTCGTTTACACATCCTGAAGGGTTTTTACTGTTTTCGTCTCCGTAGAGCGCCCGATCTACAGGAGACGAAATTTTATCGTCTGCAGCTTTAGCATTCTGGTCATACCATCCTGGAACTGCGACGCCGTATTTTACCGCATCTTCTTCCGAGACATATTCATAAACATGTTCAATTGCCTTTTCGTTCATTGAAATCAAATCCAATGATGGGGAATTGGCGTCTGTGGGCGTATAGGAAAATCCTTGCTTCTGCATACAAGATGTAACTGCCGCATAATATGCGTTACGCAACTGGTTAGTTTCTGCCTGTGGGGGATAGAGAATAGCGTTGGTCTCGCTTAGATAAATGTGGCTATTTACAGCAGATTTACTAGGAGTCCACTCGGCGCTATCTTCAACCGGATGCGAAGCGCACGCCGTCATAAAGCTAACCAGTGAAATTCCGCAGAATATCTGTAAGAGTTTCAGAGCCTTGTTGGTTCTCATACGGATCCTCAATATATCTGGAATGGAAAGTAGAAAATGCCTGCCCAGCTGGAGCGGAATAGGAATCTCCTAACTTGGTTGACGATGAATCAATACGCTAACTAGATAACTATAAAACCAGACTATTTTGTTTTTCAATGGTTTTGAGGGCGAATTTTGGGCAAACTTTTCTTAAGCACCCTCAGAGGAATAAAGTTAAGTTCTGACCGTAAAACTCAAGTAGACCCTAGCCCGCAAAAGGGCAGAGTCTCCTAGCTGATAGGGACGAAATGTCTAATAACGATCAGAATCCCCAACCAATCTCTCCCCAACAATCCCCGAAGAAACCGCTTCTAGGTTTGTGGAAACTTCACGGTGATGGCCGCTCGATTGGCCCGGGTGAAGTGGTAATGCCTCGCGAGCGGCTCTCCTGGCCGCGCACCATCGGTATCGGAACCCAACACGTAGTCGCCATGTTCGGAGCAACCTTCCTGGTGCCCTTGCTGACTGGCTTTCCGCCCAACACCACCCTGTTCTTCACCGCCATTGGCACCTTACTATTCGCGCTGGTAACCGCGGGTAAACTGCCTTCCTATTTGGGATCGTCCTTTGCGTTGATCGCCCCGATTACCGCGGTATCTGCCCAGTACGGACAGTCGGCGGCGCTCGGCGGAGTGATCAGCGTCGGGGTTACTTTGGCACTGATCGGGGTAATTGTTCATTTTGCGGGTACCGTCTGGATTGACCGCATCATGCCGCCTACCGTAACCGGATGTATTGTGGCTCTGATCGGTTTTAACCTGGCTCCGGCGGCCTGGAATTGGTTTAAAGAGGGCGCGGTTACGGCAGTCATTACCGTCACCTCGATCGTGCTCATCACCGTCCTGTTCAAAGGCATCATTGGCCGCCTGTCCATCCTGATCGGCGTGGGCGTGGGCTACGTAGCAGCGGTAATCCAGCACGAAGTAGATTTCAAAGCCATCGGCGAGGCCGCCTGGATTGGCCTGCCCGAATTCCATAGTCCTTCTTTCGAGCCCTCCACCTTGGGGCTATTTATCCCGGTAGTGCTGGTGTTGATTGCTGAAAACGTAGGTCACGTGAAATCGGTATCCGCCATGACCGGGGAAAATCTTGACCACCTGACCGGGCGCGCCCTCTTTGCTGACGGGGTTTCCACCGTATTTGCCGGTTGCGGCGGTGGTAGCGCTACCACTACCTATGCGGAAAATATTGGGGTAATGGCCGCTCCCCGCGTCTACTCCACTGCCGCCTATATTGTGGCGGCTTTCGTGGCGCTGGCCCTCTCCATGTTCCCCAAGTTTGGGGCAGCCATCGCCACGATTCCTCCCGGGGTGCTCGGCGGGGCGGCTACCGTCCTCTACGGCATGATTGGGATGTTGGGCGTGCGCATCTGGGTGCAAAACAAAGTTGATTTTGCGGATCCGGTAAATCTCAATACCGCCGCGGTCGCCATGATTATCGCTATCGCCGACTACACTTGGCAGATCGGCTCCCTCACCTTCAACGGTATTGCCTTGGGTTCGGCCGCCGCGATCGTGGTCTACCACGTGATGCGGGGTATTTCGAAGGCGCGCGGTACCTTCCTCGAGCAGGCCTCTCCCGCTTCTGTCCCGGCAGGTACAGATCTAGAGTCCCGCTCCTATGAAAAACGGGTAGCGCACCTGTCAGAAACCCTAAATACAACAACAGGCGAGGAATCGGGCAAGCAGCAGGCTTAGATCCTAGGCGATTTGCACTAGTTTGCAGCCTTCCATCTTGTCAAGATCGTTATGCGCCTCTTCCTTAAATTCTTCGGGGCTAACCATATCGGTGTAGCGAGAACCAATAGTCACGGTCACATCCGAAGTAGGACGAGGATCTAGAATAACCTCTGCATCCTCAAAGGCGCGTGCCAAAGTGTAGGCCACGTTAACCCCAGTAGGGCCAGTAACGATCCGAATGTTGCCTTCATAGGAACCGGAACTGATATTTCCAGTATCTTTAACCGGAACTCCGCGTTCTTTAAGCCCCTTGGCAACTTTGCCGGCCAGGCCAGAAACATCGGTGCCATTGACCACATGGATCTCCATTTTGTCTAAGGGAACCGCTTTTTCCGAGGTCGGGCAGGGAACGTCTCCCGCCTGGGCGTATTGGGGAGCCTGCTTAAAGTCGTTGAAGAAGGGGAAGGGTAAAATCCCGAACCCAATCAAGATGGATAGCACCAGCAGTCCGGCCATCACCGAACCGATAACGGTGAAAACCATAGTTTCGCGTTGTTGACGGCGCCGCACATAGCGCTGATGGGGGGTAAGGTCTGCCAGCGGGTCTACTTTTTCAGGATTTGCTGCCAGATCCGATTGCTGCGGGTCCCCACCGCTGTTGGGGCTCACCTGGGTTTTACTCATGGTTGTTACTTTACCTCCCTTAGCGTTCAGGAACGGTTGGCGGGTACGTTTTAGACGCTAAAACTAGTAAAGTAAAGCCAAGAAAACCACTGAGCTAGAGGATCATATGGCGAAAAAACTGTCACTTTCCCGTCCGGCGGGGACAGTCGCGATTATCGCTAGTGTGATTCTCACCTTGATCTCGGTGGCATTGGCGGCCGGTTTCATAGTTTTGCTAGGTTACGCCCTGTCGCAGGGGTTTTCCGGGAAGAGCCTTTCGGGTATGTTGGGCGGGCTCATCTTTGTAGCTGTGATGCTGGGGGGATGTGAAGCAACCCGGGTTAGTATCGAGCAACATTCTATTTATAAGGAACAGCTGGCTCTCCAGTCTAGATTGCTGCGAAATTATTTCCGGCAGGGACCGGGGGTATTGGCTTCCCGGAGTGCCGGATCCCTAATCGATATGATGACCTCCGGTACGGAGAAAATTCAGCGTTACCGTCAGGCTTTCCTAGGTTCCATGATCGGGGCGATGGTGAGTCCGTTACTGGTGCTTTCGATCATGGCCTTGTTTGTCGACCCTTGGTGTGCCCTGGTGTTACTGGGGTTTGTGCCGTTAGTGCCGGCAATTGTTTTTGGTTTTTCGAAACTAACCCGGAAGGTTTCGAGCAGCTCACGGCGGCGGCGTAATCAGCTCGCGGCCTCCTACCTGGATGCGCTTTCAGGTTTAGAAACCTTGACGCTGCTGGGAGCCGCTGACTCAAAAGGTCAGCAACTAGCCCAGATAGGGGAAGAAAACCGGCTTTCCACTATGCGACTGCTGGCCGCAAATCAACTAATCTTGCTGGTCATCGACCTGGGATTCAATCTTTTGCTCCTTACCACCGGGTTTGCGCTCACCCTGTGGAAGGTAATCAACGGTGCATGGGGCAGCGATATTACGGTGATCGCTCCGGTGGTTTCCATGTTGGGGTTAACTTTGCTGCTCCTAGAGCCGATGAACAAAATCGGATCCTTCTTCTACGTGGGAATGGCGGGAATGGCGAATCAACGTCTAGTACGCGCCTTTTTGACTGGCAAAGCCCCCTCCCAGGGTCAAGGCGGGGACGCCAGCTCCGATAAAACACCGGTAACGCCGCACCAGTCTGATTCTTTCCTCTCGCTACAGGATCTGACATTTGCTTACCCCGACGGAGATCCCGTGCTGCAGAACCTAGATTTAGAAATAAAACCAGGGGAATGGGTGGCAATTTGCGGCCCTTCCGGAGCCGGAAAATCCACCCTGATTGAAGTGCTTAAAGGTAACCTTTTACCCAGCCAAGGTACCTATTATCTACAGGGACGCGCCCTCGACGCTGATAGTAGCGCCTGGTTTGCTGACCAATCGGCGCTAGTGCAACAGCGCACCTGGATTTTCACCGGTACGATCCGCTCCAACCTGATGATGGTAGCTCCCCGCGCCAGTGAAGACCGCCTTTGGGAATGCCTGGAAAAAGTGGGACTGGCCGCAGAAGTGCGCGCTTTCGCGCAAGGACTAGATACCCCGGTAGGCGAGGACGGCTATGCCCTATCGGGAGGGCAAGCCCAGCGCTTATCTTTAGCCCGGGCACTATTGTCCCAGCGAGAGTTACTACTGCTGGATGAGCCAACTTCACAGATAGATTTAGAGTCCGAGGCGGCGATTACCCAGGCACTCGCGGAAGTCGCGAAAGAAAAAACTATCGTGCTGCTCACCCATCGTGCCAGTGCCCTGGAGTTTGCTGACCGGGTGTTGTACCTCCAAGATGGCGCTTTAAAGGAGGTAGTGCGGTGAAGAAACTACCGGAGCTGATAAAGTACCTGCGCCCGGCTAAAGAGGACGGTGAAACCCCGCGTCCACCGGAAAAAACCAGGGAGGACGCTAGTGCGCCGGAAGTGGGAACCCGCCAATTGATCAACTGGCTATTGCAGCTGGCTCGCCCCGTGCTTAAACCCCTATATCTATCGGGGGTGGCACGCCTGCTAGATCAGGCTTTCGGTATCGCGCTGATTGCTTTTGGGGTTTACCGTATCTGCGCGGCAGTCGTACAAATCACTGGCGGCACCGCGTTGACTTCGGCTTACCTGTGGGTGAGCGTAGGGGTGATGGCGGTTTTAGCGTTACTGAAAGCAGTCTTCCGTTACCTAGAACAGTTCGCCGGACACTATGTGGCCTTTAAAGCGCTAGAGATTTTGCGGCAAGAAATGTTTAAGCGCCTGGTGCCGCAATCTCCGGCTTGTATGGTGGGGGCCAAAAGCGGGGATTTGCTGACGCGGATCACCGCCGATATTGATCGTATCGAAGTGTTTTTTGCGCACACTTTGGTTCCTGCCTTCAGCGCTCTGGTTATCCCCCTCGCGGTCTCGATTCTGGCCGGATTTTTGGTTTCTCCCCTTAGCGGCGTTTTATTATTTCTGGTTTACCTGGTGACTTTGTTGTGCTTAATGCTGCTAGGGGGCGGGGAAGGCAACCGGGCTGCGGATGCAGTGGGGAAAGCTCAGGGGCAAGTTGCCCAATCGGTGACCGACTCGGTAAACGGGATTAGCGAGGTAACCGGCTACGGTTTGCAGCGGGCGCGCACTACCCAACTTGAGCGCTATATGTCGATTGTGGGTGCCTACGCGCGCCCTTTGACCTCGCTACAGGCTTTGCGCCGGGCGCTGAGCCAAAGCGGAATGTACCTAGCGGCGCTGGCGGTTATCTGGGTGGGAATGCCTTCACCCGGCGATTTAGCTGCGATTCCCGCTGCCCTGGCCGCCACCTTTGCGGTAATGCGTTCTTGGGAAGTGTGTCGCGGGGTGGAAGATTTCTCTACCCACCTAGACAATACTTTCGCCGCGGCTCGTCGGGTTTGGCAGGTGGCCAACTCTGATCCTCAGGTACCCAGCGGTGGTAAGAACCCGCCCGCGCAGCCTTTCCCAATTATTTTCGAGGACGTGTCTTTCACCTATCCCCAAAGTGGAAAGCAGGCGTCCTCCCGGCAAACCCTGCAGGATGTTTCCTTTACTATTCCCGCCGGTTCCTGGACTGCTATCTGTGGCGCTACCGGGAGCGGAAAATCCACCCTGGCGAGGTTACTGCTGCGCTACTGGGATGTTGATAGCGGGCAGATCTTGCTGGGAGATTCCCCGTTGCCGCAGTTAGATCCGCAGGCTATTCGCCGCGCGATTCCTCTGGTTACCCAGCGGATTCATATTTTCTCGGCCTCGATTGCCGATAATTTGCGGCTCGGTAAACCCGATGCCAGTGAGGAACAGCTCTGGCAGGTATTGAAAACCGTAGAACTCGACCAGGTGGTTGCAGCTTTACCTGCAGGTTTAAATACTCGCGTGGGCAGATACGGCGGGGCACTGTCTGGGGGGCAGCGGCAAAGACTCTCTTTGGCGAGGGCGTTACTTAACGATTCTCCGGTCTTGGTATTAGATGAGTTCACCGCGCATTTGGAGCCCGCGCTAGCAGCGCGGATACGCCACCGGGTGCGGGAGAAGCGTCCGCAGGCCACCATTATTGAAATCACCCATACCTTGCAGCAGGTCGAGGAAGCCGACCAGGTGTTGGTGCTTTCTGGGGGAAGGCTGGCGGAGCAGGGAGATCCGGAGCATTTGCTCGCGCAAGCCGGGGAACTGGCGAAGCTATTTGCCCACGAAAAGGAAGCAGTGTTTACCTTGTAGACCGGCTCTCCGAAAAGGGGACGAACGCGCTGCCAGAGAACCCACGCGGAACCTCAAAAATAGTGTTTTCCTCTCGCTTGACCCGAGAAAAGCCCGAAAACGGGAATAAGGCTGTGAAAATGCGCACGTCCTCGCCTGACATGTGGCATAATGAGCGCTTTCAAACTAGCATTAATACTTGCGTTTGCCGTAGCCCGATGTGGTCTGGTCTGTTGATTCGCCCTAAAAATGCGCAAGGCGATCGGAAGAACAACCAGCGCCCGGAAGGGGCCGGAAACCAGAAATTCGCGCGAAGTTACGTCGTCCGAAAGGAATCCTTTTGGCTGCTGAAACCGCATCCGCCAATAAGCCCTCTCGCCTGTCGTTTGCAAAACTGCAGGAAGTTATGGCTCCTCCGAATCTGCTTGACATTCAAAGGAAATCTTTTGAATGGCTCTTAGGCACCCCCCAGTGGCGCGAGAGTGCAGAAGAAAAAGCACAAGCGACCCATCGCACCGATCCCGTGTTGTCGGGCTTGGAGGAAGTTTTTGAAGAAATTTCCCCCATCCAAGACTTCGCTGGCTCCATGTCGCTGTCGTTTTCCGACCCCAAGTTTGAGCCCCCCAAGTATTCCATCGAAGAATGCAAAGCCAAGGATTACACCTATGCGGCTCCCATCTTCGTGACCGCGGAATACATGAATGAAAACACCGGCGAGATCAAATCGCAGACCGTGTTTATGGGAGATTTCCCGCTGATGACTCCGCGGGCAACCTTCATTATTAACGGTACCGAGCGGGTAGTGGTCTCCCAGCTGGTGCGCTCTCCCGGTGTCTATTTCGAAAAAGTCGCCGATAAGACTTCCGACAAGGACATCTACGGCTGCAAGTTCATTCCCTCCCGCGGGGCTTGGCTAGAGCTAGAGATCGACAAACGGGAAAACGTAGGCATCCGCATTGACCGGCGCCGTAAACAGTCCGGCACCATCTTCCTGCGCGCCCTGGGCATGACCGCGGAAGAAATCCGCGAAGAGTTCAAAGACTATCCGATCATGCTTTCCACCTTGGAAAAGGACTCGGATAACATTCAGTCCACCGATGATGCCCGCGCAGATATTTACCGCAAGATTCGCCCCGGCGAGCCGGCTAGCGCAGAAGCCGGTCGTAACCTGATTGAAGGCTTCTACTTCAACCCCAAGCGTTATGACCTGGCCAAAGTTGGCCGCTATAAGGTCAACCGGAAACTGGGGCTTACCAGTGATATCCACGCCTCCACTTTGACGCTGGACGATATTATCGCTGGTTTCAAATACTTATTGGCGCTGCAAAAAGGCGACCAGACGGTGTCGGCCACCAACGAGGACGGCGAAATCATTGATGTGCGGGTAGAAACCGACGATATCGACCATTTCGGTAACCGCCGGATTCGCGCAGTTGGTGAACTAATCCAAGCCCAGATTCGTACCGGGCTTTCCCGGATGGAACGGGTGGTACGCGAACGCATGACCACCCAGGACGCGGAGGCAATCACCCCGCAGTCGCTGATTAATATCCGTCCGGTAGTGGCCGCGATCAAAGAATTCTTTGGTACTTCGCAGCTGTCCCAGTTCATGGATCAAAACAACCCGCTTTCGGGGCTAACCCACAAGCGGCGCCTGTCCGCGCTAGGTCCGGGCGGTCTGTCTCGTGACCGGGCGGGCATGGAAGTTCGTGACGTTCACCCGTCCCACTATGGCCGGATGTGTCCGATTGAATCCCCGGAAGGCCCGAACATTGGTCTGATCGGTTCGCTGGCAACCTATGCTCGCTTAAACTCCTTCGGGTTTATTGAAACCCCCTATCGGGTAGTTAAAGACGGAAAAGTAACCGACGAAGTTCACTACCTAAGCGCGGATGAAGAGGCCGGCTACAATATCGCCCAGGCTTCGGCTCCGCTAAATGATGACGGTTCTTTTGCTGAAGAGCTGGTACTGTGCCGGATTGCTGGGGAAGACCCCCAGGAAATGCACCGCGACGAAGTAGACTTCATGGACGTTTCAGCGCGGCAAATGACTTCAGTCGCCGCCGCTCTGATTCCGTTCCTGGAACACGATGACGCCAACCGCGCCCTCATGGGTGCAAACATGCAGCGCCAAGCAGTTCCGCTGCTAACCACCGAAGCTCCGCTAGTGGGTACCGGTATGGAACGGCGCACCGCTATGGACGCGGGCGAAGCCATCGTTAGCGACCATGCCGGGGTAGTAGTAGAGGCCGATGCGGCGCACGTCCAGCTCATGTGCGATGACGGCTCCTACTTCACCTATAACCTAGACAAGTTCCACCGCTCCAACCCCGGTAACTGCTACAACCAGCATGTTCGGGTGGCTGCCGGTGACCGGGTAGAGGTCGGGGATCTGATCGCTGACGGCCCGGCAACCGATCATGGCGAACTGGCCTTGGGTAAGAACCTGCTGGTTGCCTACATGTCTTGGGAAGGCCTCAACTACGAGGACGCGATTATTCTTTCCCGCCGGGTAGTCCAAGACGACGTGCTCACTTCGATCCATATCGAAGAACACGAAATCGATGCCCGCGAAACCAAGCTGGGGCTAGAAGAAATCACTCGCGATATTCCTAATATTTCCGAGGACGCCCTATCTGACCTTGACGAGCGCGGTATTATCCGTATCGGTGCCGAGGTACAGGCTGGCGATATTTTGGTCGGGAAAGTAACCCCGAAGGGTGAAACCGAGCTGACCAGTGAAGAGCGCCTACTGCGCGCCATCTTCGGTGAGAAAGCCCGCGAGGTGCGAGACACTTCACTGCGCGTGCCGCACGGCGAAACCGGGATTGTAATCGGGGTTCGCGAGTTTAACGATGAAGACGACGAACTACCTCCCGGGGTAAAACACATGGTGCGCGTCTATGTCGCGCAGCGCCGTAAGATCACCATTGGCGATAAAATGGCTGGTCGTCACGGTAATAAAGGTGTGGTTTCCAAGATTCTGCCGATCGAAGATATGCCTTTCTTAGAGGACGGAACTCCGGTTGACATTATTTTGAACCCCATGGGTGTGCCTGGTCGTATGAACATCGGGCAGGTTCTGGAGTTCCACCTGGGCTGGATCGCTCACCAGGGTTGGGATACTTCCCTGCTGGCAGAAGAAGGCGCCAAGTGGATTGAGAAACTCCCCAAGGAAGGGCTATCGGCTCCCGCCGGTCAAAAGGTGGCCACCCCGGTATTCGACGGTGTGGAAGAGGACGTGCTGACCGGTCTGCTCAGTTGCACCCGCCCGAACGCGGATGGGGATCGCCTCATCAACGAAGACGGTAAAGCGCAACTATTTGATGGACGCAGCGGTGAACCGTTCCCCTACCCGATTTCGGTGGGCTACAAGTACATGCTGAAGCTGCACCACCTGGTAGATGACAAGATTCACGCTCGTTCCACCGGTCCTTACTCGATGATTACGCAGCAGCCTTTGGGTGGTAAAGCCCAGTTCGGCGGGCAGCGTTTCGGGGAAATGGAAGTTTGGGCGATGGAAGCCTATGGTGCGGCCTATTCGCTACAGGAACTGCTCACCGTGAAATCGGATGATATTACCGGCCGCGTGAAGGTCTATGAGGCGATTGTTAAGGGCGAGGATATTCCGCAGCCTGGTATTCCGGAATCGTTCCGCGTCCTCATACAAGAAATGCGCTCCCTCTGCCTGAATGTGGAGGCCTTAGACGCCGAAGATAATGTGGTGTCCCTGGCTGAAGACGATGACGGTGCTGAGCGTGCCAGCGAAGAGTTGGGGATCAATATTGGCTCGCGGCCAAACCCCAATGTTTCTTTGGAAGAAATCTAGGCAGCAGGGAAGAGAAGGTAAGAGTCGATTATGGATGCAAATAAATTCGATCAACTACATATCGGCATGGCGACCGCCGAGGGCGTGGCTGAATGGTCATTCGGGGAAGTCAAGAAGCCGGAAACTATTAACTACCGCACCCTGAAGCCGGAAAAGGATGGTCTGTTCTGTGAACGCATTTTCGGTCCTACCCGGGATTGGGAATGTGCTTGTGGTAAATACAAGCGGGTGCGCTATAAGGGCATCGTTTGTGAACGCTGTGGGGTAGAGGTTACTCGCTCCAAGGTGCGCCGCGAACGCATGGGTCATATTGAATTGGCTGCCCCGGTTACCCATATTTGGTATTTCAAGGGCGTGCCCTCCCGTTTGGGTTACCTGCTGGATCTCGCGCCGAAAGACCTGGAGAAGGTCATTTATTTCGCGGCCTATATGATTACTGAGGTCGACGAGGACGCGCGTCACCAGGATCTACCGAATCTAGAAAACGAGCTCAGCCTGGAAAAACAGCGTTTAACTGAACGCTTCGAGGCACAAATCATGGCTCGCCAGGAAAAACTGGAAAAAGATTTGGCGGCCTTAGAGGCCAAGGATGCCAAGAACGCCGAGAAGGAAAAGATCCGCAAAGCCGCCGATAAAGAGGTCACTCAAATGCGGCGCAAGCTCGATCGCGAGCTGACCCGCCGGGACGAGGTATTCACCCGCTTCAAAGAACTGCAGGTAGGTGACCTAGAGGGCGACGAGCGGCTTTACCGCGACTTGGAGATGCGCTATGGCATTTACTTTAAGGGCGATAAGGGCGCGCAAGCAGTCCAAAAGCGCTTGCAGGACTTTGACTTAGAGGCCGAGGCTGAAAAGCTGAAAGAGGAAGTGGAGACCGGAACCGGTCAGCGCAAGACTCGCGCCCTGAAACGACTGAAAGTGGTTTCTGCTTTCTTGCAGACCGGGAATAAACCGGATTCGATGGTGCTAGATCGCATCCCGGTGATTCCTCCGGATCTGCGTCCGATGGTGCAGCTAGACGGAGGGCGCTTTGCGACCTCGGATCTGAACGATCTGTATCGCCGGGTGATTAACCGTAATAACCGTTTAAAGCGGCTGCTGGATTTGGGTGCTCCCCAGATCATCGTGAATAACGAAAAGCGGATGCTGCAAGAATCGGTGGATGCCCTGTTCGATAATGGTCGCCGCGGACGTCCGGTGACTGGCCCAGGTAACCGCGCGCTGAAGTCCCTGTCCGATATGCTCAAGGGTAAACAGGGTCGTTTCCGTCAGAACCTACTGGGTAAGCGGGTTGACTATTCTGGTCGTTCGGTGATCGTGGTCGGTCCGCAGCTCAGGCTGCACCAGTGCGGTTTGCCTAAGCAGATGGCTTTGGAGCTGTTCAAGCCGTTCGTAATGAAACGGCTGGTAGAGCGGCAGGAAGCCCAGAACGTTAAGGCCGCGAAGCGGATGGTGGAACGCCAGCGTCCGCAGGTGTGGGACGTACTCGATGAGGTAATCACCGAACATCCGGTGTTGCTAAACCGTGCACCTACTTTGCACCGTCTCGGTATTCAGGCTTTCGAACCGATCCTGATTGAGGGTAAAGCTATCCAGTTGCACCCGCTAGCTTGTGGCGCGTTCAACGCGGACTTCGATGGTGACCAGATGGCTGTTCACCTGCCGCTGGGAGCGGAAGCGCAAGCGGAGGCGCGAATTTTGATGCTGTCTTCGAATAACATTTTGAAGCCGGCTGATGGACGCCCGGTAACTATGCCTTCCCAGGACATGGTGATTGGTATTTACCACTTGACCTCCGATCCCGATCCGTCGCTACCGGTTCCAACCGACGAGGACGGAAACCCGATTACCCCCAAGTTCTCTTCGCTGGGTGAAGCCATTATGGCTTATGACCAGAATCGCCTGGACATTAACGCCAAGGCGCTGATCCGTTTTGAGCCGGGCACAGTCCCGCCCAAGGATTGGCAGGCTCCGGAAGGCTTCGAAGAGGGCGATCCGGTAGAGTTTGAAACCTCCATTGGGCGTTGCTTCTTCAACGAGGCGCTGCCAGTTTCTTACCCGTTCGTAAACGAGCAGGTGGACAAGAAGGGGCTATCCCGGATTGTCAACACTTTGGCTGAGCGTTACGACAAAGGTAATGTAGCAGCTTCTTTGGATGCTTTGAAAGAGACCGGTTTCCACTGGGCAACCTGGTCGGGTACTACTATCGGTTTCGCTGACGTGGTAGAACCACCGGTTAAGGCGAAGATTCTAGCCGAGTACGACGAAAAGGCTACCCAGGTACAGGAGGACGCCGATCTCGGTTTGATTACCGCCCAGGATCGCTACAACGAACTGGTGGATTTGTGGACCGAATGTACGGCTAAAGTTGCCGAGGCAATGCGGGAGAACTTCCCGGCTCGTAACCAGGTGAACCGGATGGTTTCTTCTGGTGCTCGTGGTAACTGGGATCAGATCCGGCAGATTTCCGGTATGCGTGGCCTGGTGGCTGACCCGAAGCAGAAGCTGATTGAGCAGCCGATTAAATCGAACTACCGTTCCGGTCTGTCGGTGCTCGAATACTTCATTGCTACTCACGGTGCTCGTAAAGGTTTGGCCGATACCGCGTTGCGTACGGCAGACTCGGGTTATTTGACCCGTCGTCTGGTGGACGTTTCTCAGGACGTTATTGTGCGCGAACAGGACTGTGGTACTCGCCGCGGCCTGGTACTGCCCATTGGTAAGGCCGGTGAAAACGGCCAGGTTTACAAGCTGGATATCGTAGAGACCACCGCCTATGGACGTACCTTGTCTAAGGACGTTACCGATAAGGACGGCAACTTGGTGTTTGCTAAAGGTACCGATGTGGGCGACGCCGAGATTGACGTTTTGATCGAGGCGGGAGTCACCGAGATTCCGGTGCGTTCCGTTTTGACCTGCGAGTCCGAAGCCGGCACTTGTGCGTCTTGTTACGGACGTTCACTGGCTACCGGTAAACGGGTTGATATTGGCGAGGCCGTGGGGATTATCGCTGCCCAGTCGATTGGGGAGCCCGGTACCCAGCTGACGATGCGTACCTTCCACACCGGTGGTGCCGCGGGTGCTGCGGATATTACTCAGGGTTTGCCACGTGTACAGGAGCTATTCGAGGCTCGTACCCCCAAGGGTGAAGCTTTGATTACCGAAGCTGCCGGGCGCGTCAAGGTAGTTGACGAACCGGGTGAACCGCGCCATTTGGTAGTGGTGCGTGATGATGGTCAAGATGATCTGATTATTGACGCTCCGCGCCGGATGAAGCTGATTATTTCTGATGGTGACCATGTAGAGGTAGGCGAGCAGCTGACTGAGGGTCGCTTGGATCCGAAGAAGGTGCTGCGGATTTTGGGCGTTAATTCCACCCAAAAACAGCTGGTCAACGAGGTGCAAGAGGTTTACCGTTCGCAGGGCGTAGATATTCACTCCAAGCATATTGAAGTGATTGTGCGCCAGATGTTGCGGCGGGTGACCGTGCTGAAGTCGGGCGACACTGACCTGTTGCCGGGTACTTTGGTGGATTCGATTCGCTTCCGCTCGATTAACCGCAAGGTAGTTTCCGAGGGCGGAGAGCCAGCTGCGGCTCGTCCGGAACTGATGGGGATTACCAAGGCTTCGCTGGCTACCGATTCTTGGTTGTCGGCAGCTTCCTTCCAGGAGACTACGAAGGTGCTAACTGATGCCGCGATGGCGGCGAAGAAGGATCCGCTGGTAGGCCTGAAGGAGAACGTGATTATCGGTAAGCTGATTCCGGCTGGTACCGGTCTGTCGATGTTCCGTGATGCCAGTGTGGAGCCTACTGAGGAAGCGATGGCCAAGATGGGTTGGTCTGCTGATGACTTTAAGATTCCCGATATTGATGACGACTTTTTGGCGGGCATTAATTTCGAAGACTCTTTTGGTCTGAATCTCTAATCTAAATAGTTGAGTTCCTTCCGGGGGCTTGCCTGGCTAAACT